>Ga0335071_10001927_pt1 | contig 22396 bp, 18 predicted proteins | sample Lox_Sample_15_FD_206724 | JGI IMG/M metagenome (GOLD analysis project Ga0335071, IMG submission 206724) | Soil microbial communities from Loxahatchee National Wildlife Refuge, Florida, United States - Lox_Sample_1.5 | ecosystem: Environmental > Terrestrial > Soil > Wetlands | place: USA... | reverse complement strand
TGTGGCCCTCGTTCGGCGCCGCCCATTTCGCGCTGGCGCGCCTGTACCGCGACCGCGGCCGTGCGGAGGAGGCCCAGGCCGAGGTGGACCTCTACGAGAAGGACAAGCTGGGCTGGCCGACGGTGCCTGATCCATTCATGAGCGCCCTGGCGTCGCTCAAGGGCGGGGCCGCGGCGCGGCTGGACAAGGGCGTCCAACTGGCGGAAGCCGGTCAGCTCCAGGCGGCCGCCGAGGAGCACGAGGCGGCGCTGCGGGCCGACCCCAAGCTATTGCTGGCGCACGTCAACCTGATCCGCATCTACGGCACGCTGGGCCAGAACGACAGGGCGGAGGAGCACTACCGCGCCGGGGTCGCCCTCGACCCCAACCTCGCCGAGCTGCACTACAACCACGGTGTCGTCCTGATGGGCGAGGGCCGGGGTGCGGAGGCGGCGGAGGCGTTTCGCCGTGCCGTCGAGCTGAAGCCCACCTACGCCGACGCCCAGAACAACTACGCCTACCTGCTGATGAGCTCGGGGAAGCTGGACGAGGCCGTCGAGCACTACCAGGCGGCGATCGCCGCCAGGCCCGACCACCGGGCCGCCCACTTCAACCTCGGGCGCATCCTCGTCAACCGGGGGAAGCTGGCCGAGGCCATCGACCAGCTGGCGCAGACACTGGAGCCCGACGACGAGGATTCGCCGCGCTGCACCTACGCGCTGGGCGCCGCCTACGCGCGGGCCGGCAACCGCAGCGAGGCGCTGAAGTACCTGACGCAGGCGCGGGCGAAGGCCGAGGCCCGCGGGCAGGCGGATCTCGTGGCCTCGATCGACAAGGACCTGCGCCGGCTGGAGGCAGGCGGGCGATGAGGCTCGGCGGCCTGGCGCTGGCGGTGCTGTGTGCGCTGGCGGCGGCCGCGGCCCGGCCCCCCTCGGTGCCGGCTCCGCCCCTGCCGGCCTTCACGGACGTGACGGAGGCCGCCGGCATCCGCTTCCGCCTCACCAACGGCAGCCCCCAGAAGAACTACATCTTCGAGGCGAAGGGCGGCGGCGTGTGCCTCCTCGACTACGACGGCGACGGGCGGCTCGACATCTTCTTCGTGAACGGCAGCACGCTGGAGGACGTCCAGCAGGGTGTCGTCCACCCGAACGCCCTCTACCGGGCCAACGGGGACGGCACCTACGCGGACGTCACGCAGCAGGCCGGCGTCGCCGGCGGCGGCTGGGGGATGGGCTGCACCGTCGGCGACTACGACAACGACGGCCGGCCGGACCTCTACGTCACCGGCGTGAACGGCAACACCCTCTACCACAACGACGGCAACGGTCGCTTCACCGACGTCACCGACAGGGCCGGCCTGCGCGGTGGGCGCTGGAGCACCAGCGCCGCCTTCGTGGACTACGACCGCGACGGCCGGCTGGACCTCTACGTCGCCAACAACATCGAGGTCGACGTGCGGCGCTCCCCGCTGTCGTTTCCCGGCCCCGACTGCAACTACCGCGGCACCCGGGTGATGTGCGGACCCACCGGGCTTCCGGGCGCGCTCGACACGCTGTACCACAACGAGGGCGACGGCACCTTCCGCGACGTGACCGTGGCGGCCGGGGTCCTGGAGAAGGTGCCGCGCTACGGCCTGGGAGTGGCGGTGGGGGACTACGACAACGACGGCTGGCCCGACATCTACGTGGCCAACGACTCGACCCCCAGCTACCTCTACCACAACGAGAGGAACGGCACCTTCCGCGAGGTGGGCCTCATGGCCGGCGTCGCCGTCTCGGACGACGGCATGGAGCAGGCCGGCATGGGGACCGACTTCGGCGACTACGACAACGACGGGTGGCTGGACCTGACCAAGAGCAACTTCTCCTTCCAGACCAGCAACCTCTACCACAACGAGCACGACGGCCGCTTCAGCGAGCGCGCCTTCGCCTCCGGCCTGGCGCGGGCGAGCCTGCCGCTGGTGCGCTGGGGGACGAAGTTCCTCGACTACGACGACGACGGCTGGCCCGACGTCATCGTCGCCACCGGCCACGTGTACCCGTACCTGATCCAGAACCCGCAGGGCGGCGAGCAGTACGAGCAGCGCCGCATCCTGCTCCGGAACCGCGGCGACGGCACCTTCGAGGACGTCTCGGAGCGCTCGGGCCCGGGGATCCTGGAGCGGCGGTGCAGCCGGGGGCTGGCCGTGGGCGACCTGGACGACGACGGCGACCTCGACGTGGTGATCGTCAACATGGACGGCACGCCCTCGGTGCTGCGCAACGACGGCGGCAACGCCCGCCACTGGCTGGAGCTGCGGCTGCGCGGGACGAAGAGCAACCGCATGGGACTGGGCGCGCGGGTGACCCTGCGCGCCGCGGGCCAGCAGCAGATCCGGGAGGTGACCACCGCCGGCAGCATCTTCTCGGGCAGCGACTCGCGGCTGCACTTCGGCCTGGGGGAGGCGACGCAGGCGGAGGTCGAGATCCGCTGGCCCAGCGGCACCGTGCAGACGCTGCGCAACCTCCCGGCCGACCGGCTGCTGGAGGTGGACGAGGACCGCGGCGTGCTATAGTCGATCCCCGCGACCGGCGGGCGGATCCTGCCCGCGAGCACCAGTCAGTTTCTAACGTAAGCTGTAGAGAACCCCCGGCCAGCGGGAACTGAACTCATGCCCAGCTATGTCCCGATCCTGATCCTCGGCGCGGCCGCCCTCGGATTCGGGGTGTTCACCCTGGTGATGTCGCACCTGCTCGGGCGGCCCCGGCCGAACCCGGGCAAGCAGTCGACCTACGAGTCGGGCATGCCCCCGATCGGCACGGCGCGCCAGCGCTTCCCGGTCAAGTTCTACCTGGTGTGCATGATCTTCATCCTGCTCGACGTGGACGCCGCCTTCCTCTACCCCTGGGCGCTCCACTTCCGACAGCTGGTGGCTTCCGGCAGCCTGCTGCCGCTCGGCGAGATGGTGGTCTTCGTGGCGCTGCTGGGCGGCGGCTTCGTCTACGTCTGGAAGATCGGGGCCCTGGACTGGTAGGCGGCCGAGGGAGCGAATGAGACTCACCCCGGAGAACCAGCGGACCTTCGAGAGCCTGCTGCAGCGCTATCCGGTGAAGCGCTCGGCGCTGCTGCCGCTCCTGCACCTGGTGCAGGACCAGGAAGGCTGGCTCAGCCGCGAGGCGATCGAGCACGTGGCCTCGCTGCTCGACCTCACGCCGGCGCAGGTGCACGACACCGCCAGTTTCTACACCATGTTCCGGCTGCATCCGGAGGGCGAGACCCAGATCGAGATCTGCACCACCCTGTCCTGCGCCCTGCGCGGGGCGGAAGCGCTGCTCGACCACACCTGCCAGCGGCTGGGGGTGAGGCCGGGCGGGACCAGCGCGGACGGGAAGTTCACCGTGCGCGGCGTCGAGTGCCTGGCCGCCTGCGGCGGGGCGCCGGCGGTGCAGGTGAACGGCGAGTGGCTGGAGAGCGCCACCCCCGCCGACATCGACCGGGTGCTGGCCGGCGAGCGCGTGCGCCGCCGTTTCGAGTGGCCGAAGAGCCCCGGCGAGCACATCCTGTTCCAGAACGTCTGGAAGGAGGACTCGGCCTCGATCGACACCTACCGCGAGAGCGGCGGGTACGCGAAGCTCGCCGAGTGGCTGGCCCTGGCGCCCGAGGCGATCATCGAGACCGTCAAGCGTTCGAACCTCCGCGGCCGCGGGGGCGCCGGCTTCCCGACCGGGATGAAGTGGGGCTTCCTCCCCAAGGACAGCCCGAAGCCGCGCTACCTCTGCGTGAACGCCGACGAGAGCGAGCCCGGGACCTACAAGGACCGGGTGATCATCGAGAAGGATCCCCACCGGCTGATCGAGGGCACCATCGTCAGCGCCCACGCCATCCGCTGCCGGACGGCCTACATCTACATCCGCGGCGAGTTCCACGAGGGCGCGGCCATCCTGGAAGGTGCCCTGGCCGAGGCGCGCGCCGCCGGCCTGGTGGGGAAGAACATCCTGGGCTCCGGCGTCGACATCGACATCTGGGTCCACCGCGGGGCGGGCTCCTACGAGTGCGGCGAGGAGACGGCGCTCATCGAGTCGCTGGAGGGCAAGCGCGGCCAGCCGCGGATCAAGCCGCCCTTCCCGGCGGTGGTGGGTCTCTACGACTGCCCGACCATCGTCAACAACGTGGAGACGCTGGTGAACGTGCCGCTCATCCTCACCCGCGGGGCGGAGTGGTTCGCCGAGTACGGCGTCGAGAAGAACGGCGGGCCCAAGCTCTACTCGGTGAGCGGCCACGTCAACCGCCCCGGCAGCTACGAGGCGCCGATGGGGCGGGTCACCCTGCGCGAGCTGATCTACGGCGAGGGCTACGCCCGGGGGATCCGCGGCGGGCGCAGGCTGAAGGCGGTGGTCCCCGGCGGCTCCTCCACCCCGGTGTTCAGGGCCGACGAGATCGACGTGGCCATGACCTTCGACGCCGTGGCCAAGGCCGGCTCCATGCTGGGCTCGGCCGGCACCATCGTGATGGACGACTCCACCTGCATGGTGTGGATGGCGAAGAACCTGATGTACTTCTACAAGCACGAGTCCTGCGGCAAGTGCACGCCCTGCCGCGAGGGCACCGGCTGGATGCTGCGCCTGCTGGACCGGATCGAGGCCGGCCTCGCCAGGGAGTCCGACCTCGACCTGCTGTGGAAGGTGACGGACTCGATCGCCGGCAAGACCGTCTGCCCGTTCGGCGACGCCGCCATCGCCCCGCCACAGTCGACGCTCGGCAAGTTCCGCGAGGAGTTCCTCTACCACGTGCGCGAGAAGCGCTGCTGGAAGACGGTGGCGCCGACCTTCGAGGAGGCGCTGGCGCTATCCGTGCCGGCGCGCACGGCGTGACCGTCTCCCCGGCGGCCCAGGAGCTGATCCTCGCCGTGGTCGAGGTCGCGCTCGTCGTGGGCGTGCTGCTGGGGCTGTTCTCGGTGATGACCTGGGTGGAGCGGCGGACGCTCGCCTTCATGCAGTTCCGCCTGGGCCCCAACCGCACCGGTCCCTGGGGCGTCCTGCAGCCGATCGCCGACGGCATCAAGCTCTTCTTCAAGGAGGAGGTGATGCCGGCGGCGGCGGACCGCTGGGCCTTCCTGGCCGCCCCGGTGGTGGCGGTCACCACCGCGCTGCTGGCGGTGGCCGTGCTGCCCTACGGGCCGCCGTTCACGCTGCCGCGCTGGGTCTGGCCCGGCTGGCTGCAGGGCCGCACGCTGCAGATCCAGATCGCCTCCATCGACGTCGGCCTGCTGTTCATCTTCGCGGTCACCGCCCTGGGCGTGTACGCCGTCGTCCTCGCCGGCTGGGCCGCCAACAGCAAGTACAGCCTGCTCGGCGGCATGCGCTCCTCGGCGCAGATGTTCTCCTACGAGCTGGCGCTCGGCCTGTCCTGGGTGGGCGTCATCATGGTCGCGGGCTCCTTCCAGATCGCGGACATCGTCGGCTCGCAGGCCGGCTGGTTCTGGCACTGGAACCTGATCCGGCAGCCTCCGGCCTTCCTCGTCTACTTCATCGCCGCCACCGCCGAGGTCGCCCGCATCCCGTTCGACCTCCCCGAAGGCGAGACCGAGCTGGTGGCCGGCTTCCACACCGAGTACTCCTCCATGCGCTTCGCGCTGCTGCAGATGGCCGAGTACATCAACATGATCACGGTCTCGGTGCTGTGCACCAACCTCTTCCTCGGCGGCTGGAACCCCGGCCTTCCTTTCCTGCCTGCGACCGGCATCCTCGGCTTCGTCTGGTGGGGGACGAAGGTCTCCCTGCTGCTGTTCGTCTTCATCTGGCTGCGCGGCACGCTGCCGCGCTTCCGCTACGACCAGCTCATGGGCTTCGGCTGGAAGGTGCTGATCCCGGTGGCCACCGCCTGGATCCTGGTGACGGCCACCGCGGTCGCGGTCCACGTCCGTCACCTGCAGGTGGCGAGCCGATGATGGACGCGGTCCTCTTCTACCTGTTCGCGGCGCTGGCGGTGGGGTCGGCGCTGGTGGTGATCGGCCAGAAGAACCCCATGTACTCGGCCTTCGCCCTGATCGTGACCCTCTGCTCGGTGAGCGTGATCTTCGCCCTGCTGGGCTCGCCCTTCATCGCCGTGCTGCAGGTGATCGTCTACGCCGGCGCCATCATGGTGCTGTTCCTGTTCGTGCTGATGCTGCTCAACGTCAGGCGCGAGGAGGAGGGCGCCCGCCCGCAGGGCGGCCGGGTGCTGCAGGTGGTGGCCCTCGCCCTGGTCGCCCTGCTGGGGGCGCAGGCGGCGGTGGTGCTGCTGCAGGTCGAGCCGGGGCCCGCCCCCTCCTTCGACGCCTCCACCCGGGCCATGGCCGCCGTCCTCTTCTCGCCGCGCTACCTCTACGTGTTCGAGGCCACCTCGATCCTGATCCTGGCGGCGCTGGTGGGGGCGGTGGTGCTGGCCAAGAAGGAGCTGTAGTGCCCGCCATGAGCCACCCGGCCTTCGTCCATCACGCGGTGCTGCTGAGCCTGGTGCTGTTCGCCCTCGGCACCCTGGGCGTCTTCCTGCGCCGCAACGTGATCACGGTGCTGATGTGCATCGAGCTGATGCTGAACGGCGTGAACCTGGCCTTCGCGGCCTTCTCCCGGGCCGCGGGGACGCTGGACGGCCAGGTGCTCGTGTTCTTCGTGCTGGTGGTGGCGGCGGCCGAGGCCGCGGTGGGCCTGGGCATCGTCATCGCGCTGCACCGCCACCGCGACACCCTCGACCTCGACGCCTTCCACCTGATGAAGGGGTAGCCGCGTGATCGAGGCGACGCCGCTCGACGGTGCCCTGCCCTTCGCCATCCTGCTGCTGCCGCTGGCCGGCTTCGTGGTGCTCGCGTTGTTCGGCGAGTGGATCCGCCGCGACAAGGAGGACTCGGGCGCCGCCTGGCTCGCCTGCGGCACGGTGCTGGCGGCGTTCGTGCTCGCGGTGTGGGCCGCCCGGCGCCTGTTCGCGCTTCCCGCCGGGCCCGGGGGCCTGCACCTCTTCACCAGCACCCTGAGCTGGCCTCCGCTCGGCGCGGAGGCGCGGGAGACGATCGACTTCATCTCCGTCGGCAGCCTGCGCGTCCCCTTCAAGCTGCTGGTGGACCCGCTCTCCTGCGTGATGACGCTGGTGGTCACCGGCGTGGGCTCGCTCATCCACCTCTACTCGGTGGGCTACATGGCCCACGACGAGGGCAAGGTCCGCTTCTTCTCCTACCTCAACCTGTTCACCTTCTTCATGCTGCTGCTGGTGCTCGGCGGCAGCCTGCCGCTGCTGTTCGTGGGCTGGGAGGGGGTCGGCCTCTGCTCCTACCTGCTGATCGGCTTCTGGTATCGGAAGGACAGCGCCTCGGCGGCGGGCCTCAAGGCCTTCGTGGTCAACCGGGTCGGCGACGTCGGGCTGATCCTGGGGATGATCTTCGTCTTCCACGCCCTGGGCACGCTGGACCTGGTCGACCTGGCCGACAACGCCTCCGCCCTCGCGCGTGAGAGGCTGTGGCAGTTCGGGCCGGCGACCGTCGCCGCGCTGCTGCTGTTCCTGGGCGCCACCGGCAAGAGCGCGCAGATCCCGCTGCACGTCTGGCTGCCGGACGCCATGGAGGGCCCCACCCCGGTCTCGGCGCTCATCCACGCCGCCACCATGGTCACCGCCGGCGTCTACCTGGTGGCGCGGCTGGGGCCGCTCTTCCAGGCCTCGGCCACCGCCATGCTGGTGGTGGCGGTGGTGGGCACGGCGACGGCGCTGATGGCCGGCACCATCGCCGTCGTGCAGACGGACATCAAGCGGGTGCTCGCCTACTCGACGATCAGCCAGCTCGGCTTCATGTTCCTGGCCGCCGGGGTGGGCGCCTTCGGCGTCGCCATCTTCCACCTCTACACCCACGCCTTCTTCAAGGCCCTGCTCTTCCTGGGCGCGGGCTCGGTGATCCACGCCGTCTCCGGCGAGCAGGACATGCGGCAGATGGGCGGGTTGCGGGCGAAGATCCCCTGGACCTTCTGGACCTTCCTGGCGGGGACGCTGGCCATCTCCGGGATCCCCGGCTTCTCCGGCTTCTTCAGCAAGGACGAGATCCTGGCCTCGGCCTTCACCTCCGGCCACACGCTGCTCTACTGGGTGGGTCTCTTCACCGCCCTGCTCACCGCCGCCTACATGGGCCGCCTCGTCATCCTCACCTTCTTCGGGGGCTTCCGCGGTCCGCACGAGGTCGAGCACCACCTCCACGAGTCGCCCTGGTCGATGCTCGGTCCGCTGGTGGTGCTGGCGGTCGGGTCGGTGGTCGCGGGCTATCCGCTGTTCCGCGGCCCGCACGGCCGGGTGCAGCTGCCGGCCGTGGTGCAACCGGCCTTCCGCAGCGCCGAGCACGAGGCCGCCGGCCCCGGCTGGCTGATGGTCCTCGCCATCGTCTCCGCGGCCCTGGGCCTGCTGATCGCCTGGTCCCTCTACCTCTCCTGGCCCGAGCTGCGCGCCCGCCTGCGGGCGCCGCTGCGGCCCCTGCTCCGCCTCTTCGCCGCCAAGTACCACTTCGACGACCTCTACGACGCCTTCGTCCGGCGAGTGGTGGTGGAGGGCAGCGAGCGCGTGCTGTGGCGGCGGGTCGACGCCCGGGGCCTGGACGGGGCCGTCAACGGTGCGGCCCGCCTCACCGCCTGGATCTCGGGATACCTGCGGCCCATCCAGACCGGCTTCGTGCGCCACTACGCGCTGGTGCTGCTGGCCGGCGCCGTCGCCGTCATCTCCTTCCTGCTCTGGTCATGACCCAGCACCTGCTCAGCCTGTTGATCGCCCTGCCGCTCGCCGGCGCCCTGGCGGTCGCCTTCACCCGGCGGGAGGCCGAGTCCCTGCAGAAGGCGCTCGGCATCGCGGTGTCCGGCCTGGGGTTCCTGCTCTCGCTGCTGCTGGTCTCCGGCTTCCGCGACGTGGCCTCCCTGCAGTTCGTGGAGAACGTGGACTGGATCCCCAACTGGGGCATCCGCTACTTCGTGGGCATCGACGGGCTCTCGCTGTGGCTGGTGGTCCTGGCCAGCTTCCTGACACCGCTGGCGCTACTCGGCTCCTGGACCCAGATCCACGCCCGCGTCCGCGAGTTCGTGGTCTTCATGCTGCTGCTCGAGGCCGGCATGATCGGCGTCTTCGTCGCCCAGGACCTGTTCCTGTTCTACGTGTTCTGGGAGGCGATGCTCGTCCCCATGTACTTCCTGATCGGGATCTGGGGCTACGAGCGCCGTGTCTACGCGGCGGTGAAGTTCTTCCTCTACACCTTCGCCGGCAGCGTGCTGATGCTGGTCGCCTTCCTGGTGCTCTACCGGACGACCGGCATGGGCAGCCTGTCGATCCCGGAGCTCGCGCGCACGCCCGTCGACCCCGCCCTGCAGACCTGGCTCTTCCTGGGCTGTGCGCTCGCCTTCGCCATCAAGGTCCCCATGTGGCCGTTCCACACCTGGCTGCCCGACGCCCACGTGGAGGCGCCCACGGCGGGGTCGGTGATCCTGGCGGCGGTGCTGCTGAAGATGGGCGGCTACGGCTTCCTGCGCATCGCCATCCCGCTCTTCCCGGACGCAGCGCGCCGGTTCGCGCCCTGGATCGGCGCCCTGGCAGTCATCGGCATCCTCTACGGCGCCCTGGTTTCGCTGGTGCAGCCCGACCTCAAGAAGCTGGTGGCCTACTCCTCGGTATCGCACCTCGGCTTCGTGATGCTGGGGATCGCCTCCTTCACCACCATCGGCCTGGTCGGCGCCGTCTACCAGATGCTGAACCACGGCATCTCGACGGGCGCCCTCTTCTTCCTGGTCGGGATGCTCTACGAGCGGCGGCACACCCGCCTCATCTCGGAGTTCGGGGGGCTGCGGGCCGTCGTGCCCTGGTACTTCGCGACGTTCCTGCTGATCAGCCTGTCCTCGATCGCCGTCCCCGGTTTCAACGGCTTCGTCGGCGAGTTCCTGATCCTGCTGGGCGCCTGGCCGGTCGACCCGCGGCTGGTGGTGCTGGCCGCGATCGGGGTCGTCCTGGCGGCGGGCTACGTCCTGTGGATGGTGAAGCGGGTCTTCTACGGCGAAGTGGCCAAGGCGGAGAACCGCGGGATGCGTGACCTCTCCGCCCGCGAGAGCTTCGTGCTGGTGCCTCTCGTCGCCCTGGCGCTGCTGATGGGCGTCGCCAGCCCGCTCTTCACCCGCCGCATCGAGCCGGCGGCCGACGCCCTGGTGCGGCAGGTGCACCTGCACACGGCGGCGGCGGCGACGCGGGCCGCCCGGGCCGCGGCGCCGGCGGACGCGGCAGGGGTGCGGCGGTGAGCGGCACGGTCGACCTGCAGCCGGCCTACCCGGCGATCCTCGTCGCCGTCACGGCGGTGGCGGTGCTGCTGACCCAGGCCTTCGCGGGCAAGGGCAGGACCGCGCCCTTCAGCGCGCTGTCCCTGGCGGGCCTGGCGGCAGCGCTGCTGTCGCTGGTGCTGCTCGAGCGCGCTCCCGGCGCGGTGATGGGCGGTGCGCTCACGGCGGACCGCTTCTCGCTCTTCCTGCAGGTGGTGATCCTGGCGGTGGCGGCGCTGGCCGTGCTGTTCTCGCCCCAGTACCTGCGCTCGCTCCGGCTGGAGCGCGGCGAGTACTACGCCCTCCTGCTGTTCTCGGCGGTGGGGATGATGGGTCTCGTCTCCAGCCTGGAGCTCGTCTCCATCTTCGTGGCCCTGGAGATCATGTCGATCGCCCTCTACGGCCTCGCCGGCATGCCGCGCGCGCGGCCGGCCAGCCAGGAATCCGCGCTCAAGTACTTCATCACCGGCTCCTTCTCCTCGGCCTTCTTGCTCTACGGCATCGCCCTCCTCTATGGCGTCTGCGGCACCACCTCGGTCGAGGAGATCGCCCGCAAGCTGCCCCTGACCACGGGCCCCGCGTCATTGATGGCCGTGCTGGGCACCGCCCTGCTGCTGGTCGGCTTCGGCTTCAAGGTGGCGAGCGTGCCGTTCCACATGTGGGCCCCGGACGTCTACGAGGGGGCGCCCACGCCGGTGACCGCCTTCATGGCCGCCGGGGTGAAGGTCGCCGCCTTCGGCGCCCTGCTGCGCGTCTTCGACGCGGCGCTGCCTTCGCTGGCCGACCGCTGGCAGCCGATCGTGGCCTGGCTGGCGATCGCCACCATGGTGGTCGGCAACCTGGCGGCGCTCGCCCAGTCGGGGCTCAAGCGGATGCTCGCCTACTCCTCGATCGCCCACGCCGGCTACCTGCTCACGGCTCTGGTGGCCGCCCCCCGGATCGCCGGCGAGGCGATGCTCTACTACCTGGTCGCCTACGCGGCGGTGAACCTGGGCGCCTTCGGGGTGATCTCGGCGCTGTCGCGCGACGGCAGGGAGCCGCTCACCTACCGCGACCTGGCCGGCCTCGCCCAGCGCCGCCCGGCGCTGGCGGCCGCGCTCGCCCTCTACATGGTCTCGCTCACCGGCATCCCCGCCACCGCCGGCTTCGTGGGCAAGTTCTACGTGTTCACCGCCGCCGTGACCGGGAACTGGGTGGCCCTCGCCATCGTGGGCGTGTCGATGAGCGTCGTCTCCGCCTACTACTACCTGGGCGTGGTGGTGTCGATGTACATGCGCGACCCGGACGGCGAGGACACCTGGGCCGCCGTCTCGCCGGCGTCGGCGTTCGCGCTGGCCGTCACCGCCGGCGTCACCGTGGTGTTCGGGATCTGGCCGACCCCGGTCCTGAACCTGGCCCGCGAGGCCGCGCGCTCGCTGCTGTGACCAGCTATACTAACAAATGATATAGCTGGCCCTCAGCCCAGGACGGCCACCAGCGCCCGCGGGTCGACCGCCACCCCGTGCAGGTACACCCGCCACTGCAGCAGCGGGGCCGCGGCCAGGCCGGTGTCGCCCGAGAGGCCGACCGGCTGGCCGCTGCCCACCGCGTCGCCGGCGCGCACGTCCAACCGCGAGAGGTGGTGGAGCACGCTGACGACGCCCTGGCCGTGGTCGATCACCACGGTCTCGCCCGCCAGCGCCAGCGCGCCGGCGAAGAGCACGGCGCCCGCGCCCGGCGCCCGCACCGGCGTGCCCGCGGGCAACCCGTAGTCGAGCCCGCGGTGGCGCTCGCCGGAGAGGGCGTCGACCCGGCTCTCGACCTCCTGCGCGAGCGCGCTCGCCCGCAGCTCGCCGAAGCCGTCGCCCTCGCCCGCCACCGGCGCCGCCAGCGGCCCCGGCGCCGGCGTCTTCGACTCGGTGCGCAGGTAACCGAGCAGCCGCCGGGCGTCGTGGGCGACCTCGGCGCGCGCGAGCAGGTCGGCCGCCGTCGGCCCCAGCAGCACGTCGCGCTGGGGGTAGCTGCGGGCGGCGATCTGCACCGGCACCACCAGCCGCTGCTCGCCGTGGCGTGAGGCCAGCTCGATGCCGAGCGTGGCCGCGCCGGGCTCGGCCGACACGGGCACCGGCACCAGCGCCCGCGGCCCGCCGCGGTCCGGATAGAACGGCGCGCGCCAGCCTTCGAGCAGCGCCCAGGCGCCGCCCAGCCGCGTCCCGCCCAGGCGGACGACGATGACGCCGCCGGGGAAGGCCTGCGCCAGCTCGGCGCGGATCACCACCCGTCCCACCTTGCGCACGACCTCCTCCGACCGCGCGGGGCGGGGCGAGGACAGCAGCAGGGCGAACGGCGCGGCGGCGAGGAACAGCCGGCGCTTCATGGGGAAGGCGCGGCGCGCGCCAGCGCGGCGAGCAGGACCGCCTCGTCCTCGGCCGGCACCGTGCGCAGGTCCACGACCACGCGATCGTCCGCCACCCGCACCACCACCGGCGGTGATCCCGCTCGCAGGGCCGCGGCCAGGCGGTCGGCTCCGGCAGGGCCGGGGTCGAGCGAGACCGCCGCCGTCTTCAGCTCCGCGACCGGCGCCGCGCCGCCTCCGACCGCCGAGGTGGTCTCGATCACGGCCGGCCGCAACCCGGGCGCGCGCTCGGCGAGCGCGGCGGCGAGGGCCTCCGCCCGCCTCCGCAGCTCGGCGCGGTCCGCCTGGATCATCCGCAGCACCGGCACCCGCTCGCCCGCGCGGCCGCTCTCGTGCTCGAGCAGCGTGGCGTCGAGCGCCGCCAGCGTCATCTTGTCGACGCGCAGCGCGCGGTAGAGCGGGTTCGTGCGCATGGGCGAGAGCAGCCGCCGGGGGCCGACCAGCAGACCCGCCTGCGGACCGCCCAGGATCTTGTCGCCGCTGAACGTCACCACCTCGACGCCGGCCGCCAGCGAGCCGCGCACGGTCGCCTCGGCAGCCAGCTCGCCCTCCAGCCGGAAGAGCAGGCCGCTGCCCTGGTCCTCCATCAGCGGCACCCCGGCTTCCCGGGCGAGGGCGGAGAGCTCCGCTACGTCCGTCTCCTCGGTGAAGCCCACGATCCGGAAGTTGCTGGGATGGACCTTCAGCACCAGGGCGGTGTCCGCCGAGAGCGCGGCGCGGTAGTCGGAGAGCCGGGTGCGGTTGGTGGTGCCCACCTCGCGCAGCCGCGCGCCGGCCTTGCGCAGGACGTCGGGTATGCGGAACGAGCCCCCGATCTCCACCAGCTCCCCGCGGCTGACCAGCACCTCGCGGCCCTCGGCCAGCGTGTTGACCGCCAGCAGCACCGCGGCCGCGCAGTTGTTGACCACCAGCGCGGCCTCGACGTCCAGCAGCGCCGACAGCCGCGACTCCGCGTGCACCTCGCGTTGCCCGCGCTCGCCGCTCGCCAGGTCGTACTCGAGGTTCGAGTAGCCGGAGGCGACCTCGGCCACCCGCGCCGCCGCGGCGGCCGCCAGGGGCGCGCGGCCGAGGTTGGTGTGCACCACCACCCCGGTGGCGTTGATGACCCGGCGCAGCGAGGGTCGGGTCGCCTGCTCCAGCCGCTCCTGCAGCAGCCCGGCCAGCTCGGAGGCGGCGTCGGCCGGGAGGGAGGCGCCGGCGGCGATCCGCTCGCGCAGCGCCGCCAGCGTGTCGCGCAGCGCGCGCAGCACCGCCGCGCGGCCGTAGCCGGCCGCCAGCGCCTGCACCTCGGGACGCTGCAGCGCCTGGTCCACCGAGGGCAGCGAGCGCCGAGGGTCCACGCCGATGACGGGGGACATGAACGCGAATATACAGGGGTCGGGTCCTGCATTGCAGCAGGCGCGTGGTATCCTCGCCGCGACCATGCCTGGGGACCGGCCGCCGGACTTCGCCGCCCGCCTGCCCCGTGTGGTCCCGCCCGAGGAGGGGGACATCTCGCAGCTCTCCGACGAGATGGCGGAGCTGCTCTACCCGGGGCGAAGGCCGCGGCCCTTCCGGCTGGGCGTGCGCTTCCGGCCTTTCGACAACCCCAACTACGAGCGCGCCCTCGCCCTGGCCCGCCGGTCGCCCGCGTACGGCGAAGAGGCGAGCCCCGAGGGCACGGTGCACCAGGCCGCCTTCGACGCGGGCGGCGCCCGCGCGCTGCGCGACCTCTACGAGCTGGTGCGCGGCCGGCCGGGCACCGAGGTGCTGGTCGACGGCAAGAGGGTGCCCTACGCGCACGAGCTGTGGCTGCCGCTGTTCTGGATCTTCCTGGGCGGGGAGGCCTGAGCCGCGCCGTGGCGCTGTCCGAAGACCTCGACCGCCTGGACGTCTCCATCCGCCAGCTCCACGCCAAGTGGGACCAGTTCTTCGCCGGCGCCGAGAGGAAGCCGCCCGTCGAGCTGCAGGCGGAGGTGGACGCCCTGGTCAAGCGCTACGCCAACGCGGAGATCCGCAACAGCGGCGACCGCTTCCGCTACCAGAGCCTGACCGCGCGGCTCACCACCTTCAGCGAGCTGTGGCAGAAGCGGCTGCGCGCGCGGGAGGAGGGCAAGGCCTTCGGCATGCACGGGCTGCGCGCCGAGCAGCTGCCGCCGTCCCCGCTTGCCGGCGCTCCCCCAGCGCCGCGCCACGTCGAGCAGCAGCAGCCGCCGCCCTCCTTCCGCGTGGGCAGCGGCCGCGACGACGCGGCGATCCGGGCCCTCTACGAGCGCTTCGCGGAGGAGCGTCGGCGCGCCGGCGAGGGCGCGCCCCCGCCGTTCGCCGCCTTCCAGCAGCTGATCGCCCAGCAGACGGACCGTCTGCGCAGCGAGAAGACCGCCGCCGCCGTGGACTTCCGCCTGGAGACCAAGGACGGCAGGGTGGCCTTGAAGGCTCGCGTGGTGAAGTGAGCCTCGCCCGCCGCCTGCTGCTCGCGGTCGGCCTGGCCGCCCTGGCGGCGGCGCCGGCGGGCGCCTGGCCGGCGGAGGCCATGACCGCCCTCACCCGCGACGCGCGCCGGCTGCTGCCGCGGAGCCTGTCGCAGCTGCTGGGCGCGCGCGAGGCGCAGGTGCAGCAGCAGATGGCGCGCCTGCCGCCGGCGGTGTCGCAGGGCGTCGCCCGCGACCTGCGCGCCGGTCGGCTGACGACCGAGACGGTCGCGGCCGTGGACGCGGAGCTCGCCGGCGCGGTCCAGTTGCTGCGGGAGCGGCGGGTCAGCGAGGGCCTGGTCCGCCTGGGCGGGCTGGCGCGGGTGACCGCCGACCTGTCGGACCCCGTGCTCGCCGTGGGCGCGGAGGGCTGGCCGCGAGGCCTGCCCGGCGAGTACTACGCCCTCTTCGCCGCCAACGTCGGCCGGATGCCGGTCGTGCTCGACTACTCGCTGCTCTGCCGGACCGCCGCCGCCTCGCCCCCGGTCCCCGGCTGCTCGGCGTCGATGCCGCCGGGCCTCGATGCCTTCGAGCTGAAGCGGGCGCAGCTGCCGGCGATCTGGCAGTCGCTGGTCGAGCGCAGCCGCCAGCAGGTGCCGACGATCCGCGAGGAGCTGGTGCACGAGGGCCGCGTGGTCGGCCACGAGCGCCTCGACTTCCGCTCCCCGGCCTGGGCGGCGGCCTCCGTCGCCTACTCGCGGGCCGTGACCGCCACCGCCGTCACCTGGCTGGCCGCCTGGCGCGAGGCCCACGGCGACCTCACCCGGATGGCGACACCGCGGGTGGTGGCGCCGGTGGACGCTCCCGCGCCGGCTGCCGCCCCGGATCGCCGCCTCTCTCCCCCGGAGGCCCCATGACCAAGAGAGCGCTCGTCTCCGTCTACCGCAAGGACGGTGTCGTGGACCTGGCGCGCGGCCTGGTCGCGCGGGGTTTCGAGATCCTCTCCACCGGCGGCACGGCGGCCGAGCTGGAGCGCGCCGGCGTGCCGGTGATCGGCGTCTCCCAGGCGACCGGCTTCCCGGAGATCCTGGACGGCCGGGTCAAGACGCTGCATCCGAAGGTCCACGCCGGCATCCTGGCCCGCCGCGACGACCCGGCCCACCGGGCCGCGCTCGAGGAGCACGGCGTCCCGCCGATCGACGTGGTGGTGGTGAACCTCTACCCCTTCGAGGAGAAGGTGGCGAAGGGCTGCCCGTTCGAGGAGGCGGTCGAGAACATCGACGTCGGCGGTCCCAGCATGGTGCGGGCGGCGGCCAAGAACTTCCGCGACGTGGCGGTGGTGGTGGACCCCGGCGACTACTCCCTGCTGCTGGAGCAGCTCGACCGCCCGGGCGGCATCGACCCGGCCACCCGGCTGTACTTCGCGCAGAAGGCCTTCCGCCACACCGGACGATACGAGGCGGCGATCGCCGCCTACTTCTCCCAGGTGGAGACCCGCGACGGCGGCTACGCGCCGGCGGAGGCCGACGACACCTTCCCCTACCGCCTGAACCTCGCCTTCGAGAAGGTGCAGGACCTGCGCTACGGCGAGAACCCGCACCAGCGCGCCGCCTTCTACTCCGACCTGGGCTCGACGCTCTTCTCGGTGGCGGCGGCCCGCAAGCTGCAGGGCAAGGAGCTCTCGTTCAACAACATCCTCGACCTGGACGCGGCCTGGCGCCTGGTGACGGAGCTGGAGGAGCCGGCCTGCGTCATCGTCAAGCACACGAACCCCTGCGGCACCGCCGTCGGCGGCTCCCCGCTCGAGGCGTACGAGCGCGCCTGGGCCTGCGACCCGACCTCCGCCTTCGGCGGCATCGTGGCCTTCAACGAGCGGCTCGACGGCGAGACGGCGAAGAAGATCGCCGAGAGGTTCGTGGAGGCGGTGATCGCCCCGGGCGTCGAGCCCGCGGCCCTCTCGGCGCTCGGGCGCAAGACGAACCTGCGGCTGATGAGCATGGACACCACCGCCGTGCACAAGGTGAGCGGCTTCGACCTGCGCCGGGTGATGGGCGGGCTGCTGGCGCAGCAGTGGGACCTGCACCGCCTGCAGCGCGAGCGCTGCGACGTGGTGACCCGGCGGGCGCCGAGCGAGGACGAGTGGAAGGCGCTGCTGTTCGCCTGGACGGTGGTCAAGCACGTGAAGTCGAACGCCATCGTCTACGCCAACGCCGTGCAGACCGTCGGGGTCGGCGCCGGCCAGATGAGCCGGGTGGACTCGGCGCGCATCGCGGCGCAGAAGGCCGTGCTCCCGCTGGCCGGGACCGTGGTCGCCTCCGACGCCTACTTCCCCTTCCGCGACGGCGTCGACGAGATCGCGAAGGCGGGCGCGACGGCCGTCATCCAGCCCGGCGGCTCGGTGCGCGACGAGGAGACGATCGCGGCGGCCGACGAGCATGGCCTGGCCATGGTGTTCACCGGCGTCCGGCACTTCAAGCACTGAGGCGGCCGGCGTGCGGGCGGTGTGGCGGGTCCCTGTCCGACCGGAGACGCTGGCCCGAGCGGGCCTGCTGCTGCTGGTGGTGGCCCTGTTCCGCCAGCCGCTGCTCCAGGGTGGCGTCATCTACGATCGCGACGTCCACCTGATCTGGCACCCCCAGGTCGAGGGCTTCGTGCGGGCGGTGGCCGGCGGAGCGCTGCCGCTGTGGGACCCGAGCCCGGCCTTCGGGCAGCCGCTGCTGGGCGACCCCGGCGCCCAGGTGCTCTACCCGCCGACCTGGTTGAACCTGGTCATGCGGCCGTGGACCTACTACACCCTGTTCGCGGCCGGTCACCTGGCCCTGTCGGCGCTCGCCTTCTTCGCCCTCGCCCGGCGCTGGCGGCTGTCCGTGGCGGCCGCTGCCACTGGCGCCGCCGCCTGGGTGCTGTGCGGGCCGCTGCTGTCGCTGGTGACCCTGTGGCACCACTACGCCGGCGCCTGCCTGGCGCCGGTCGTGCTGCTGGCCGGCGAGAGGGCCGCCGCCACGCGGCGGGCGCGCGACGTGGCGCTGCTGGGCCTCGCCATCGCCCTGCAGATGCTCGCCGGATCGGCCGACATGTGCGCACTGACGCTGCTCACCCTCGCTGCCTGGACGGCGGCGGCGCACGTGCGCTGGCGGCAGCCCCGCGAGGTCCTGGCGCTGCTGGGGGGCGGGGCCGTCGCCATCCTGCTCGCCGCGGCGCTCGCCGCCGGCCAGTGGGTGGCCTCACTGGAGCTGCTGGCGCGCTCCTCCCGCCGGGAGCTGCCGGAGGCGGTGCGCACCTACTGGTCGGTGCACCCGTCGTCTCTCCTGGAGACGGTTGCGGCCAGCGTGCCCTCGCGGCTCCCGCTGCAGGCAGGCTGGCGGCAGGAGCTGTACGAGGGGCGCGAGCCGTTCCTGGTCTCGCTGTATCTCGGCCTGCCTGCGCTGGGGCTGGTCGCGGCCGGGCTGGCGCGGGCGGGGGAGAGGCGGCGGCGTCTCGCGCTCGCCGCCGTGCTGGTCACGGCGGTGCTGGTGGCGCTGGGCCGGCACGCTCCGGCGTACGCCGTGCTGACCCATCTGCTGCCGCCACTGCGGGTCCTGCGCTACCCGGTCAAGGCGATGGTGTTCGCGGCCCTCGCCTGGTCGGGTCTGGTCGGGCTCGGCGTGGACGGCTGGCGCTCTCTCGCGGGGCGCCGGCGGCTGGCCGCGCTGGTTCCGCTCGCGCTGGCGACCGTGCTGGTGGCCGCGTTGTCGGCGGCGATGCTGGTGGAGGTTCCCGCGCTGCGCGCGGCTGCCGCGCGCGTGCTGGATCCCCGGGAGCTGCCGGCGCTGGTCCCGCTCGGCCACGCTCTGGCGCTGCACGCCCTGCTCGGCGCCGCGCTGGCGGCGCTGGCGTGGCGCAGCCGGGGCGCCGCCGCGGTGCTGGCGGTCCTCGACCTCGCGCTGGCCCATCCCCTCCCCACTCCCGTCGCCCCGCTCGCCCTCTACGCACACCGGCCCGAGGTGCTGGCCGCTCTCCAGCCCGTCGCCAGGGCGCGCGTCTACTCCTACGAGTACGGCGAGACCGCCCGCGCGCAGGCCTGGGGCGGCGGCACACCGTACGCGCTGGAGCGGCAGCCCGCCGGGTGGAGCCTCAGCGCCTCGACCGCTCTCGCGATGCAGCTGAGCCTGGCCCCCCAGACGGCCGGCCGCTGGGGCCTGCGCCAGGGCTTCGACAACGACTACCGGGGCCTGCAGCCCGCGCCGGTGGCGGTGTTCACACGCCTGGTCCGCGTGTACGAGGCCGACACCGGGACCGTCCTGCGACTGCTGCAGCTCGCCTCGGTCACCCACGTGCTCGCCCTGCACCCGTTCGCGGCGGACCGCCTGCCGGTCACCGCCGTGGTGCCGGGACTGTTCCGGGACCCCGTGCGGGTGGAGGCGGTCCCGGGATCGCTGCCGCGGGTGCGCGCGGTCGGAGGCGTGCGGGTCGCCGGCGAGTCGGACGTGATCTCTGCTCTTCTCGACCCCAGTCTCGATCCCGCCCGGACCGTGGTCCTGTCGGAAGGTCGGCCGGCCGATCCGCCGGCGGGATTCGAGGGGCGGGCCGTCGTCGTCCGTGAGACCGCCGACCGGATCCAGATCGAGGCGGACCTGCCGACCGCGGGCTACGTGGTGGTCGCCGACAGCTACGACCCTGGCTGGAAGGCGACTGTGGACGGCGTTGGCGCAGCCGTCCTCCGCGCGAACCTGGCGTTCCGGGCGGTGCCGGTGCCGGCGGGACGCCACCGGGTCGAGCTGTCCTACCGGCCGGCCGGCGTCCTCGTCGGCCTTGCCGTCTCGGGGGTGGCCGCGGTCGCCTGCCTTGTCTTCCTGGCCCGGCGGCGGCCCCGGGCCCATGCAACCCCGCCTGCCGGTTGGCGTTCCAATCCTTCGGGGACAGGAGAGGAACGAACATGACCAGTGCGAAGTGGTTCGGTGTCGCCGTGCTGTCGCTGGGCACGGCGGCCGGTACGGGGTGGGCGGTGGCGTCGCCGGACCAGGACGGCGGCCCCCGGGCGGCGTGGCGCGCGCGCGGCGGCCAGCGGCTGGCCCAGTACCTGGGGCTGACCGACCAGCAGCAGGCGCAGTGGAAGACGATGCGCCAGCAGCAGCGTGAGCAGATGAAGCCGCTTCTGGAGGAGGGCCGCACGCTGCGGCGGAAACTGCAGCAGGCTCTGGGCGCGTCCCAGCCGGACCCGCAGGCGGTGGGCCAGGCGACGATCGACCTGAAGGCTCACCGGGAGAAGGTGCGGGCGCAGCGCGACCAGTTCCGCCAGCAGCTGGCCGGCATCCTCGACCCGCAGCAGAAGCAGAAGCTCGACGCCCTCCAGCAGATGCGGCGGACCATGGGCCGCGGCCACGGCTGGCGCGGCGCCGGCCCGCTCGGCGGCGGCGCCGGGGCGCCGCTCAGCTAGCCCCGCGTCCTCGTCCGGTGCCCGCGGCCGCGCGTACGGCCGCGAGCACCTCGTCGGGGGTCGCCTGCGCGGTGCCTATCTTTCCCACCACCACGCCGGCGGCGACGTTGGCCAGCGCGGCGGCCTCCGGCAGGCCGGCCCCCGCGGCCACCGCCAGGCTCAGGGTCGCGATCACCGTGTCGCCGGCGCCGGTGACATCGAAGATCTCGCGGGCGGCGGCCTTCACGTGCAGCGGCGGGCGGCCGCGCTCGAAGAGGCTCATCCCCTGCTCGCCGCGGGTGACCAGCGCCGCCCGGCAGCGCAGCAGCGCCAGGATGCGGCGGCCGGCGCGCAGCAGGTCCCGCTCGCCGCGCAGGCGGATGCCGGTCGCCTGCTCCGCCTCCGCCGCGTTGGGGGTGACCAGAGTCACCCCCCGGTAGCGGCGGAACTGACGCAGCTTGGGGTCGACCAGCACGCTCACCCGCCGACGGCGCGCCAGCGGCAGCACCTGCCGCAGCAGCGCGGCGGTGACGACGCCCTTCTGGTAGTCGGAGATCACCAGCGCCTCGGCGTTCGCCAGCTCGGCGCGAGCCGCGGCCAGCACCGCCGCGGCCGCGCGGCCGCCGAGGTCGCGGGCGTCCTCGCGGTCCGCCCGCACCACCTGCTGGCTGTGGGCGACGATGCGGGTCTTCAGGGTGGTGGGGCGGCCGGAGTCGGACACCGCCAGCAGCGGCTGCACCTGCGCGGCCTGGAGCGCCTCGCGCACCAGCCGCCCCGCCGCGTCGTCCCCCACCGCGCCGACCAGGGCGGCCTCGCCTCCCAGCGAGCGCACGTTGGCGGCCACGTTGCCGGCCCCGCCCAGGTGGAAGCTCTGCCGGCTGACCTCGACCACCGGCACCGGCGCCTCGGGCGAGATGCGCGACACGCGTCCCCACAGGAACTCGTCCAGCATCACGTCGCCCAGCACCAGCACCCGCCGGCCGCGCATGGCCTCGAGCAGGGCGGCGGCCCGAGCGGGGGAGAGCAGGGTCACGCCGGGGCCCCCGCGGGGCGCGCCCGCGCCACGGCGAAGGGCACGGCCTGCAGCAGGAGCACCAGGAGGAGCACTTCGGAATCGCCGAGATTGTACTCGAACAGCCCCGCCGCGAAGATCGCGGCCAGCATGCCCAGGCTGCCCACGGCCGCGGCCGCAGAGGCGCCCCGCTCCCCGCGGGCCGCGCGGGCGGCTGCCAGCGCCGTCGCCGCCACGGTGACCGCCCACCAGGCGAAGAACACGAAGCCGGGCAGGCCGCGCTCCGCAGCCACCTGCAGCAGGTTGTTGTGGAGGTGGGGGGCGCGGGGATTGGGCGCCTCCGGCCAGCGGTAGCTCGGGTAGCGAGTCAGGATCATCCCCGGTCCCTGGCCGAACACCGGGCGGTCGATGATCATGTCGATGCCGGCCTGCCACATGTAGTAGCGGTCGAGGCTGCTGGCGTCGGCGACGGTGAGCCGGCCGGCGAGCTCCTTGGGGTGGGCGAGCAGCAGGGCCAGCACCGCGGCGGCCACCACCAGCAGCAGCCGCGGCGCGCGCAGCGCGGCCACGGCGCAGAGTCCCACCACCGCGCCCAGCCAGGCGCCCCGGGTCTGCGAGACCACCAGTGCCCAGGAGGCGAGGGGCACCACCAGGAGCGGCAGCGCCGCGCGCGCGGCGGCAGCCCTCTCGCCGGGGTGCAGCGACAGATGTCCCGCGAGCACCGCCAGGCCGGCCACGAACAGCCGCGTGGGCCACAGACCCGGTCCCGCCGCGTCGAAGGCGGCCACCACCGCCACCGCAACCATCACCAGGCCGGGCACGCGGAAGTCCCGCAGCCGCGGCGACGGCGGGGGGGCGAACAGCAGGCGGGCGGCGGCGACCACCAGCACCACCATCGTCACCCCCGAGGCCGACATGTAGTGGCCGAGGAAGCCGGGAGGCCGGTGG
>Ga0335071_10001926_pt1 | contig 22403 bp, 18 predicted proteins | sample Lox_Sample_15_FD_206724 | JGI IMG/M metagenome (GOLD analysis project Ga0335071, IMG submission 206724) | Soil microbial communities from Loxahatchee National Wildlife Refuge, Florida, United States - Lox_Sample_1.5 | ecosystem: Environmental > Terrestrial > Soil > Wetlands | place: USA... | reverse complement strand
CGAAAGGCTGGTGCTAGCTTCTGCGGCGAGATCTCCATATTCCGGCTCCGAGAACGCCCAGGCTGCCAACCAGCCCCAGCATTATCGTCGGATCTTCGGGGGAGTCGGCGCATCCGGTTTGCGCGCGAAGGGGATGAGCGGCGGCAAGGATCAGAGCGAGGCCGAAGGCAAGAAGAGCTGCGTTTTTCAGGTTCATGGTGTCCTCGAATGAGTGTTGGTAGTGATTCAGGGCCTTGTGCCCAGATTGCTGGTCCCATTGACCGTCGGCGGGACGGGCAGGCCGGCACAAATGGGGGTGATAACGGGCGTAGCCACGCCGATGAGTTCGGAGACGCTATTGCCCGCGAAGTTTACGACCCATGCATCGCCTGAGCCGTCGATGGCGATGAAAAAGGGAGTACTCAAACCGCCCCCGGTGTATCCAGTAGATGGCGAGAGGGCAACACCGGCGCTCGAGAACTCGGAGACGTCGCCGCCGGAGTTTGCGACAAAGATGTTGCCTGAGCCGTCGATCGCGATGCCGTTGGTACTTCCCAATCCTCCGCCGGTGTACCCGGCGGACGGCGAGAGGGCAGCACCCGTGTTGGAGAACTTTGAGACGCTCGAGTTGGTGTAGTTTGCGGCCCAGACATTTCCTGAGCTGTCGATCGTGATGGGACCAGGATCAAACAACCCTCCGCCGGTGTATCCGGCGACCGGGGAGAGGGCAATACCCATGCTGGAGAACTCTGAAATGCTGTTGTTGGCGCCGTTTGAGATCCAGGCGTTTCCTGTGCCGTCAATGGCGATGGAATAAGAAACATCGAGTCCCCCGCCAGTGAAACCGGTGGACGGGGAGATGGCGGCCCCCGCGCTGGTGAACTCGGAGACCCTGTAAGGGGAGGTGTATTCGTCTGCGATCCAGACGTTTCCGAAGTTGTCGATGGCGACGGCAACGGGGAAGCTCAATCCTCCGCCCGTGTAACCGGTGGACGGCGAGACAGCAGCGCCCGAACTGGAGAACTTTGAAAAGTTCAGATCAGAGAGACTTGTAACCCAGACGTTTCCGGAGCCGTCGATGGCGACGGACCTGGGGTTGTCCAATCCTCCGCCGGTGTATCCGTCAAAGGGCGAGAGGGCTACTCCCAGGCTGGAGAACTTTGAAATGCTGCTGCCAACCAGGTTTGAGATCCAGGCGTTTCCCGAGGCGTCGATCGCGACGCCACTGGGCTCAGCCAATCCACCGCCAGTAAAATTCAACCCGATTGTGAAGTCATTGGGCTGAACGGACAAGGCATCGGCAAACGGTGGGTTAGCGGTTGAGAGAGCGTACAAGGCGGAAATATTCGCGCCAGGGTTGTGCGCGATGTTGATGGCGGCGGAGGCGGTATCGGAGGGTGTTGTGCCGACAGCCCCTCCAGACAATGCACTATTGAGCAGTGTGTAACACGGCGTCGTGTTCGGTGGTCCCGTGAGCGTGCCATTTGAGTTGATGCAGGCCGCCAGAATGTTGGCGAGAGTGTTGATCGTGGATTGGGGAACGGCGCCATTGCCCGCCGGAGTGGTGGCGAGAGCGACGCCGGTGGAGATATTAACGAGATTAGCGATATTGGCGAACGCGTTTTGGATACCAACTTGCGCGAGCGCCGTGCCTGAGCTGGAGACCTGCGTCGCATCCGCTGCGTAGCCGGCAATGGCGTATGCCGTTGCAATCGTAGAGACCTCGTTGATCTGTACGAATGTGGAGGACGTGAGCTTGCCGCACGATCCCAGCCCGGCCAGCAATCCCGCGACCGGGTTGGCGCCCGCGCCGGGGTTGCCCCCTGCTGCGTATAAGTAGACCTGCGTGGTTGCGCTCGGACAGGTGTAGTCGCCAGTAATGGAGAAATTGCCGCCGCCGTCCGTGGTCACATACCCAGTGCCGTTCAGCAGAGAGTTCGACGCCTTGCCGTAGCCGGTTGCGTCTGCCGCGTAAAGAAACACTTTTGCTCCCGAAATTGGCTGTTGGCCGCCATGGACCCTACCCTGAATCGCCGCTCCGTGAACCGGACTCGTCTTGACCGCGGTCGTGAACGGCGGGGCGGAACAGGCGGCGAGAAGAAGAGGGAGGAGAGAGCATAACGCCGAAGCAACGCCTTTGGAAATTCGCACGTTTGAAGCTCCTTTGTTCCACACCTATCCCGATTGCGGGGCTCTGTTAAATTGTGGGGGAAAAGCAGCACCCTGTGTAACATCCGACCGCAGAGTGGGTCAGCGGAACAGCGATGGCTTGCGGCTGCGCGATCTCCTCAAGCCTGCCGCGATCGCACCTGCGCCGCCGACCAGCGCCAGCATGACCGTCGGATCTTCGGGGGAGTCGGCGCATCCGGTTTGCGCGCGAAGGGGAAGAGCAACGGCAAGGAGCAGAGCGAGGGCGAAGGCAAGAGCTGCGTTTTTCACGATGTAGGTATCCTCAATTTGGTGTTCCGCCAGTTGAAAGGCCGTTTATGGCCGCGTTCCCAGATTGCTCGTTCCATTGGAGGTCGGGGTCGCGGGAAGCCCCGCCGCAATCGGCGTAATTACCGGAACTGCCACCCCGATTACCTCAGTGACGGTGTTATCGCCGCCGTTTGCGACCCAGATATCTCCGGAACCGTCGAGGGCCGCAGCCTGCGCTCCATACAAACTTGGTGGATCATAGGCATATGGCCCTGAGAGGAGTGCACCTGAACTGGATACCCCAACAAGCTGGTTGCCCTCGCCCACGGTCCAGGCGCTACCTGCTCCGTCTATTCCGAATACCTGTGCATTGGAGGCATTGATCGTTGCGGAGGTGACAGCGCCGGAGGGCGAGATCTTATCCATGGAGTAAGCGTGGACCGTTCCTACCCAGGCATTGCCTGCGCTGTCGATCGCTATCCCCAAAGGTTCAATGGCGAGCGAGTACCCGGTCGTCCCGGAAAGGGGGGAACCCGTGCTCGAGAATTCGCTCACGTCATCTGAGGGGTCCGAGGTATTGGCAAACCAGGCGTTGCCGGAGCCGTCCACGGCGACGCTGGCCGTGTCGTTCAGGCTGGAGCTCGAGTAATTGCCAAGTACAGCGCCTGCACTTGAGAACTTGGTGACGGCTCCATCTCCGCCGGTAATCCACAAATTGCCGGCGCCGTCGATGGCGAGAACCATGCCGGCACCCCCAATGGAGAAACCGGCATTCGGGTATCCGTTTTCCGGCGAGAGGACAGATCCGGTATTGGAGAGCTCGCTGAGTGCGCCGTCCGTTTGGCTCGCGATCCAGACGTGGCCCTGGCCATCGATGGCAATACCAAAGGGCCCGTTGATGCCGCCTCCCGTGAAGCCGTTGGCACCGGAGAGGTCCACGCCCAAACTGGAAAGCTCCGTTACGCTGTTGCCGCCATAGTTCGCGAGCCATACATTGCCCGCGCCATCGACAGCAATGCTATAGGGCTCATTAAGGCTGCCGTCGGTAAACGCGATCGAAATGGTGAGGTCGTTGGGACCCGAGCCGGCTGTCACGGCCGGCTGAAACGGAAGGTCGGCGGGCAGTGTTTCGTAGAGTGAGCCTAGCGCGTCCAGATTAGCTCCCGGATTGTGCGCCAGATAGATCGCCGCCGTGGCAGTATCTCCTGGAACGCTTCCGGTGGTACCGCCAGACAAGAGGTCGTTGAAAAGGGTGTAACACACCGTTGGATTCGATGGACCGCTAACCGTGCCGGTGGAGTTTATGCACGCCGCCAGCAGGTCAGCCAGCGTATTGACGTTGTGCTGGGGCAAGTGTAATCGCCGGTGATCGCGAACGAACCGTCGGCGCCGGTGGTTACATAGTAGTGGCCGTTGGTGTCTTGGCCGCCCGCGGGGGTCTGGCTGAGCACGTTCGAGTTCAGCAGCGAGATGGACTGGCTGCCGTAGCCGGCGCTGCTGGCCGCGTACAGATACAGGCTGGCTGCCGAAATCACTGTCTGGCCGCCGTGGACTTTGCCCCTGATCGCCGCACCTTGAACTGGACCCGTCTTGACCGAGGTAGCGAGCTGCGTGCCGGAACAGCCGGCGAGGTAGAAGAGACACGAAGATGTCAGGATTGCCAAGGCCGCACGCATAGTGAAGACACTCTCCTCGAGGGAATTAAGGTCGGCTCTGCCATGGAGAATACTCGCAGGTCACCGCGACCAGTAGGGACACAACGGGGCACGAAAAGGGCATTTCGGGACTTGTAGCTTCGTGGTTTTCGGCATCCGGAACGACTGCCGACTGTATACTAGGGTCTCCCCCAAGATTCTTCCGGGCCTCGCGGGAAATCAGCACCCAGAGTGGCGAATGGCAACCCCAAGCAGAAGCACGGAGCCCGCCCCCGGCGATCGGGCAGTTCTTGCATCCTGGAAGAGCATCGCGAGCTATTTCGGATGTAACGAGCGGACCGCGAAGCGCTGGGAAGAGCGAGGCATGCCCGTCCACCGCGTGCCTGGTGGAAAGCGAGGCTACGTCTTCGCCTACCCGTCGGAGCTTGACGCCTGGCTGCAGGCCGTGCAAGTGAGGCATCCAGAGTTCCAAACAGATGGAACGGTCACTAGTCTGCGGGGAGAGCCGGCATTTCAGGGCGCAGGCGGAACATTGGTGGCGACAGTGGGCGACCTGGTAAGCTTGCCGGGCCTGAGGCCTCCCAAATCGGTGCACCGGAAGGTGATTTGGGGAGTTACATTCGCAGCCGCGGTTCTGGTCCTGGCCACGATCGCGCGCATTCTTGTGGTTCGAAACGGCGACAGAAGTGCGGTCGGTCAGGGCCTCAGTTCGCTGGCCGCGTCCCATCATGTGCCGGCTGCGGGCGCAGAGGAACTCTACCTTCAGGGGCGCTACTTCTGGAGTCTCCGCACCGCCGACGGGCTGTCGAAATCGATCAATGCATTTACGGAAGCGATCGTCAAAGACCCCTCGTATGCGGATGCCTATGCCGGTCTGGCGGAGAGTTACGATTTGCTGCCGGAATTCGTTTATGCGGATCTGGATGACTCGCTTCGGCGCGCGGAGGATGCTGCCAATCGCGCCATCGCGCTGAACCCAAATTTGGCGGCCGCGCATCGCGCAAAGGCGTTTGCGCTGTATTTCAGAGATTGGGATATCGCCGGCTCGGATGCGGAGTTCCAGCGCGCGCTTGCGCTTGACCCGGGCTCGGCGGAGACTCACCAGTGGTATGCGAGCAGCCTGGAGTGCAGGGAAGAGGGAGCAGAAGCACTGAAGCAGATTGCCGAGGCGCGCCGATTGAATCCCGCTTCGGCTGCGATTGCCGCGGAAGCGGCGCTCCTGCAGGCCGATTTCGGCGATCTTGATGCCGGCATCAAGGCCCTGAACGACATTGAGCAGACGCAGCCGAGCCTTAGTTCTCCTGCCTCCTTTCTGGCAATCATCGACTTCGCCATTGGCGACGATGCGGGATACATTGCGAATCTTCAGCGCTACGCATCCATCACCGGAAACCCGAGCGATCTTGCCCTGGCGGATGCGGTGGCGCGCGGGTGGGCTCAGGCCGGCAAGGCAGGCCTGCTCGAAGCGAGGGTGAAAGGTCTGAAGCTGGCATTCGATCATGGATCGGAGTCGGCGGGTTTCTACCTGGCGCAAACCCTCGTTATGCTCGGGCGTCCCAAGGCGGCGTTGCCCTACTTCAAAGCGTCGCTGAATTCTCACATCGTGGTTTTGACCATGCTGCGCGACTGCCCCTGGGCCAAGCCACTCTTGAACGATCCCGATTATGTCCCGTTCTTCGCCGAGATTCGCGCTCGCCAGCACGGGGGCTATCCACATCACCCTTCTTCGATACGAGTGACTCTTCGCGTGCCTAAATAGAGAGCGCCGGGCGCGTTCGACTCGACGAGACACGAAGGAGGGAAGCAGGGGAGCGGGGCGCGGTTTTTGTTTCGCGTTGGACATTGAGCTCAGGCTACTGATTGCAGTGGCTTTCGGCGTATCCTGCGAGTTTGTCGTTCGATGGGAATCTTTCACGCTGTGTTGATTCGCGGTTGAACGTGTACACTATAAGAGATCGAAGAATCCGATCTGGTCTTCTTTGCTTGTTCCGCTTCCCTGCCTTACTCGCAATCAACTCCAAATTGAGTTCGGCGGTACATCTATGCAAAGGGAACAAGTGTAATGGAACAAGGAACAGTAAAGTGGTTTAACGACGCCAAGGGGTTCGGCTTTCTGAGCCGCGCCACCGGCGAAGATGTCTTCGTGCATTTCTCGGCGATTCAGAGTAACGGCTTCCGCAGCCTTCAAGAAGGCCAGGCGGTAACCTTCAACGTCGTGAAAGGCCCGAAAGGTTTTCAGGCCGAAAACGTCCAGGTTGCCTGAGAGATCAACACGATATGGAGAGGGGCGGTCATCGAGACCGCCCTTTTTCATTGACGAGAAGGAGAGCACATGGAGAAGACTGCCGCAAGAGTGACGAGCGTCAAGAGGCCTGCTTCACAAGAGACACCCATGAAAAAGCCGGCGCGGGCACGCGATAAATATTTTCTGAAAGATCTTCATCAGGAGATCGACCTTTTCGACCGGAAGCTTGCTTATCTAAACCATTACGTGGAATTTGCCTCACCCCGGGAACGAGAAGAAGCGGAGGGAAAACTCCTGGCCAAGCGGGCTCCGCTGGAGAAAACCGCCCGCGAGCTGGCGGCATCGGGTGTCGAGTTCGACGACAAGGATCTTCCGCGATCGTTTCGTGCCGGATATCGCGAGCACGAAGGCGCGCGCGAGGGTCTTGCCGCTGCGGAGCGCTCCCAGAGTGTTTGAAGAATCAACTGGTTTGCCGGAGGCAATTCCAAATGCTCCGGCGCGCGGGTTCACACGACGGCACTCCGCAGAGCGAGCGGCTTGATGGACCGGGATCTGATCACACCGCGGGGATCAGTCCGGAGATGTCTGCAATGCTGCGCCATCTTTTATCTCGCGCAAACGGATCCCATGCGGAAGGTCGAGACCTGGGAATGCCCGCGAGGCAACTGCGCCTTCCTGGGCGACTATCAAACCCCGTCCGGACGATAAATGCGAGCGGAATCGCTTACTGGCGCCGGGGCCAGGATTCGGAACGGTGTAGGGGCAGGTCGTTTCCGGCCATTGGTCGAGAGGTGCCGGCGAACACGATTCAGCGTCTTGCCGATTCGGTCTGAAGCCATAAAGATTTGTCCGGCGGTGAGCCCACCCACGACGCGATGATGGCCAACGGCGGCCAATGCCATGGAGGCGATGCAACCGCACTGGCCGCAATCAGGGTTTCCGCCGAACTGACACGGCGTGATGTGGGTTTTCAGATCTGCCGAGATGGTTTGAGTGGTTCTAGCAAAGATACAGTCTTCCGGGCGTTGCGGTGGAGATTCTAACTCTCGAATCAAAGCTTCGGGCATTTCGAGGGCGGGGTAGACTAGGCGCAAACGGCGAAGTTCCGCCATCAAATCCCTCCTTTGTGAGGGCGCAAGGATCTCAGGATCAGTGGCGCCTTGCTGCGGAGTGAAGAGACTGAACCATACCTTCACAATCTCGGGGCGGCTGCACCAGAACCGGAGGAATTCATCCAGATAGCCGGGACGACCGGCGATTTGCGATGTGATTGTGCAATGAACGGTAACGCGCGCGCCCTGGATGTTCCTGAGGATCCGTTCATAGGTAGCAGGTTTGCGCCGAGCATCGTGTTCGGGCTGCAGACCGTCGATGGATACCACGACATTCAGTTTCCTGAAGGATTTCCAAGCGCTGGGAATCACCCGGAACGCGCTGGTGACGATCTGGGTATGGACGCCTCGTTTTTCGATCTCCGGCAAGAGCTGTTCGACTTCGCGGTACCTGACCAGGGGATCGCCGCCGACGAGCGAAACGTGCAGCGGTTTATGTTCATCGATGAGCGCGAGCACATTGGAGACCAGTTGATCTCCCTTGAAGTCGGAAAGTTGACGCAACTGCGTCGCACCGCCGAGATGGGCGGCATCAAATGCGTAGCATCCAGGGCACTGTAGAGGGCACTCTTTGGTGATCTCGATCGAAAGGGATGGCGGGCGGCCGCTTAGAATTCGGGACCAAGCCTGAATGACTTCAGAAGTTTTCATTGTCTCTCCGCAACAGACGGAACGTGGAATCTTTCGTCCAGGGACAGCGGATGACTCTGCCATCGAGCCATCCAACGTGCGCGCGGGCAGAGTGATTCGATCAGACTTGGAGAGGAAGATTGAAAGCGGGTAGATGGGAAGAGACTTGGAGATCTCGATGGTGGGCGAGGATGATGCCGATTCGGGAGACTAGTTGAGAACTGCCTGGTTGAAAAACGGGCAACGACAGCCATCGCTTCGGGGCGCACAAATCCTCGTCCTGACGGCAATGTTGGCGGAGCACAAGCAAAAGGCCGAGGCAGATGACGAGGAGCAGAAGACTGGATTCGAAGTCCGCACCACCATGAAGGAAGTGATCCCAGTTCCAGACGTACTGCGTGAACGGCATGGAAACCAATTCAATGGCGGCCAGCAGCAGGAGAAATCGGCCAATGACTTGAGCGGCGTTGGTCAGCCGTACAGATGCACAGCTGCAGGACCGGTTGGTGAGGGGAGCATGATACAGAAGCTGCCTGCCTTCTTGGTTAATACTACACCGTGCAGCGGATTGGCCGGTTCATGCTGCGGTGAGTGCGAGTACTCGGCGATGATGCGGTGAGCCCACTATCGGGCGGAGACGGAGGCGCGATCGCGGGCGCGGTCGTTCGACTCTGATCGCAGGGTGAGGTACTGGTTGACTGCGGCGGCGGCTTTGCGGCCTTCGGCGATGGCCCAGACGACGAGGGATTGGCCGCGGCGCATATCGCCTGCAGCGAAGATACCTTTGCGCGAGGTCATGAAGTCGGTGGTGGCGACGTTGCCGCGCTGGTCGAGGGCGAGGCCAAGCTGGTCGATCATACCGTTCTTGACGGGTCCAAGAAAGCCCATGGCGAGGAGGACGAGATCGACGTCGAGGGTGAACTCGGTGCCGGGTTGCGCTTCGAATTTTGGTGGAGGGCCGACGCGAATGCAGTGAAGCTGCTTGACGTTGCCGCGCTCGTCGCCGGTAAATTTGACGGTGTTGATGGCCCAGTCGCGGACGCCGCCTTCTTCGTGCGAGCTTTCGGTGCGTAGTTGGAGCGGCCAGAGGGGCCACGGCGTGGATGAGGCGCGCTCGGCGGGCGGCTTGGGCATGATTTCGAATTGATGGATCGCCTTTGCGCCCTGGCGATGGCTGGTGCCGAGGCAATCGGCGCCGGTGTCGCCACCGCCAATGATGACGACGCGCTTGCCGGTGGCGAAGATGGAGCCCGCGGCGCGCATGGAGGCCAGAAGCTTGTCTTCGGAGTCGCCTTCGTTGCGACGATTCTGCTGGGGGAGGAACTCCATGGCGAAGTGTATGCCTTTGAGCTCGCGGCCGGGAATGGGCAGATCGCGTGGCTGCTCGGCGCCGCCGGTTAGAAGGATGGCGTCGTAGGCCTCGGTGAGGGTTTCGACGGGGACGTTGACGCCGACGTGTGCGCCGGAGTGGAAGACGACGCCTTCGGCGCGCATCTGCTCAATGCGTCGATCAAGGACATGCTTTTCGAGCTTGAAGTTAGGAATGCCGTAACGGAGCAGGCCGCCGATGCGATCGTTCTTCTCGTAGACGGTGACCATGTGGCCGGCGCGGCGGAGTTGCTGGGCTGCGGCGAGCCCTGCGGGACCGCTGCCAACAACGGCAACGCGCTGACCGGTGGATTGCTCGGGTGGCTCGGGGCGGATGAAGCCTTTGTCCCAGGCGCGGTCGACGATGGAGCGCTCAATGAGCTTAATAGAGACGGGCGGCTGATTGATGCCGAGGACGCAGGCGGCCTCGCAGGGAGCGGGACAGATGCGGCCAGTGAACTCGGGGAAATTGTTGGTGGAGTGGAGGCGGCGAATAGCGGCTTCCCAACGATTGCTGTAGACGAGGTCGTTCCAGTCGGGGATGAGATTGTTGACCGGGCAGCCGGTGTGGCAGAAGGGCACGCCGCAGTCCATGCAGCGTGCACCTTGCTCACGCTGTTTTTCTTCGGGGAAGGGCTCGTAGATTTCGAACCAATCCTTGATGCGGGCCGCGGGGTTGCGGCGCGAGGGTTGTTCGCGCGTGATTTCGAGGAATCCGGTGACCTTACCCATGTTTCTCCGCAGAGGCTAAAGCCCCACATCTTTTTTAATGCTTCGTATCGGCCCGGCTAAAGCCGTGCCCTTGTTACAAGACTGCTCCGGGCCTCAAGGCCTCTCGTCTGCGTCCGGGTGTCAAGAGCCTGAAGGTTCCTGTTCCCTTCGTATCGGCCCGGCTAAAGCCGTGCCCTTGTTACAAAGCTGCTCCGGGCCTGAAGCCCCTCTCGTCTTCGTCCGGGTGTCAAGAGCCTGAAGGCTCCTGTTCCCACGCCGGCGCGACTTGAAAGTCGCACCCCTTGCAAAGCGCCGTCCCTACGGGACTGCGATCTCGATTCCTTGTTACCTCACCCCACGCTGAAGCGCGGGGCTAACAAACTCTGCGCCTACGGCGCGTTTCGGCCCGGCTAAAGCCGTGCCCTTATTGCAAAGCCGGTCTAAGCCGACTTGGCCTCGGCCGGCACCAGAGACTGCGGAAGAACCGGCGAGGCGTAGACAGCGGAGGCACGCTCGACGCCAAGCACGCGCTTGTACTCGTGCGGGAAGACCTTGATAAATTGCGGTTGCGCATCGGCCCAGTGCTCGAGGACCCAGGCAGCGCGCGGGCTGCCGGTGAGATCGCGATGGCGGGCGAGGAGCGAGCGAATTTTCTCGATGTCTTCAGAGAGGCTCAACGGCTCCAGGTCGACGCTGGCCCGGTTGCAGCGGCGCGTGGAGAAGTCGCCCTGACCGTCGTAGACGTAGGCGATGCCGCCGCTCATGCCGGCGGCAAAGTTGCGGCCGGTGGATCCGAGAACGACGACGAGGCCTTTGGTCATGTACTCGCAGCCGTGGTCACCGACGCCCTCGACGACGGCGGTGGCGCCGGAGTTGCGGACGGCGAAGCGCTCGCCGGCGATGCCGTTGAGGAAGGTTTCACCGCCAGTGGCGCCATAGAGGACGACGTTGCCGACGAGGATACTTTCTTCGGGCAGAAAACTGGAAGTCTTGGGCGGATAGGCGATAATGCGGCCGCCGGAGAGGCCTTTGCCGAGATAGTCGTTGGCGTCGCCTTCGAGTTCGAGCGTGACGCCACAGGGAACGAAGGCGCCGAAGCTCTGGCCGGCCGAGCCGCGGAACTTGTAGTGAATGGTGCCGTCGGGCAGGCCTTCGGAGCCGTAGCGGCGAGCGATCTGGCCGCCGAGCATAGCGCCGACGGTGCGATGCACGTTGCGGATGGGGAATGAACCGACGACAGGCGTCTTATTCTCGATGGCGGGCTTGGCCTTGGCGATGAGGGCATGATCGAGGGCGACGTTGAGGCCGTGATCCTGTGAGGTGGTACGGCGGCGCGCGACGCGCGAGGGCAGCTCAGGGACGTAGAGGATTGAGGAGAGGTCGATGCCCTTGGCTTTCCAGTGAGCGTCGGCGACCGAGGCATCGATTTTCTCGACGTGGCCGACCATCTCGTCGACGGTGCGGAAGCCGAGTTTGGCCATGTGCTGGCGCATCTGTTCGGCGATGAAGAAGAAGAAGTTGATGACGTGCTCAGGCGCGCCGGTGAAGCGGGCGCGGAGGACAGGATCCTGGGTGGCGATGCCGACGGCGCAGGTATTCAAGTGGCACTTGCGCATCATGATGCAGCCCATTGAAATGAGGGGCATTGTGGCAAAGCCGAATTCTTCGGCGCCAAGCAGGGCGGCGATGACAACGTCACGGCCGGTCTGGAGCTTGCCGTCGGTCTGAACGCGGATGCGGCTGCGGAGGTCGTTGAGCAGGAGAACCTGCTGGGTTTCAGCGAGGCCGAGTTCCCAGGGCAGGCCGGCATGCTTGATGGAGCTGAGGGGTGATGCGCCAGTGCCGCCGGTGTCGCCGGAGATGAGGACGACGTCGGCGTGGGCCTTGGAGACGCCGGCGGCGACCGTGCCGACGCCGACTTCGGAGACGAGCTTGACGGCGATGCGCGCCTGCGGATTGACGTTCTTGAGGTCGTAGATGAGCTGGGCGAGGTCCTCGATGGAGTAGATGTCGTGGTGAGGCGGCGGAGAGATGAGTCCGACACCGGGGATGGAGTGACGTACCCGGGCGATGACTTCGTCGACCTTATGGCCGGGGAGCTGGCCCCCTTCGCCGGGCTTGGCGCCCTGAGCCATCTTGATCTGGAGCTCTGTCGCGTTGATGAGGTAGTTGGTGGTGACGCCGAAACGGCCGCTGGCCACCTGCTTGACAGCGCTGCGACGCGAGTCGCCGTTGGGCAGAGGCTTGAAGCGCTCCTCGTCTTCGCCGCCTTCACCGGTGTTGGACATTCCACCAAGGCGGTTCATAGCAATGGCAAGCGTTTCGTGCGCTTCCTTACTGATGGAGCCGAAGCTCATGGCGCCGGTGGTGAAGCGCTTGACGATTTCCTTGGCAGGCTCGACTTCGTCGATGGGAAGCGCAGTCTCGTTGTACTTAAGCTTGAAGAGGCCGCGGAGCGTGCAGAGGGTGCGATTCTGGCCGTCGATGAGATCGGTATATTCCTGGAAGGTGGCGGGGTTGTTGGAGCGCACCGCGTGCTGCACCTTGCTGATGGTGAGCGGATTCAGCAAGTGGTACTCGCCGCCTTCGCGATATTGATACTGGCCACCGACAAGAAGATCCGTCTCGGAGTCGGTGAGCGGCTGGAAGGCGTAGGCGTGCTTCATCTGGGCTTCGCGGGCGAGGACTTCGAGGTCGACGCCTTCGACGCGGGACGCAGTGCCGGGGAAGTAAGCCTGAACGAGCGACTGGCTGAGTCCGACGGCTTCAAAGACCTGAGCGCCGCGATAGCTTTGCAGCGTGGAGATGCCCATCTTGGAAAAGGTCTTGAGCAGGCCCTTTTCGATGGCCTTGATGAAATTCTTTTCGCCTTTTTCGGCGCTGATGGCGTCGGGAAGGAGGCCGCGGCGCTTGAGGTCGTGGATGGTTTCGATGGCGAGATAGGGATTGATGGCGCTGGCGCCGTATCCGATGAGGAGGGCGAAGTGCATGACCTCGCGCGGCTCGCCGCTCTCGATGATCAGCGCGACCTGAGTACGCTTCTGCTCTCTTACGAGGCGGTTGTGAACCGCGGCCATCGCGAGCAGGCTGGGAACGGGTGCGTAGCTGGCGTCGACTCCGCGATCGGAGAGGATAAGCAGGGTATAGCCCGAGTCGACGGCGTGGGAAGCACGGGAACTGAGATCTTCGAGGGCATGGCGCAGGCCCTTTTCGCCATCAGAGGCGCGGAAGAGCGCAGGCAGGGTTGTGGCCAGCAGATCGCCGGAAGAGACGCGGCGCAGCTTTTCGAGCTCGCGGTTGAGCAGGATGGGGTGCGAGAGGCGGAGAGTGTGGCAGTTCTCGGGGGCCTCGTCGAGAATGTTGCGCTCGGTGCCGATGTAGCTGATGAGCGACATCACGAGCTCTTCGCGGATGGGGTCAATGGGAGGGTTGGTGACCTGCGCAAAGAGTTGCTTGAAGTAGTTGAATAGGACCTGCGGACGGTCAGAGAGGCAGGCCAGCGGCACGTCGGTGCCCATGGAGCCGACGGGCTCTTCGCCGTTGGTTGCCATGGGGCCGAGGAGAATGCGGAGGTCTTCTTCGCTGTAGCCGCAGGCGCGTTGACGGCGGAGGAGAGTTTCCTGATTGAAGGCGATGACGCGGGCCGGCTCGGGCAGGGAATCGAAAGTGACCTGCTGCTGCTTGAGCCATTCCGCGTAGGGCTGGCGTGCGGCGAGCTGCTTCTTGATCTCAGAGTCGGAGATGATGCGCTGCTGGACGGTGTCGACGAGGAACATGCGGCCGGGCTGGAGGCGGCCCTTCTTGAGGATGTCTTCAGCGGGAACGTCGATGACGCCCGCTTCGGAGGCCAGGACGACCAGATCGTCCTTGGTGACGATGTAGCGGCCGGGGCGCAGGCCGTTGCGATCGAGGGTTGCGCCAATTACTCTTCCGTCGGTGAAGGCGATGGCGGCGGGACCATCCCACGGTTCCATGAGAGAAGCGTGGTACTCGTAAAAGGCGCGCTTGTCCTCATCCATGTCAGGATTGCCGGCCCAGGCCTCGGGGATGAGCATGGCCATGACGTGCGGCAGGGAACGACCGGACTGGTAGAGGAATTCGACGGCGTTATCGAGCGAAGCCGAGTCGCTGCCGCCGGGCATGATGACCGGGTAGAGATCGTTGATCTTGTCGCCGAAGAGCGCGCTCTCGAAGACGGAGTGGCGCGCATTCATCCAGCTGACGTTACCGCGGATGGTGTTGATTTCGCCGTTGTGGCAAACGTAGCGATAGGGATGGGCGAGCTTCCAGCTGGGGAATGTGTTGGTGGAGAAGCGCTGGTGAATGAGAGCGAGAGCGCTGGTGACGAGAGGATTGGCGAGCTCGAAGTAAAATTTCTCGATCTGCGGGGCCAGCATGAGGCCCTTGTAGATGATGGTGCGACAGGAACACGAGGGGACGTAGAAGGTCTCCTTGTCTTCGATGTCGGACGCGGCGATTTCGTTTTCGGTGCGGCGACGGATGCGGAAGAGAAGACGTTCGAAGGCTTCTTCGTCGAGGTCCTGCGGACGGCTGACAAACAACTGTTCGATATACGGCTGAGAGTTGCGGGCTTCGCGGCCGATGGCGTCGCCATTGACGGGCGTGTCGCGCCAGCCCAGGACGACGCAGCCTTCCTCTTTGGCGATTCGTTCGAAAACACCTTCGCATTGCAGGCGGCTGTGGCGTTCGACCGGCAGAAAGCACATGGCTACGCCGTAGGCGCCCGGCTCGGGGAGCCGCAAGCCGAGTTCGGCGCACTCGCGCTTGAAGAATTCGTGAGGAAGCTGGATGAGGATGCCGGCGCCATCGCCCGTCTCAGGATCGCAACCCGCCGCGCCGCGGTGGGTGAGATTGATGAGCACCTCGAGACCCTTGCGGATGATCTCGTGACTCCTCTCGCCGCGAATGTTTGCGACCAGGCCCATGCCGCAGGCATCGTGCTCATGCTGCGGGTGATAGAGGCCCTGCGGCTGAGGGATCCGGCGATGGCGATTCGTGCTTTCCATAGCATCCTTTTTGAGACTTGCGCCTGCAACTCTTTCAGAGTGTAGAAGTCCGCTCCGCGATTTCAGCCTTGGAAATCGTCCAGTTGCATTGAGAGCTTTGCGTTGAGCAGCCCGGCCGCATCCGGGCGTGCGCTGTTTTTAATATAGCGAAAAACGGCAGTCAATGGGAGACAAACTTTCACGATGGGGGATGGCGGGGTGGGGAGAAAGTCAGCAGGGCAGCGAGTCAGCAAGTCAGCGAGTTAGGGAGCAGGCGGGGTGCCGTATACTCGGTTCGAATGAGCCAACTGAGTGACACGATTCTGGTAACCGGCGGCGCCGGATTTATTGGCTCGAATTTCGTCCTGAGCTGGATCGCCGCTGTGGGATCGCCGGTCGTGAATCTCGACGCGCTGACCTACGCGGGGAACCCTGCGAACCTGACGCCGCTGGATAGCGATGGGCGTCATGTTTTTGTGCGCGGCGATATCTGCGATACGGAACTGGTTGCGTCGCTGTTGCGGGAACACCGACCGCGAGCGGTGGTGCATTTTGCCGCCGAGAGCCACGTCGACCGGTCGATCGTGTCGCCGGAGTCCTTTATCCGGACGAATGTGATGGGCACGGGCTGCCTGCTGGAACAGGCGCGGGTGTATTGGAACGGCTTGGACGAGGCAGGAAGAAAGCGCCTCCGGTTTCTGCACGTTTCGACGGATGAGGTGTACGGGACTTTGGGGCCGGACGATCCGGCGTTCTGCGAAACAACGGCCTATGCGCCGAATAGCCCGTACGCGGCATCGAAGGCGGGATCGGATCACCTGGCGCGGGCCTACTTTCATACCTTCGGGCTGCCGGTGCTGACAACGAACTGTTCGAACAATTATGGACCGTTTCAATTCCCGGAAAAATTGATTCCGCTGATGATTCTGAATGCGCTGGAAGGGAAGGCCCTCCCGGTGTACGGCGATGGGAAGAATGTCCGCGACTGGCTGTTCGTCGAGGACCACTGCGCGGCGATTCGCGCGGTGTTGGAGCGCGGCCAGGCCGGGGAGACGTACAACATCGGCGGCAACAGCGAGAAGACGAACATCGATGTGGTGACGGGGATCTGCGATGTTGTGGATGAGATGCGACCGGGACCTGGCCGGTCCAGGCGGAGTCTTATTACTTATGTGGCGGATAGACCCGGCCATGACCGGCGTTATGCGATCGATGCGGGGAAGATTTCGCGTGAGCTGGGTTGGAAACCGGCGGAGGGATTTGAGCGCGGATTGCGGAAGACGGTGAAGTGGTACCTGGAAAATGCGGCATGGGTCGACAGCGTTCGGACAGGCGCGTACCGGGAGTGGATTGCGAAGAACTACGCGGAAAGACAGGGGCTAGAGGCTAGGGACTAGGGACCAGGGACCAGGGGGACTTCCCTCAGGGGCTAAAGCCCCAGTTCATTGGCGAATTGGATGTACGGGCTGAAGCCTGTACCCTTCAGGACGGGCGGAGTTATGAAAGGCATCATTCTGGCGGGCGGATCGGGGACGCGGTTGTATCCGGTGACGCATGTGGTGTCGAAGCAGCTGTTGCCGGTTTATAACAAGCCGATGATCTACTACCCGCTGAGCACGCTGATGCTGGCGGGGCTGCGGGAGATCTTGATCATCTCGACGCCGCAGGACACCGGAAGATTTGCGGAGCTGCTGGGTGATGGGAAGCGATGGGGGCTGGATATCCGGTATGCCGTGCAGCCGAGCCCGGATGGGTTGGCGCAGGCGTTTCTGATCGGCCGCGATTTCATTGGCGGCGATGCCAGCGCGCTGGTGCTGGGCGACAACATTTTTTACGGGCAGGGATTCTCGAAGCAGCTGCAGGCGGCGGCGCGGCGGGAAGATGGCGCGACGGTGTTTGCTTATCCGGTGGAGGATCCGGAGCGGTATGGGGTCGTAGAGTTTGACAGCGCGGGCCGGGCAGTGAGCCTGGAGGAGAAACCAGCCAAACCGAAATCGCGCTATGCGGTGACGGGGCTGTATTTCTACGATCGCGATGTGGTGAAGCATGCAGAGTCGCTGAAGCCTTCGGCGCGCGGCGAGCTGGAGATTACGGATCTGAACCGGAAGTACCTCGAGGCGGGCAAGCTGAAGGTCGAGATCATGAGCCGCGGCATGGCATGGCTGGATACGGGCACGCACGATTCGCTGCTGGAGGCAGCGATGTTTGTGCACACCATCGAGCGACGGCAGGGGTTGAATATTGCGGCTCCGGAGGAGATCGCGTACCGGCAGGGGTTCATCAGCGCCGAACAACTGAAGGCGCTGGCCGAGCCGATTGCAAAGAGCGGCTACGGAAAGTACCTGATGGCGCTGCTCGACGAACCGTACTTCGCGGCGAAGAACGAGTAGGCATGGCTTCTTCGTTTGGTTTCGCAGTTATCCCAGCTCTCAAAAGCGAGCCCTGGGGCATCCACCGTCTTTGGGAGAGCGGGCGGCTAGAGACTGAATCATGACGATCGTAGAGACAAGCCTGCCCGGGGTGCTGCTGCTGACGCCGACAATTCATCGGGACAGCCGTGGCGCATTCATGGAGACATTCAACCTGCGACAGATGGCAGAGGCCGGACTGCCAACGAATTGGGTGCAGGACAACTTTTCGATATCGAAAAAGAATGTGGTTCGGGCGATTCATTACCAGATCACGCAGCCGCAGGGAAAGCTGGTGAGAGTGGCTTATGGCGCGGTGCTGGATGTGGCCGTGGATCTGCGGCGTAGCTCGCCGGCGTTCGGCAAACACGTGGCCGTGGAGCTGGGTGCAGAGAATGGGGCCATGCTCTGGATTCCCGTGGGATTCGGGCATGGATTTGCGGTCTTGAGCGACGAGGCGGGATTTGCGTATAAGGTGACGGATTACTATTCGCAGGCGGGCGAGCGGACGATTGTGTGGAACGACCCGGAGCTGGCGATTCCCTGGCCGGTTGATCCGGAGAGTGCGATTGTTTCGGAAAAGGATCTTCGGGGCGCGAGTTTCAGCAGCGCTGAGGTCTTCGAATAGAGAATTGTCTGAGTTGGAAGGGGTCGCAAGCTGGATTGCGATGAGGGGAATTATGCAGATCGAGATGACTGCACCGCCGGGCACGATCGCGCTTCCTCGGTGGACGGGCTGGATTCTGAGCCGGCCTGGCGGCGGTGACGGAGATGGGACCGCGGAGTCAGCAGGGCCGGAGCTGCTTTCGATGAGCAAGGTACCGGAGGTCGTGTTCGGCTTTTGGGTGATCAAGATTGCCGCGACGACGCTGGGCGAGGTGGGTGGAGATGCGCTGTCGATGTCGCTGAATCTTGGTTATGCGCTGAGCACGGCGATCTTCTTCGTGCTTTTTGCGGTTTCAGTGGCGACGCAGATCCGGGCGAAGAAGTTTCATCCGTTCCTGTACTGGGCGGTGATTGTGGCGACGACGCTGACAGGAACGACGATGGCGGATTTTGCGGACCGGTCGCTCGGGATCGGCTACCTGGGTGGCTCGCTGATCCTGTTTACGCTGGTGATCGCGGTCTTGAGTGCCTGGAGGCTGGCGCTGGGGACAGTTTCGGTGAATTGCATTACGGATCCCAAGGCCGAGGCGTTTTACTGGGCAACGATTCTGTTTTCGAACACGCTGGGGACAGCTCTGGGCGACTGGGTTGCAGACTCAGGGCCCGGGTATGAGGGCGGGGCGCTGATCTTCGCCGGGGCGATTGCGCTGGTGGCGCTGGCGTATTTCTTCACCAAAGCTTCGCACACGATTCTGTTCTGGACTGCATTTATTCTGACGCGGCCGCTGGGAGCGACACTGGGCGACCTGCTGACCAAGCCGGTGGCGAACGGGGGGCTGAATTTGAGCCGGTACGCGTCGTCGGCGGTGATCGCAGTATTCATGGTGGCCTGCATTCTGCTGTTCAAGCACCGGGCAGGGCAGCATCCGGGGGCGAAGGGCAGTGGACAGTGATCAGTGGTGAGTGATCAGTGAAGAGAGATATCCCACCCGTGCGGCGTCAAAAACTCCCCAGGGATGACCGGGCGTTTAGGCCGTAATTCGAGGGCCGGGGTTGGGTTATACTTGCAGAGGTCAGGTGCGCGGAAGCACCGAATCTGGAAGTTTGTCTGAGGTTTAGCTATGTCCGGCCATTCGAAATGGGCCACCATCAAGCACAAGAAGGGCGCGCTGGATGCCAAGCGCGGCAAGATTTTCACGCGGTTGATCAAGGAAATCACCATCGCTGCGAAGGCGGGCGGCGATCCCGACGGAAATCCCAGGTTGAGGACGGCAATTCTCGCCGCGAAAGCTGAGAATATGCCGGCGGACAATATCAAGCGGGCGATTCAGCGCGGGACGGGTGAACTGGAGGGCGTGAACTACGAGGAGGCGACCTTCGAGGGGTATGGGCCCGGTGGTGTTGCGATTCTGGTGGATGTGCTGACCGATAATCGCAATCGCGCGGTGAGCGAGATCCGGCATACGTTCTCGAAGAACGGCGGAAACCTTGGCGAGAGCGGGTCAGTGAAGTTCATGTTCGCAAAAAAGGGCCTGATTGCAGTGGAAAAGTCTGCGGCGAGCGAAGAGCAGCTGATGGATATCGTGCTGGAGCACGGAGGCGAGGATCTGAAGGACGAGGGCGATACGTGGGAGGTCATCTCGGATACGGGATCGTTTGAGGCTCTGGCGAATGCGGTCAAAGCTGCGGGGATCCCGACGGTGATGAGCGAAGTGACGATGCTGGCCTCGACCTATACGAAGCTCGAAGGCACCCAGGCATCGCAGATGGTTCGGCTGCTGGAAGCACTGGAGGATCTGGACGATGTGCAGAATGTCCACTCCAACGTAGATATGGACGCCGAGCAGGTTGCGCACGCGGCGGGATGATGGAGATTGAACCAGGGCAGGAAAAGGCCGCCCGGTTGTGGCGGTCTTTTTTTGGTAAAGACAAGGGACGAGTTGACAAGGTGACAGGCGGACGAGCGGAACAAGGGAACGAGAAGACCAGGACCGGAGATCGAGGGTGGTACGAGCATTGAGGCGAATGAGATGGTTTTTTCTGCTGATCGTTGTGGGGACAGCAATGAAAATGGCGTCTGCGCAAGATAGCAAGCCCGTAACCGGGCATCCGCCCGGGGTCGCGACCGATGGTTCCGGAGACATCGCTGATCCGGTTGCCGAGGTGAGGCAGCAGCGTAGTTGGGAGTACGGGCCATTTGTGAATTATGGGAACGGAGTCGGCAACCGCTCGGACTTTAGATTTTTCTGGGCTGGGTTCGAGTTGGGGAAAGTGATTTCGCCGGTGGTGCATGTCGGCCCTTTGAGCGGTCAATTTCAGTTCGCAGGCAACATTCAGCCGCTATGGCAATCGTATACACCGCCTCCGCATGAGCAGAACTACACGTGCGTTACGCCGGGCGGCCAACCGATCGGGTGCGAACTACCGACCGGAGGGGGAACTTTTTACGGCGTGAGCATCATGCCGGTTATCTTCCGCTGGAACTTTCTGACGCATTCGCGGAGGGTGCAGCCATGGTTTCAAGCCGCGGGCGGATTGATTTACACCACGCACAAATATCCGCCGAACATTTTGAGCAATCCCGCGCTGGGAATTGACGGAGGGACCTGCGTATGGAATTTTTCGCCGCAGGGCGGAGGCGGGATCCATTATTTCTTCAAGGAGAAGCGCTCGATTGATCTGGGCGTAAACGGCGTGCATATTTCGTCGGCGTCGCTGGGAGACCGCAATCCCGGAGTGAATGCAAGTGTCCAGGTGCAGGTGGGCTACACGATCTGGAGATGAAGAAAGCAGGAGCCAGGAGTAGGAAGCAGGGGAAAGATGAACGGGGCGATTGTCGAGTGCGTGCCGAACTTTTCTGAAGGTTCGGACACGCGGCTTATCGAGGCGATTGTCGGCGCGATGCGCCAGCCCGCAGTTCACTTCCTGGACCTTGCGATGGATGCGGAACACAATCGCTCGGTGGTGACGATTGCCGGCGAGCCAGCAGCGGTGGTTGAGGCTGCGGTATGTGGGGCGGGGAAAGCCGTGGAACTGATCGACCTGACCCGGCAGCAGGGTGTTCATCCACGAATCGGCGCGGCTGACGTCATTCCATTTGTCCCGGTACGAGGCATCAGGCTGGAACAATGCGTATTGCTGGCGCGTCAGGCGGGATTGGAGATCTGGCGCAGATTTGGGGTTCCGGTCTATTTTTACGAGGCAGCCGCCTCAAGGCCAGACCGAGTGAACCTAGAAGACGTCAGGCGAGGGCAATTCGAAGGGCTGCGCGATGCGGTGGAGCGGGACCCTTCGCGGCGGCCGGATCTGGGTGGGCCGGGACTTCATCCGACTGGCGGCGCATCGGCCGTGGGAGCACGTAAGTTCCTCGTTACCTATAACATCTACTTCGACTCCAGCGACGTGGCGGTGGTGCGGGCGATCGCCAAAGAAGTTCGCGCCGAGGCCAGTGGATTGAAGGGCGTGAAGGCGATGGGGGCCGTGGTACACGGACGCGCGCAGCTATCGATGAATATCACCGATTTCGAGTCCACTGCCATCGCGCAGGTGTACAAACGGGTGGCGAGCCTCGCTTTGCGACACAAGACGCCAATTACGGAGGGTGAGGTAATCGGTTTGATTCCTGAGGCTGCCTGCGAGCGGGAAAGCGAGTGGATGCGTCAATTAGTTGGGTTTGATGAAGAAACCAAGATTCTGGAGCGGCGGCTAAAGAGACCTTTGACGTGGCCTGCGGGAAGCTGAACACTCAAAGGTAACCTGCTGCGCGATGGAAAATACGTAAAATAAGCACAGGATAAAGTTGCCGATGCGGCAATTTCCGGCAGGATCGACTTGCAAGAGACCGGGTCTGCCCGGGATGGGTTTCGGGGTTGATCAGGGAGGGTTGAATCGTTGAAAAAGTTCGCTGAGTTTGCAGTTGTTGTGGCGTTCATGCTGGCGGGAGCGGGAAAAGCGCCGGCCGCGCAGTTGTCGACCGATGCGCGCGGTGCGATTCCGCACGACGTGCAGCAGTTGGTGGTGATTGATTACCATGCGATGGAGAATTCGACTGCAGCAATGGATCTGCGCAGCCGCGTGATGCCTCCGGAACTGAAGCAGTTCGAAGAGGCGCTGACCAAGTCAGGGTTGAATGAGAACCACGACGTGGACGAACTGGCGTTTGCACTCTATAGAACTTCGTCGAAGAGTGACGATCTGCAGACGGTGGGGATCGCGCAGGGACAGTTCGACACTCAGGGGATTCTGGCGAATTTTGAAAAGCAAAA
>Ga0335071_10001925_pt1 | contig 22406 bp, 11 predicted proteins | sample Lox_Sample_15_FD_206724 | JGI IMG/M metagenome (GOLD analysis project Ga0335071, IMG submission 206724) | Soil microbial communities from Loxahatchee National Wildlife Refuge, Florida, United States - Lox_Sample_1.5 | ecosystem: Environmental > Terrestrial > Soil > Wetlands | place: USA... | reverse complement strand
GTGCGGCTCGATGTCGTACCGCACCCACATGTTCATCGTCGAGGTGTCCGTGAGGAGCAGCAGCGGCGAAGCCACGATGTCGCAGGCGTTGGCCACGTCGTCGGAGGACGACATGTGCGCGAGCGTGCCGTTGGCGCCGGCGCCGAGGATGCGGTTGAACGTGCCCGAGAGCGTCGTCCAGCCCTGCCGGTCCGCTTCGAAGCTGTAGGTCGCGGTCGGCACGAGAACGAGGTCGCTCTCCGTGTGGAAGAGCTTGACGAGCTGCGTGCGCGTGTCGCCGTTGAGCTCGTCCGCCGTGACCTCGACGAGGAAGTCGGATTCGCCGTCGAAGGTCAGGCCCTGCGGGATGACCTGGAAGCTGCCCTGCGCCACGGTGCACGTCGCCATGGTCGGCGCGATCGTGGACGGGAACGTCGTGACGATCGTCGTGAGCGGGTGCGTAACCGCCGTGACGTTGGTGACGCGCACGTTCGTGAGATCACCCACGCCCGTGTTGTTGACCGAGAAGGTGATGGTGTCGAGCTCGCAGTTGTCGAGGAACGGGTCGCCGTCGCCGCCGGTCAGGGTGTTGCCGCCCGTGAAGGCGAGGTTCGCGCCGGCCACGGGCGCACTCTGCGCACAGACGCTCATCGGGGAGAGGCAGGACGGGCTCGAGCCGATGGCCATGACTCCGTACGAGTAGGTCCGTCCGTTTGCGAGGCCCTGATCGAGGAAGCTCAAATCGCTCGTCCGCGCGATGATCGCCTTACCGATGTTGCAGCCGTCTACGCCGTCGCTTCGGTAGACCGCGTAACTGGACGCACCGTCGACGGCGGTCCAGCTCACGGTGATCGAACGGTCGCCCGCCGTGAGCGTCACCGTCGGCGTGTCGACAGGTCCGCCAGCGCATCCGGAGTTGACCGGAGCCGGCGAGGCGCAATGAATCTCGTGCCTCTCGAACGCCGCCCGGATCGCCGTCATGTGCGGCGTCCCGTCGGCGATGTTTCCGTTGTCGTCGTCGACGGCGAGCAGGCTCAGGTACTGCCCTGTCGCGCTGCAACCTCCGCCGACCGAACACGTGTACAGGCTGGTGATCGGCTGGTTGCCGAGGTAATAGAGCCGGCTCGCCACCTCGTGCGCCGTTCGGGAGTCGTAGTTGAAGGGCGCCGCCGTGAGATCGCGGGCCTGCAGATCCCAGGCAGCCTCGGCGGCCACCATGCCCTCGCAGTGGATCTCACGGCCGCACGGACCCGTGCCGCTCGGGCACGAGCTCGCCGCGCCGGTGCCGCCGCACTGATCGGTGGTGAACCCATTCTGGATCCAGCTGATCGTGTGGGGCTGATCGCAGCGGTGGTTCGCATAGTCGAGGTCGCGGACACCCGTGCAGCCGGTCGTCGGCGTCCCGTTGCAGGCGTCTCCATACCCGCCGCAGGTCTGCTCGGTGAAGAATCCGCGCCCCATGCAGGACTGGTTGATGCGCAGCATCGCGTACGTGTCCGCGATCGCTTCGCCGGGGTTGGCGATGTTGGGGTTGACGCCGTTGTTGTCGAGGCCGTGGCCCCACTCGTGATCGAAGATTCCGGCGATCTCGCCGGTGTTCCTGCAGCCCTGGCCCAGCGCGGAGCGGAAGAAGTTGACCTGCGACCCGTCCCAGAACGCGTTGCAAACGTCGTTCTCGTTCGTCTCGGCCGTGAGCTGCTGATGGAGCCAGATGTACGCGGGATCCGTTGGGCTCGTCAGGTGGCCGCGGGCCTTTTCCATCTGGTGGTTGAGCTCGAAATACGCCGACCGGCTCGATTTCGTGTCGCCCGCCGAGTGGCCGGTTGGCGTCGTGCAGTCGGTCGCGGACGGCGTCGGTCCCGAGCCGAGATCGATGCCGCCGACGCCCGTCTCGTTGATCGCGCCGCAGTCGTCCTTGATCTTCAGGTAGACGCCCGAGAGGGCCGTCGAGATGGAACCGGGAATGCACCCCAGATTTCCGCCCACATCGGTGTACTGCTTCACACCGTCCACCGTGTAGTCGGCGAACGGCATCGGCCAGCCCGGCTGCTCGATGCCGTCCGGCGGCCGCTGGTCGTTGCCGATCGGGTAGACGCCGCCGGTGATCACGCCGGTAGGAGAGTCGTACTGGTTCGTGTCCTCGAACGCGAAGACGGTTCCGTTGGACGCGTCGACGAGCGCCTCCCAGGTTCCCTTGTCGTCGCCGACCTTGGAGGTCACGACCCAGGCCAGGCGGTAGTCGATGCGGCCTGGTCCCGCCATCGGGATCAGCTCCAAGCCCGGCTCACGCACCTGGCGGCTGACGGCGAGCGGCCGCAGATACGCAGCCACCGCGTCCTTGGCCACCTGCACGGAGACGCCTGGCGTACGGGCTACGTTGACGTCGCCCCACTTCTGAAGCCCGAGGAGAACCAGGTTGCCGTGGTTGATCGCAACGCCGATGGAGTTGTCGCGGACGGGTACGCCGTCCACGACGCGCTGGATGTGGATGAAGATCAGGCTGCCCTTCTCGAACACGCCGATGCGCGGCGAGGCCTCGAGCTCCGCGAGATCGATCTTCAGATCGCCCTTGTGGAGCTCGAGGTACGCGCGCACGGCCTTCACCGTCTCAGCGGAAAGGTCCGCGTCGCTTTTGGGCGGCTGCGCGGACCACGCGAGGTGGTTGCCCACGCCCGTACCCGGGATGATCGGCTCGTGGAGGATCAGCGAGTTTGGCCGCTGCGTCCGCGAGTCGAAGAAGATCGACTCCGTCGGAACGCCGAATTTCGCGAGCGTCGGACGCAGCTGGTCCGCCAGCGGAACTGCCAGCGACTGAAGCGTCTCGTTCACTTCTTCGACGTAGAGATCGGGATGCCGGAAGGAGCGCTCTCGAACGCTCGTGGTTCTCGGCACGACCTGGGCGGCCGCGGCCGCCGCGAAGGCGAGGCACGCGAGCAGGGACAGAGAGACAGCACGAGCCCTGAAACGTTTCATGGCGCTCCTTCGGTTTTTGGCGGAAACGGAGACCTCCCCAACGAATCGCTAAGACTCGAAACGGGAACCGTCTCCGTTAGTTAAAAAAGGCGAAACTGCAGCGAACGCTATCTCCAAGCCGAAGTGCAATTCAAGAAAATTTTCATCGGGGATTCATCAATCGGCGGGCGTCCTCGGCGGAGGGCGTCCCCGGACCGAGCGCGATCGCGCGCTGCAGGTAGGCCCGGGCGTCGGCGGCGCGGCCGGCGTCGAGCAGCAGGCGTCCGAGGTGGACGAGCGCGCGCGGATCGCCGTAGCCGAGCCCGGCGGCCCGCTCGAACCGGTCGATCGCCGCAGGCAGATTCCCCTTCGATTCCTCGACCTCGCCGGCGACCCACCAGGCCGCGCCGACGTCCGGCATCCGCCGGACGGCCTCCTCGGCATGGCGCCCGGCCTCTTCCAGTCGTCCCTGCTGGCGCTCGATCTGCGCCAGCCGGGTCAGGACGGCCGCCGAACGCGCCCCGCTCGCTTCCGCCCGCTCGAGCGTCCCCTTCTCGTCCTCGAGTGACCCGGTGCGTCCGGCGATCCCGGCCAGTCCGAGCCAGGCCTGCGCATGCCGCGGGTTCAGCGCCAGCGTCGCCTCCCACTCCTTGCGGGCCTCGGCGTCCCGGTGCTCGTTTTCGTAGAGCCGCGCGGCCTGGTGGTGCAGGAAATCGAGGCCCGGATTGAGCAGGATCGCCTCGTTCAGCGTCGCGAGCGCGTCCGGCGCGTCTCCGGCCGCGGCCTGCGCCTCGGCCAGGCGGGCGAGGAAGGGCACGTTGCCCGGGCTGCGGCGGACGAGGTCCTGCAGTTTCGAGACCGCCTGAGCGGCCTTCCCCTGACGGGTCAGCGACTTGGCGCTTTCGAAGTCGCGCAGGAGAACCACGCCGTCCTTGGGGTCGAGGCCGCTTCCCCGGCGCGAGGGTGACCCGGAGAGATAGCCGAGCTGGCGCAGCGACTCGGCGAGGTCCGCCGCTTCGGCCGGCGGCGCCTCCCGCGCGGCGCGCTGTTCCGCTTCGATCGACGCCTTCAGGCGCCGGACCACCTCCGGGTGGCTGGCCAGAACGTTGTTGGACTCGGCGGGATCGGCCACGACGTCGTAGAGCTCCGGGCGCGGCGCCAGGACGAGCCGCCAGCGTTGGTCCGTCGCTGCGGCGAGCGGGCTCCACCCGTAGGCGGTCTCGGGCAGCCGGGTCTCGCTGTAGACGGCTTCCGACGGCCGCGCCGAAACGCCCCGGTCCAACCCGGGCAGCGGCGCCCCGAACGGGCCGGCGTCGGCCGAAAGGCCGATCAGGGAGAGCAGGGCCGCCGGAAGCGCGCGGGTCCCGACGACGTCGCCGACGACGCGCCCGGAGGCGACCCCGGGGCCGGCGAGAATCAGGGGAACGTCGAGGGCGGACCCGTACAGGAAGATCCCGTGCTCGCTCTCGCCGTGCTCGCCGAGCATCTCGCCGTGGTCCCCGACGACGGCCACGAGCCGCCCGGCCTCCGAACGCGGAAGGCCGTCGAGCAGGCGTCCGACCTCCGCGTCCACGAAGGCCACCTCGCCGGCGTAGCGCCGCGGGGCGGAGGCCCCCCGCCACTGGCCGGGCGGGTCGTAGGGCGCGTGGGGGTCGTAGTAGTGCACCCACAGAAACCGGGGCTTCCCGGCGGGCGTCTTCCCCGCCCACGCGAGCGCCGCATCCGTCACCGCCGCCGCGTTGCGCTCCGGGTAGCCCTGGGCGCCGGTCCGCTCCGCGACCATCGCGTCGTCGTAGACGGTGAAGCCGCGGTCGAGCCCGAAGCGGCGGTCGAGGACGAGCGAGGACACGAACGCACCGGTGGCGTAGCCGCGCCTCGTCAGGACCCCGGCCAGCGTCGGAACGTTCGACGGCAGGCGGCCGACCCCGTTGTCCCGGACCCCGTGGCGCGGCGGGTTGGCGCCCGTCATCAGCGTGCAGTGCGCCGGCAGCGTCAACGGGGCCGGGGCGATGGCGCGGGTAAACCGGGTGCCGCCCGCGGCGAGGGCGTCGAGCCGGGGCGTCAGCGGTTTGCCGTCGACGATCCGGCCGACGTGGTCCGCGCGCGTCGTGTCGAGCGTGATCAGGACGAGGTCGGGGCCGCTGGCCGAGGCCGCTGAAGCCCGAAAGGCGGAGGCCAGGACCAGGGCGAGGAATCCGCGGCGAAGCATGGCCGGTCAACGGTAGTACGGCGCGCCGGCATTCCCCGCAGAAAATCCGCGCCCCTCGAGCGGCCGAAGCGCCAGAAAGAAAAAGGGGCGCGGCCTCGATGGCCGCGCCCCGAAATCGAACCCGTCGAGTCTTACAGGTGCGGGATGTTGAAGCCCTTCACCAGGAAGACTGCCATCTGTCCGTTCGTGATGTTCGCGTTCGGGCAGAAGTTCCCGCCGCCGCAACCGGCCGTCACGCCCTCGTTGTAGAGCCCGTAGATGTAGTCGGCCGCGAACGAACCGCAAGGCACGTCACCGAACACCGCTCCTTCCGGCGTGCAGGCCGGAGGCGCCTCCGATCCATGCTGGCCCTTCCAGATGAAGACCGACATCTGGGCGCGGGTGTTCGGCGTGTTCGGACAGTACTGCCCGTTGCCGCAACCGGCCGTGATGCCGTCGTTGTAGATGCCCTGGATGTAGAAGGCGTTGTAGTCGTTGAACGTCACGTCGCTGAAGATGTTCTGGTACACCGGCGGCGGCGTGGCCGGGCCGTGCACGGCGCGGAAGATGTAGCCAGCCATGTCGGCACGCGTCACGACGTTGTTCGGGCAGAAGTCGAGGATGCCACCCGAGCAGTTCGGCGGTCCGCCCATCATGATGCCCGCGCCCGCGGCGCCGTAGATGTACGCCTGGAACTGGTTGTTGTCCGGCACGTCGAGGAAGCGGACCGTCAGGGTCACCGGCACCGCGGGCACCGCGACCGGCGTGTCGGTCTTGACCTTGACCTGAGCCTGGCGCAGGCCCGGCAGCAGCGTGCCGCCGTCGAACGTCAGGTTGACCTGAGCCGTGTTGGAAGCTCCGTTGCCCGCGCCGAGGACGCCCGAGGTCGGGTCGACGGTCAGCCACGGAATGTCGACCGCGCAGCTCCCGGACTCACCGGAGGCCACCTTGAAGAGCATCTGGGACGTCTGGTTGACCATCCACAGGTTGCCTTCGCAGTCGGCTTCCATGCCGGCGCCGCCATGGTCGTCGAACGCGCCGTCCGAGACGTAGAAGTTGCCGACGACGGCGTAGTTGTTCTTCGCGTCGAGGACGGTGATCGAGTAGTCGATCGGGTCGCTCACCTGCACGAACAGGTGGCCCGAATCCGGGTAGTAAGCGAGACCCGAGATTCCCAGACCGACAGCCGACGAATCGAGGATGCTGCCGCTCGCATCGAAGTGGTAGATCACCCCGTCGAGCCAGCTGCCCGTGAAGTAGGTGTCGTCGGAAAGGTCGTAGGCGAGACCGCGCTCCGACTGGCCGGTGTTCGGGCAGATCGTGTTGCCCGTGACCGACAGCGTCGCCGGGTTCACCTCGAAGATGCAGGAGCTGCCGGCCGCCACCACGTCCACGTACCAGATGTTGCCCGTGTTGGCGTTGTAGGCGCCGTCGCCCGCCCACGCGGAGATCGCCGGCGTCAGGTCGATCGACTGACCGGTCTGAACGCCCGTCGCGTCGAACTCGTGAGCGTGGTCGTCACCGCCGGCCTGACCGAGATCGGTGTTCCACGTGGAGTTGCTGCTGCCCGAGTAGCCCACGCCCCAGGCGTAGGTCAGATCCGTCGGCTGGCTGATCAGGACGTCGCCGGCCGCGAAGATCCGATGCGGGTTCCTGGGCGCATTCGGCAGAGGCGGAAGGTGGGTGCCGCTCTTCCCGTCGAGGCCTTCGGCCTTGCCACGGGAGCCCGCCAGGCGCGACATCAGCTGCTGCCGCTCCGCCTGCGAGACGTGACCCTGGGTGTGATTGCTGAGCGCCGGCGAGTTGATCTCGATGACCTCGTAGTTCACCGAGGCGCCGCCCGAGTTGGTCAGCGTCATCGGCATGACCTGCTGACCGCCCGGAGGATTGACGCGGGCGTCATAACGCGGCGGGTTCACCGCCACGTTGCCCGACTGCAGGATGAAGTTCTGACGGATCGCCGAGCCCGGAACCACTACGACGGTGTGCTCATCCGAGCCGTAGTTGGAGAGCGACGCCTGCAGGTCGTTGGACCCGCTGTCGCTGTACAGGATGTACATGCCATCCGGCTGGTTCGGGTCGTCCGGCGTCGCGAACGTCTTCACCAGGCCGGGGTTGGTCATGTTCTCGACCGTCGCGCCGTTGAGGCCGAGACCCGAATTCGCGCTGAGGACGTTGCCGACCACGAGGCCGCCCGTTCCGGGCACGCAGCCCGCCTCACCGAGCAGCACGTTGTCCACCTGCCACCACCACGCGAAGGCCGCGTTGTAGTAGTGGAAGCGGGCCTGGACGCTGTCGTGCCCGACGGCCAGCGCCGAGATGTCGATCTGGATCTGAAGAGGTCCGCGTGCGCTCGCCGTCTGCGCGAGCACGTTGGTCCACGTGGCGCCTCCGTCGGTGCTGATGTCCACGTCCGCGTTGTCGAAGAGCCAGTCGTAGTCCTCGTTGAACCGCAACGTCGCGGCCGGGAAGCTGGTCATGTCGACCGGCGGCGTGATCAGCTGGGTGTCCATCACGACTGTGGCGCCCGGGCAGTCGCTGTTGGCCACCGCGAAGAAGCCCGAGCCGCCCGTGAGGTTGCCGGCGTAGTCGCCGCAGGGATCCGTGCCCGAGACGACGATCCACTCGGTCGGGGCCCCGTTGCCGCCCGTGCTGTTGTTGATGACCGTCCAGCCCTTGGGCACCACGCCGCCCTCGAAGTCTTCGAAGAGACCCGCGGTCGTCGGCGTGTAGCCCGGAGCGTTGCAGACCTGCGGATTGGCGTTGAGCGTCCAGTTCAGGACCGTCGCGTCCAACAGGTTGTGCACCGGGCCCAGAGGCACGACGCCGCCACCCTGCTGGTAGCCCTGGCTCACGGCCGTGACCGTGAACGTGTACGAGACGCCCGAGACGAGCTGCTGGCTGTAGTAGCCGGACACGGGATCCGTGTAGAGGGTGAAGGTCGGCGCGCCCGTCGCCTTGATCACGATCTTGGCGTAGAGCGGCCAGCCGCCGCCCGAGCCGTCCTTGACCGTCCCGTTGACCATCACGCTCGGCGCGACGCCCAGAACGAAGTTCTGGACCGTGTCGCCGCCGTCGGTGACTTCGATGCCGCTGGCCGAGCCCGGCAGGTATCCGTACTTGACCGCCGTCATGTCGTACGGGCCGCTGGGCAGCGTGAACGAGTAGTGGCCCGAGCCGTCCGTCGTGGTCGAGGCGGCGCCCGCCGAGACCTTGACGCCGGCGATCGGGTTCGCGCCGTCGGTCACGGTTCCTTCGAGGGTGCCCGTGGGTCCGATCGAGCAGCTCGGGAACTTGAAGGACCCGATCCGGGTGTGGAAGTCGAACGCGGCGTCGGCCGCGTAGTACTCGTTGATCGCCCAGAAGGTGCAGTCGTCCAGGGGGTCGATGAAGATCGACGTGTAGTCGCCCCAGCGGCTGAAGCTGTCCTGCTGGCTGCCGGCGCCGGCGTACCAGATGTTCTCATCGCCCATCGTGTTGAGCGGATCGGTCGCGAGACGACCGGTCATCGCGGCCTGCGGGTGCAGCGTCGTGTCGGACCGGCTGTAGTTCAACGCGATGTTGCCGTTGTGGTCCATCGCGATCGACGGCATCCAGCGGTGCGTCGAGTCCGGAGCGTAGGTCGAGGCCTGATACGCCACCGGCGAACCACCCGGGTCCCGGATTTCGTACCAGCGGACCTGCGCGACGCCGTTTCCGTCGCCGACCGTCTGCGAAGCGACGATCGCCTCGTGGTCGCCGAAGTTGCGGTACGCGAGCGGGTACATCAGATCCTGAGAGAGCGTTTCGAGGAGCTCGGTGGAGTCCAGCTGAGGCACGCACTGATCGCGGAAGCTGCCGCAGACCGGCGTGTTGAAATCGGGGACGGGGATGTCGACCGGACCGGTGAAGGAGCTGTTGGCCGGCACGTCCCAGTCGACGTGGAACTGCCAGATCAGCAGCCGCGCCGGGTTGACCTCGTAGGTCATGAAGTAGTTCGGCGAGCCGTCCGGCGGCGGAATCGTGCCGTTCATGTCGGACGGCAGCACGCCGCCCTCGCCGCCCGTCGAGAACTGGATCATCTCGGCCGACGGATCGCCCGCGAGCATCTTCGTGCGGTTGAACGCGAACGCTCCGCCGTCGAAGGTGTCGCCGAAGAGGTTCGAGGTCATGTAGTAGGCGTCGGGCCAGATGCCGAACTTCGGATAGTCGGAGAAGGCCGTGTCGCTGATGAAGAAGTCGTACTGGTACCAGTCGCCCGTCGGGTCGTTCGTCACCGAGATCGCGATGCACTGGTGGAACGGACCGGCGCCGCCGTTGACGTAGAACTGGCTGGCGAACCAGCGGTCGGCCGCGCGGTCGTACTTGACGATCGGGTCGCCGTCGTCGCCCGTCTCGCAAACGCCGCCGAGGCCCTGCCAGAACGAGTTACCCGGCAGCGGCCCGAGCTGCAGGTTCCCCGAGCGGTCGTACACCGCCCAGATCGTGTTGATGTACTCGATGTAGTTGTTCGGGGAGATGTCGCCGTTGGTGTCGGGCGGCACGTACTCGGTGCCAATCGTGTTCTGGTTGTCGATGTCGGCCAGACCCTCGAACTGCCCGAGCTCGCCAGGCTGGTTCGGTCCCGGCGTGTGCTGCACGGCCGGGTCGACCACCTTCTTGCGCGCCGCGTTGCCGCCCTTCAACGGCGGCACGTCGTTGCGGATGGCGCGGCGCGGTCCGGGGACGATCGGTCCCTGCATCTTGTAGTCGCGCATGCGGGCGGACCGACCGCTCTTGACCGGTTGTCTGATGACCGGTGTTTGCGGCGTGGATTGCGTTGCCGCGAGTGTGAGGGAAGACCCCAGCAGAAAACCACAAACCGAGACGATGAAGGCGGACAGCCTTTTCGCCGAGCTCCGGTGCATGCCGTTCCTCCGTTCGGTAAAGCGAAACTGGAAATTAACGGAGTGAACTATTTACCCGCGAGCAAGACGAGTCAACAAAAAATTCTCGCCGCTCTCTCCGGCGCCGCCGCCGCTCCCTGCTCCCGACCAAAACGAAGGGCGCCGGCGGATGCCGGCGCCCGGTCGAAACTCCGAAAAAGCGGATTGGTTCAGTTCTTGCTAATCGCCTCCGCGGTCCTCGAGTTTCACGGCAGCGGCAGGTTGAAGGTCTTCGTCAGGAAGACGGCCATCTGCGCGCGCGTCGACGGGTCGCCCGGGCAGTAGTTGGTTCCGCCGCAGCCCGCCGTGATGCCCTCGAGCGCAAGTTGCTCAATCCAATCGGCAAAGAGGCTGGGACACGGAACGTCCGTGAAGGTTCCGCCGCAGGTCGGCGGCACGTACGCCGAGCCGTGCTCGGTCTTCAGAAGGAATGCCGACATCTGGGCCCGGGTCACGTTGGCGGACGGGCAGTAGTTGCCGCCGCCGCAGCCCCCGGTGATCCCGCGGCTGGCGAGGTCCTCGATCCACGGGTCGAAGGGGTTGCCCGTGCAGGGGACGTCGGCAAAGACCATCCCGCTGCAGGGGGGCGGCGCGTACCCGGGCGCCTGGCTCGCCTTGAGGAGGAAAACGGCCATCTGGGCCCGGGTCGTCTGGCCCTCCGGGCAAAAGAGCCGCACGTCGCAACCCGCCGTCACGCCGGCGTCGAAGATGGCCTCGATGTAGGCATAGGCGAAGTAGTCGGTCGGAACGTCCAGGAAGGTGGCGTTGATGTCCATGGTGAGCGCGCTCGAGGTGCCACCTCCGGGCGCCGGGGTGAACACGGTGACCGAGGCCATCCCCGGCGTGGCGATGTCGGCCGCGGCAATGGTCGCTCTGAGCTGGTTGCTCGACAGGAAGGTCGTGGGCCGGGCCGAGCCGTTCCACTGGACGACCGACGTCGCGACGAACCCCGAGCCGTTGACGACCACCGAAAAGTCGGGGTCGCCGGCGATGACCGTCGAAGGAACCATGATCGTCACCACGGGCGGCGGCAGCGGCACGGGGTCGAGGCGCGACACCGACCCGTTCAGGTCGACGACGTAGAGCTCCCCTTCCTCGTCCTCTCCGAAGGAGTCGACCGACAGCGTGGTCGAAAGCAACAGGGACCGGGTCCAGTTGCCGCCGCCCGCGTCGCTCGCCGCGTAGATGTCCCCGAGGCAGTTGTCCGAGTAGAGGTACTTCCCGGCGAGACCCGGAATCGCCGTGCCCCGATACCGATAGCCGCCGATCAGGGCGCACCAGCCGTTGGTGTGGGTCTCCTCGAGGATCGGCAGCGTCAGGCCCGTCTGGTTGCAGCTGACCGGGTTGCACGTGCCGTCGGTGTTGTAGCAGTGCATCCCTTCCATGACGCGCCAGCCGTAGTTGACGCCTCCCGTGCTCGACGCCGGCTGCAGGTCGACCTCCTCGTAGCAGTTCTGGCCGACGTCGCCGATCCAGAGATCGGAGGTGGCCCGGTCGAACGAGTAGCGGAAAGGGTTTCGCACGCCGTAGGCCCAGATCTCGTTGCAGTCGGTCATGTCGCCCGCGAACGGGTTCGACGCCGGGATCGCGTACGGCATCGGGTCGGCCTGGCCGCAGGGCACCGCCCCGGTGCCGTCCACGTCGATGCGGAGGATCTTGCCGAGCAGCACGGCGAGGTTCTGCGCGTTGTTCGGGGGATCGCCGCCCGAGCCGCCGTCGCCGGTCCCGATGTAGAGGTAGTGGTCCGTCGGCCCGAAGAAGAGCTGGCCGCCGTAGTGGTTCGTGTTGGTCGGATGCGGGATGACCAGGAGGACGACGGCGGAGTTCGGATCGGCGACATCGGGGTTGCCCGAGGAAACGGTGTATCGGGCGATCGTGATGTCGCCGGGGCTCGTGAGGTTGTTGACGTAGTAGACGTAGAAGTAACCGTTGCTCGAATAGTCGGGGTGGAAGGCCATCGAGAGGAGGCCTCGCTCGTCGCAGCACGTGATCAGCGTGTGGATGTCCAGAAAAGGAGTCGGCAGGAACGCCCCGTCTTTGAAAACCTTGATCACGCCGCCGCGCTGGACGACGAAGAGCCGGTCGGAGCCGTCGTGCGCGTTGGTCACGTGAATCGGATCGGTGAGCGATCCCGGCAGCTGCGTCAGCGTCACGGCCGGGAGAGCGGCCGGCGCGGCCGAGCCGGCCGAGCCGCCGCCCGACGCGATCGCGGTTGCCGAGACGACGAGCAACGCCGCCGCGGCGGCGACGAGAACCCGAGGCGGCGCTCCGGCGCCCAGAGATTTGTTTGTCATGATTCTTTGAATTCTAGGACACCCGCGCCGCGGCGGACGGTCTCTCGTCATAAATTAACGATCGTGAAAAACGGCCGCCGCGCCCCGAGCCCGCCGTCGAAAACCGTCCGGACGGACGAGGCTCCTGCCCGCTCGGACAGGAACGCGCCGCCGCGATGAGATCGCTTCTTCTCTTCGGCAACATCAGCGCGCCGCCGTACTGCAACAACCTCTACCCGCCCGTGCGCGCCTTTCAAAAGGCTTTCCGCACGCGCATCGTGGAGCCCTTTCGCTACGCCGGTTTCACCGGAACGGGCGGCGCGCGTCCGGCGCCGATTCCGGAGGATGCCGTGATCGAGAGCTCCGACCCGCCCCCCGACGTCGTGGTGTGCCTGGGCGGCGCGCTCCACCTGACCGACCGCGGCCGGCGGAGCTTTCCGCGGGACACCGCGCTCGCGGGGTTCGCCCTGTCGGACCCGTACGGCCTCGCCGCCTCGATCGCCATCGCGCCGTCCTTCGACCTCTTCTACACGCAGGACCCGCAGACGCTGCCGGACTACGCGCTGCGCCGCATCCCGGCCCGACGCTGCGACCCCGCGACCGACCCGGAGCTCTACTTCCCCGAGCGCGGCGCGACGCCGGACTGCGACATCCTCTACTACGGCAAGTGGACGCCCTACCGGGACGGGCTCCTCGCGTCGCTCGCCGCCCGGTTCCGCGTGCGGCTCCACGCTTACGCCGGCGAGACGCGCTGGAGCATTCCGGTGCTGCCGCCGCTCGACACGCCCGAGGCGCTGCGCGCGGGACTGAACCGCTGCCGCCTCGCGCTCGAGACCGCGCTCCTCGACGACGCCCAGGGCTCTTACCGCGGCAAGTTCCGCCTCACGCCGCGGGTTTTCTTCGCCGCCTCGTGCGGCGTGCCGACGCTCGTCGAGAGTTTCCCCGCCCTCTCGGAATACTTCGAGCCGAACGTCGAGATCGCCGCGTTCACGCCGGCCGACGGTCTCGTCGAGCGCGCCGCCGCCCTGCTCGGCGACGAGGCCGCGCGCACGGCGATGGGCCGGCGCGCCCGGCAACGCGCGCTGCGCGAGCACACGTGGGATCGGCGGATCGAGAGCTTCGTGCTCGACGTCGAGGCCTGGAAGCGCGCCCCGGGGCCCCGGCCCGGACGGTGACCAGGCTCCCGGCCGGTGCCGCGGCGCTGCTCGCCGGCGCGCTCTCGTCGGGCTGCGCGGCGATCTACGCCCGCGGCCTCGTCGCGAACGCGCAGGGTCAGCCGATCGGAGGAGCCACGGTCCGCGTCGTCGACCCGCGCGGCGCCGTCGTCGCGGCGACGTCGACCGACGCCCACGGGTGCTTCCTCTTCAACCCGCGCGCCCCCGGCGGCGAGCGCCATTTCACGCTCGAGGTCGGCGCGCCCGAGTTCCAGACCGCGCGCTTCCCGATTTCGCTTTCGCCGCCCATCCTGCTCGCCGCGCTCGTCCAGGACGGCGCGGCCGCGACGAGCGCGATTCGTCCGGCCACGACCCAAGAGCGCGCCGGCGTCTACACGCCGACCTGCGTTCCGGCCTCGTCGCCCGGCGCGTCGCAGCTCACGCCCGATTAATCGCAGAGCGCGCGACCGACACCAAAACAAAACCCTCTCCCGCCGGGAGAGGGGGTTCTGCAGCGTCCTACGGGATGGGCGTCGTCAGCGGCTTGCCCTTTTCCGCGAAGAAGACGACGTTCACCTTCACCGGCGCCGCCCCCACGTTGAACGACTCGTGGATCTGCCCGGGCGCGACCGCGTAGACGTCCCCCGCCTCGAGCGTCGCGGTCGGCTTGCCTTCGATCGAGAGGGCGAGCGTTCCCTCGAGGACGAACGCGTAGACCTCGGCATTCGGATGGACATGCCTTCCCTCGGTCCCGCCCGGCGGGATTTCGACGACCGCCATGATGGCCTCGCGGCCCGGCACGGCCGTGTCCTGCCGGGTCAGGACGGTGCGCTGGACCGACGGCGCCGACCGGGCCGGGCGCGCCTCGAGGACGACCGCGGCCGCGACGATGCCGGTGAAGGCGACAAGCGAGAGGACGACGGCTCGTCTCGAGCTCCTCATGGGATCTCCTTCGGGCAAAGCAAATCACGATCGGTTCGACGGCCCGTTAGAATCGACGCATGACAGCGGCCTCCCGGCGGCGGTCCTCGTGACGTCTTCCGGCCCCCGGCGAGCGCTGGCCCTCCTGCTTTTCATCAACCTCTTCAACTACGTCGACCGGCAGGTGCTGGCGGCCGTCGTGCCGTCGATCGAGAAGGCTTTCTTCGGCGCCACGACCGGGCGGTCGGCCGGCCTCGACGCGCTCCAGCGGTGGTGCGGCGCCCACCTCGGGTTCAAGCCCGAGCTCGCGCTCATCGGCGTGCTGTCGATGGCGTTCATGGTCCTCTACATGGTGGGCGCCCCGGTGTTCGGCCGGCTCGCCGAACGTCATTCGCGCTGGACCCTCGTCGGTGTCGGCGTCGTCGGCTGGAGCCTCGCCAGCGGCGCTTCCGGGCTCGCAACGACGTTTTTCGGCCTGCTGATCACGCGCTGCCTCGTCGGCGTGGGGGAAGCCGCTTACGGACCCGTCGCGCCGACGATCCTTTCCGACCTGTACGACGTGAAGGTGCGCGGGCGCATCCTCGCCTGGTTCTACATGGCGATTCCGGTGGGCAGCGCCCTCGGGTACGTTCTCGGCGGCGCCGTCGCCGGCTCGGGGATCGGCGCGTGGGGCACGCACGCCCTCGGAGTTCACGCGGAGAGCTGGCGCTGGGCCTTCTTTCTCGTCGTGCCGCCCGGACTGCTCCTCGGCGCCTGGGCCTTTTTCATGAAAGATCCTCCCCGCGGCGCGGCCGACCGACTCGAGGGCGCCGCGCCGAAGTCCGCCGGCTGGCGCGACTACGGCGTCCTGCTGCACACGCCCTCGTGGGTCCTCTGCACGGTCGGCATGACGGCGATGACGTTCGCGATCGGGGGCATCGCCTTCTGGATGCCGTACTACCTCGAGTCGCGGCCCGGCGCCCCGGCGTCCGCGACGGTGATCTTCGGTGCCATCACGTGCGTCGCGGGCCTGCTCGCGACACTCGCGGGCGGCGTCGCCGGCGATCGGCTCCGCTCGCGGTTCTCCGGCTCGTACTTCCTCGTCTCGGGCGCCGCGATGATCGCCGGCTTCCCCTTCATCCTGCTGACGCTCGCCGCGCCCTTTCCGACGATCTGGGTGTGGCTCTTCGTCACCTGCTTCTGCCTGTTCTTCAACACGGGCCCGACCAACACGATCCTCGCCAACGTCAGCCATCCGTCGATCCGCGCGGCGGGATTCGCGCTCAACATTCTGGTCATCCACGCCTTCGGCGACGTGCTCTCCCCCGTCGTCATCGGAATCCTGAGCGACCGCTACGACATGCACCTCGCTTTCGTCGTGGTCGCCGCGATGTTCGTGCTGGGCGGCATCGTCTGGCTGTGGGGCGCCCGTTTCCTCGAGCGGGACACGGCTCTTGCGGGGACGCGGCTGGCGCCGGCTTCGCGATGACGCGCGCGCCGGCCCGCGGTTACGGGGCCGTCCGCGGCCTGACGCGCCTGCTGCTCGGCCTCTTCTACGAGCGCCTCGAGGCCGCCGGCCTCGACAACGTGCCGGCGTCGGGCGGCCTCATCGTCGCCGCCAATCACCACAACTCGATCGTCGACGCGATGCTGCTGATCGCGACGTTCGACCGGCCCCTGCGCGTGCTCGCCAACGCGCCGCTCTTCCGGCACCCGGTGATCGGACCGTTCCTGCGCCTGATGGGAGGCCTGCCCGTGAACCGCCGGAAGGAAGCGGGCGACGATCCGAACAAGAACGCCGCGCTCTTCGACGCGACGACCGCGGCGCTGCGGGCGGGCGAGGCCATCGCGATCTTTCCGGAAGGCCGCACGCAGCCCGAGCCCGCGCTGCAGGAGGTGCGGACCGGAACCGCGCGGATGTTTCTCGCGGCCGAGGCCGCGGGCGTTTCCGGAGTGACGCTGCTGCCCGTCGGGCTCGTGTTCGACGAGCCCGGCACGTTCCGCACGGGGCGCGCGTTCGTCCAGGTCGGAAGGCCCGTCGAGACCGCGGGCATCGGGGGCGCCGACGCCTCCCCGTCGATCGCCGCGGCGCGGCGGCTGACCGAGCGGCTCCGCGACGCGCTGCGCGCCCAGATCGTCGAGGCCGACGACCGCGCCACGCTGCGCCTCCTGAAGCTCGCCGAGGAGCTCTGGCGCGAGAAGGCCGCCGGACCTCGGCCTGGCGAAGCCGAGCGCGTGGCATGGCTGCAGAACGCGATGCGCTCCTACCGCTCGCTCCAGAAGAAGGACCCCGAGCGCGTGGCGGCGTTCCGGCGCTCACTCGAGTCCTTCGACGCCGCGTGCGCGAAGGCCGGCCTCTCGGTCGAGCGGCTGTCGCGCCGCTACACGTTCGGCTCGGTCGCGACATTCGCGGCCGTCGAAGGGTTCTCGCTCCTCATCGCGACCCCGCTCGCTCTGGTCGGTCTCGTCCTGCACGCCCTCCCCTACCAGCTGACCTCCCTCGCCGTCCGGCTGATCCCCCACACGGACGAGGAAGAGGCGACCGACAAGATCGCGGCCGGCCTCCTGCTGTATCCCCTCGCGTGGATCGCCGAGGGCTGGGCCGCCTGGGCTCTCGGCGGCCCGCTCGCCCTCCTGCTCTTCCTGCTGGCCCTTCCGATCACCGGATTTCTCGCGCTCGCGTTCTCCGAGCGCCTCGAGCGCGTCGGCCGCGAAGCGCGCGCCTTTCTCGTGGCCCTCGGCCACCGCGGCCGGCGCGAGCGGCTGCGCCGGGAGCGTGAAGCCCTCGTGCGCGAGCTCGAGGCGCTGGCGAATCCGGGCGAGGCCGGGACCGGAGGCGCGCCGTGACCGCGCCGCCGTGGGTGGTCCGCGCGGTCCTCGTCGCCCTCGGGCTCGCCGGCTGGTTCTTCACGCAGGCCCGGCTCGCCCGGCGCGCGCCGCCCGAAGGACGGATCGGCGACCGGATCCTCGACTGGACCGAGCCGCTCAACCGATTCTTCTGGGAACACCCCCGGCCGGCGAACGCGCTCCTGGCCGCGACGTCGGCCGTCATCGACCTGCTCGGGATCTTTCTGGTCGCCCTCGGGATCTTCGGGCCGAGCTTCCGGCCGCTCCTCGGCCTGGGAATCCTCTTCGCGCTGCGGCAGGCGTGCCAGGGAATCTGCGCCCTGCCGGCCCCGGAGCGGATGATCTGGCGCGACCCCGGGTTCCCGTCGCTGTTCGTCACCTACGGAACGTCGTCGGACCTCTTCTTCTCGGGTCACACCGCGATCGCGGTCTACGGATGTCTCGAGCTTTCCCGAGTGGGCGGGACGGCCGGCGCGATCGCCGGCGCCGCGATCGCCGTGCTGGAAGCGGCGACCGTCCTCGTCCTGCGCGCGCACTACACGATGGACGTCTTCGCGGGCGCTGTCGCCGCGCTCTGGGTCTCCGGCGTCGCCTCGGCGCTCGCGCCCTGGGTGGATGGCTGGCTGGCGCATCTGGCGCGAGCGGCTTAGAGTTCGTCGCGATGGACGCCTCCCAGGACCTCGACGTCCTCGTCGTCGGCGCCGGGCCCGTCGGACTCTTTCTCGCCAACGAGTGCGCGCGGCGAGGCCTCCGCTTCCGCGTCCTCGAGACGCGGGCGTCTCAGTCCGAGCACTCGAAGGCGCTGGCGATCTTCCCGAGGACGCTCGAGATCTTCGACATGGCCGGCGTCGCCGCGCCGTTTCTCGAGACCGCGAACCGCGTGACGGCCGTGACCATGACCGCGCACGGCCGGCGTCTGGCGCACATGCCGTTCGAGCCCGAGGACACGCCGTATCGCTTCATCGCGATGGTGCCCCAGAACGTCACCGAGGGCCTCCTGCTCCGGGAGCTCCGGCGGCGGGGCGCCGACGTCGACTACGAGAACACCTTCCTCTCGGCCGAGGCGCGGGACGGGCGCGTGCAGGTCACGATCGACCGCCGCGGCACGCCCGCGCGCCTCGACGCCGCCTTCGTCGTCGGCTGCGACGGCGCCCACAGCGCCGTCCGCCACCAGCTGCATCTCTCCTTCGACGGCGCCTCGTACCACGACTCGTTCCTGCTCGCCGACGTCGAGACGAACGCGGCGCTGCCCGCTTCCGAGCTTCAGCTCTGCCCGCACGAGTCCGGGCCGCTCGCCCTCTTCCCCATGAGCGCCACGCGCTGGCGCATCGTCGCGACGATCGGCCAGACGGAGGGCGACGCGCCCTCGCTCGACCTCGTGCGCCGCGTCCTCGCCGAGCGCGCGCCTCTCGGGCTCGAGGCCCTGTCGCTCCACTGGGGCAGCTACTTCCGGATCCACCACCGGCACGTCGCGCAGCTGCGGAGCGGCCCCTTCTTCGTCGCCGGCGACGCGGCCCACATCCACAGCCCGTTTGGCGGCCAGGGCATGAACACGGGCCTGCACGACGCCTGGAACCTCGTCTGGAAGCTCGACCTCGCCCGGCGCGGGCACGGCAACGAGCGGCTCCTCGACAGCTACGAGTCGGAGCGCCTGCCCGTCATCAAGGGCGTGATCGAGACGACGGACCTCATGACGCGCGCGATGAGCACGCCGAGCCGGATCGCGCAGGCGGTCCGCGATGCCGTGATTCCGCTCGTCTCGCGCCTCGTGCCGTTCCAGCACGCCTTCGTCACCCGGCTCTCCGAGCTCGGGATCGCCTATCCGGGCAGCCCCATCGTCGAGGGCCCGGGCCAGCGGCTCTTCGAGGACTCGATGCGCGGCGGCGAGGGCATCCGGAGCCGATTCCTGCTTCTCGTCGGCGGCGAGGCCGACGAGGCCACGCGCGACGCGGCGGCGCAGCTGGCCGCGGCCTTCCCCGACCTCGTCGAGACGCGCGCGTCGAAGACGCCGGGCGTCACGCTGGTGCGCCCCGACGGCTACGTCGCCTTCGAAGCGGCCGCCGGCGGCGCGGCCGCGGTCGCCGGAGCGCGATCCGTTCTCGAGCGCCAGACGGCCTGAGGGCGTGCCGGCGGCGCTCCTACTTCAGGCCCTCGACCAGGTAGAGCTCCGAGAGCCGCTGCGCGAACGAGAAGACGAACCCTCTGCCGTCCGGCGTGATGGCGCGCGCGCTGATGCCGCTGATGCCGGTCGGATCGGGCAGGGAGAACTCCTTCCAGACCTCGCGGCGCCCCGTCGCGATCTCGATGCGAAAGACCCGCGCGGTGAGCGCCTGGATGACGCCCGAGTTCGCGCTCGCGTAGACGTACTTCTGATCGGTGGACCAGGCGAGGGTCTGATCGTTCGCCTCGAACCCGTCCACCGGGCGCGCGGGACCGCCGTCGACCGGATACAGCGCCATCTTCTGGTCGGCTCCGCGCGCCACGACGAGCCGGCCGTCGGGCGACAGCGTCGTCCCGACGACGCCCTCCGGGGTGATCGGACGCGCCTTTCCGCCGTCGACGTCCTGGATCCACGTGCGGCGGTCGTGACCACCCTCGCTGCCGACGAACACGATGCGCTTGCCGTCGCCGGAGAACGCGGCCGGGATCGAGCTGTGGCTGATCCCGTCCTTCGGGAAGGCTTTCGGCTCGCCCGCGCCCGTCGGCAGGAGAACGAGAGGCGTCGGCGTGATGCGCACGACCGCCGCCAGCACCCACCGGCCATCCGGGGACAGCGCGATGGCCTCGCCCTCTCCGAGCCGGATCGCCGGGGAGCCGTCGGTCTTTCGGAGATAGACCGAGTAGCCGGATCCGCCGCCGTCGCCCTCCTCGGTGAACGCAACCGTCTTGCCGTCGTCGGAGATGCTGGGCGAACGGGACCAGTCGAGCCAAGAGAGGTTCCGGCTCTTCCCTTCGGCGTCGAGTCCGGCGAGGCCGACGCGCTCGCTGCCGTGATTGAGCAGGACGCGGCCATCCGGGAAAATGTCCATCAGCGTCCAGACCCCCGGCGAGCGGGCGATGATTCGCTTCCGGCCCGAGAGGGTCACGGCGCAGAGGCCGCGCGTGTTCCCGGTCTCCGCCCCCGTGAACCAGATCTCGTCGCCGGTGGGCGACCAGGCGAGTCCCTGAACGGTCGGGAAGCCGTCCCACAGCGTCGTCTTCTTGCCGTTGCGGTCGACGATGGCGACGCCTCCTCCGTCGTCGCCGAACTGGGGATGGTCCAGGAACGCCACGACATCGCCCCTCGGCGAGACGCGGGGATGACTGATCCAGCCCGCCGATTCGTAGAGGACCTTTCCGGCCGGAAACTCCAGCCGGTGGCGCCAGCCCGGCGCGCGGATCAGCGCCATGCTCTTCCCGTCCGGAGCCCAGTCGGCGCCGACGACGTCCTCGAAGAGATCGCGCGCCGCGCCAGCCCCGAGCGGCGCCATCCGGAGCACGCCGCGGTGGGCATAGCCGATCGACACCAGCCGATCCGAGAGGATCAGCATCTCGCCCGAGCGCGAGATCGACTCGACGTAACCGCCGGGCAGATCGAGCAGCTGCGATCCCGGATTCTCCGTGCGCGTCGAGTAGAGCTCGGTCTTCTCGGAGCCGTCCCAGTTGGCCGAATAGAAGACGACGTGCCCATCGGGAGCGAAACGGCCGTTCCAGGCGATGCCGCGCCGGTAGGTCAGCCGCCGGAAGGTCGGGACCGAGGTCGTCGGGCTCTTCCACAACTGCCGCCCCGCGAACAGGCCGGCCAGCGCGATCGCGACGGCCGCGGCGGCGAGGAGGGCCGGCCTCCGCCATCCGGCGGCGCTCGGGGACGGCCCGACGCGGGGCGCCGATGCTCCCGGCAGCGACAACGCCTCGAGATCGAACGCGATGTCCGAAGCCGACTGGAAGCGGCGCTCGGGATTCTTCTCGAGGCAGTGGCGCACGATCCGCTCGAGTCCCGGCGAGACGTTCTGGTTCGTGACGGACAGGTCCGGCGGGTCCTCCCTGAGGATCGCCGCCATCGTCTCGCCCGCGGAGTCGCCGCGGAACGCCCGCTGGCCCGAGAGCATCTCGTAGAGGATCGCGCCGAGCGCGAAGATGTCGCTGCGTGCGTCCGCCGGCTTGCCCTTCACCTGCTCGGGCGACATGTAGCCGATCGTGCCCATGACGACGCCCGGCTCGGTGGCCGTCGGCAGGTTCGTCGCGTTCGATGATGTCGCGGCCTCCGTCAGCTTCGCGAGGCCGAAGTCCAGGATCTTGACGCGGCCGTCCTTCGTGACGAAAACGTTCTCGGGCTTCAGGTCGCGGTGCACGATCCCCTTCTCGTGCGCGGCGGCGAGCCCCTGCGCGATCTGCACGGCATACTCGATCGACTTGCGCGGCGAGAAGCGGCCGCCGGCGAGCTCGGACCGGAGCGTCTCGCCTTCGAGCAGCTCCTGCACGACGTACGGCGCGCCGTCGTGCGTGCCGAGGTCGTGGACGGCCGTGACGTTCGGATGGTTGAGGACGCCGGCCGCCCGGGCCTCCTGCTCGAAGCGCTTCAACCGGTCGGGGTCGCTCGAAAACGAGGCGGGCAGGACCTTGATCGCGACGTCGCGCCCGAGACGCGGGTCCCGCGCCCGGTAGACCTCCCCCATGCCACCGGCACCCAGCGGGGCGACGATTTCGTAGGGGCCGAGCTTCGTACCGGCCGGCAGACTCACGCGATCACGGCTCCGAGGATTCTATTTCGTACTTAGTCCGTCGACGAGGTAGAGGTCGTCGACGAGGTTTCTGTAGTAGGTGTAAGCGTAGGTTTCACCGTCCGGAGAGACTTCGATGCTCCCGATTGCGGTGACTCCTGTCGGATCTTCGGGCATCAGTCGCTTCCAGATCTCTCGCCGTCCCGTCGAGACCTCGAGCCGATCGATGCGCCCCGGGATTCCGAGGGGAAGGTCGAGGAAGAGGAATCGCCCGTCGGATGTCCAAGTGGAGAGAATCTCGACTTGATCCAGGGTTCTGCCCGGGACCGTGCTTATCCGACCGTTCGATAAGTTGAGGATCCTAACCTTGCCGTCCTTGTCGACGTACGCCACGCGGTCCCCGTCCGGAGACACGGACACGCCTTGATCCGGCGCATACTCTTCCGCTCCAAGAATTCGAGGCTTCCCGCCGTCCGGACCGACGTCCGCGAGTAGGGGTTTTCCGGCCC
>Ga0335071_10001924_pt1 | contig 22414 bp, 19 predicted proteins | sample Lox_Sample_15_FD_206724 | JGI IMG/M metagenome (GOLD analysis project Ga0335071, IMG submission 206724) | Soil microbial communities from Loxahatchee National Wildlife Refuge, Florida, United States - Lox_Sample_1.5 | ecosystem: Environmental > Terrestrial > Soil > Wetlands | place: USA... | reverse complement strand
TGCCAGCTGCTACTCCACAGACCACGTCCCGAGAAAACGAGGAGGCAAAAAAACAAGCCCGGCGATCCGCCGATCGCCGGGTCCAATTTTCAACCGTCTTGACTACCGTCCCGGATCAAACGGAATCGTCACATCCGTCTTGGTCACCGCAGGCCCCGCGGCATAAACCCACCGCTTCACCGCAGCCACCGCCGACTCCCCAAGAATCGGATTTCCACCCACCAATTCCGCCGCCTCCACACTTCCGTTCGGTGCGATTGTCACCTTCAGCCGCACCGTCCCGCCAATGTGGTTGTCGTGCAATGCCGACGGGTAGACCGGTTCGACTCGCGTAATCAGTTTCCTGACCCCATCGTTCTCCACGCCCAGCACAGCCAGCGTTTTAACGCCGTCCGTGCGCGTTTCGGAACTCACGTACCCGATGGCGCCTCGCGTCTTAGAAACATATTCCGCCAACTCGCTATCCGAGGCGATTGCCTTCGGCATCGATCCCTTGCCTGTAAATACCAGCGACCGGTAATAAGTCTGCAGGTCCGAGTCCGACTTGCCCAGATATTCCTTCAGGAAGGCTTCATGCGCGCTTCCCCCGCGGCTGATGACCGGTTCCACTCGCGACCCGTCGCTCAATGAGCCTTTCTCTTCCAGAAATACGCTCTTCAGTTCGCTCGCCGAGATGGAATCTGCTTTGACGCTTTGATTCGCAATGATTTTTACGTTGCCTGCAAACGCCGGCAGCAGCATTGCTATGCCGGCCGAGGCCACGAGGAGCGGAAAAGTTTTGAATGTCTTTTTCATCGTGTCCTCCGTTAGAAGTTGAATCCGCCCTTCACCACGAGCGCGTTCGTATTCGGTTTCAATCCTTGCGGATTGTTTGCATAGTAGAAGCCAATCGGCGAGACAGCGGGATAACCGTATCCGTCGATGAAGTGGCCTTCGATTTTCAAGTTGAAATAACGATTGATGTCAATCCGTCCGACGACGACTTTGTCGTAGTCGTGGCCGGATCCGGCGGGAAGAATGCTGGGGATCGGGAATCCGACCCAGTAATGCGAATAGTACGAACCGACCTGGACCCGCTTTACGATGCGATATGCTCCACCGACATACCAGCCATGCGTATTGATCTGGCTTTCGTTCACGCCTTTCGTCCCGGTATCTTCCCAGGACCGGCGGAATTCCGCATCCACCAGCAGCTTATTCCATGTAAATTCGCCATAGAACTGGTTGATCCAGTCGGAATTGTCCGAAGAAACAATCGGAATATTGCCGCCCGGAGTCGGGAGCGCGAAGTTCTCATCGTTGATTTGATTCTGGTGCGATGCACCCACCAGCAGTCCCTTGATCGGCGTCTGCCACCGCAAGTCGGCGCCGTATTGAATTCCTTCCAGGCTGTTGAAGATCAGCCCGTCGCTCTTGATCAGATACGCAACGCCTCCGTGCGGGCTGTTGGCGCGATGCCCAGCGTACGCGGTATAGGAAATCGATCCAAGCTTCTTTCCCAAGGCAATGTCACCAAAGAAATCACCACCGTCATGCGCGATGGTGGCATCGCGTATGTCCACTGAGTAGATGCTGGAGGGCAACAGTGCATACGGATGCAGGAAATCCAGATCCTGCGTGTCGTTGTACAGGCCAAGAACTGTCTTGACTCGGCCTCCGCGAATGCCGAACCACGGCGTGAACTTGTATTGCGCGTAGGCCCAATCCAGCGTGGGATACCATTGTCCCAGTCCGCCCAGATTGCGGTCGTAGAGCTGCGCTCCCACCCGCAACTTGTCCGTGATCTGCGTCGACGCATTCACGCCGAAATCGGTGAATTCCCCGCTTCCCACGTTGCTTGTGTACATCGTCAACCAGTTGTTGTCGCTGGTGTGGACGAATCCCTGAGATGCAAATCCGTGGATCTGCACGTTCCGGTCAAACACCTTGAAATCCTGAGCCAGCAGTGGAATATGCACCGCAAACAAACACACGCACACTAAGCCGACGATTCGGCGATACATAGTTGTCCTCGATTACGAGATTTAGTACAGCTGGGCTTAGGGTGGGCCCGCACGTTATGCATTAGGTTTTACTAATGTGCGGTACCTTCGCCAAGATGACCAATGGGGATGACCCAGGTAATGAGGCAACCATCCTGCTGCAAAATAATCGGGGTACGCGAGGCCGCGCATCCCATATCTCACTGAATTTGTGGGACAAGAAAGCGGGTTCGTCTCAGGGGCATGCCTTCAGGCGTGCCGCACGAGTCTGGGATGAAGCAAAGCGGCTTCAGCCGCTGACACCCATGCAGACATCCACCGCCACCGGCCCACCAGGAACCTCCGCCACGAGCGGGACGAACGACCAACGACGACCCTCACCACTTCTCCACCGCCCCAGCCGCCGCGTCAATCCAAGCCGCCTCGTCCTGTAAAGCCTTACCAACCCGAGCTATCTCCGACTCCGCCTCGGCATACCGTCTCTGCTCAATCCCCTCCCGCACCGAAGGGACGGTCTTCACCTCATACCCCGAATAAATTCCGGGCGCATAAATCAAGTGCTTGTACCATGGCCGCCTCGGCAGACCGTCCTCATTGGTCAACTTTCGCTCGCTCTCGATCAACTCCCGGTTTAACGCCTCCAACGCTGCCGCCTGTTCCTCACTCAACGATCCCTGCTTCGCCGCCAGCGCCTTTCGGTACCGTTCCGCACTGTTGGTCAGCGCCTCCACCGCATTCTGCATGGGCGCGAAATTCAAATGTGGTGGAAGTTCCTCATGCGCGGGGGCCACCGTCGGCCGTCGCGGATCGAGCGTCGCCTTGAATACTCCCTCTTCCAACTCCTCATTCCGCTCCTGGATCTCTTCCTGCTTATCCGCCAGCAACTTCTGCAGGTCTTTCGTGTACTTCGCGATCGTGTCCGCAAAATCTACAAAATCAAAGGGCAGCACTTCCGCATCCGCTAACCGCATCACCGATGTACCCACGGTCTGCGAAAGCGCTCGCCCATACACAAAATCCGTGTCCGAAAAATGCGTGTACCAGTAGAAATCGTCGTAGATTGAGTGATAAATCCCCTGCTCGGTTTCCCCTTCATACGCCAGATCGAGCGTCGCAATCCCGAGATGATCCAGGAAGGCCGTAAAGTCCGTCCCTGATCCCAAGGCATGAATCCGCAAATCCGCCCGATCCCGAATCTCTTTCTTCTCCTCCGCCGATTTCGCCGCCGCAATCCGCGACAGCCGCTCCCGCTGCCACACCGTCATCTTCGTTTCGGGATCTTCAATCTCCTTCGCCACTCCATTAATAAATTGCTCCAGCGAATGCGACCCGCCCATCGTGAGATTCCCGCGATCGTTTCCATCCGTATTGATGTACACCGCCGCATGCTGGCGCAATTCCTCCGCATGCGCTTCCACCCACTCCGTCGATCCCAGCAGCATGGGCTCTTCGCCGTCCCAGGCGCAGTAAATAATCGTCCGCCGCGGCTTCCATCCCTGCTTCAGCAGCGTAGCCAGCGCCCGCGCTTCTTCCAGCAGCGGCGCCTGCCCCGACACCGGATCCTCCGCCCCGTTTACCCACGCATCATGATGATTCCCGCGAATAACCCACTCCTCCGGCGCAACGCTCCCCGGAATTTTCACGATGACGTCGTTCACCGGCTTGATATCCCAATTGAATTCCAACTTCAAATGCACCTTCGCCGGCCCCGGCCCCACGTGATACGGAATGGGCAACGATCCGCGCCACTCCTCCGGCGCCATCGGCCCCTTCAACGCCGCCAGCAAGGGCTGCGCGTCGCCATACGAAATCGGCAAAGTCGGAATCGCTGCGATACTCTTCGCCTCTTTCAGCGCCAGCCGCGGATGCTGCGGCGAATCCACGTACCCCGGCGTCAGCGGATCGCCGGGATTCGCCGACGCAAAATCCATCACACTTCCGCGCTGCACGCCATTCGGATTGCGCATCGGCCCTTCCGGAAACACGTTGTCCACCGAATACCCATCGTCCCGTGGTTCCGAATAAATCAGGCACCCGATCGCTCCATGCTCCGCCGCGACTTTCGGTTTCACCCCGCGCCACGATTGGTAATACTTCGCGATCACAATCGCGCCCTTTACCGACACGCCCAGCCGGTCCAACTTTTCGTAATCTTCCGGCAACCCGTAATTCACGAACACCAGCGGCGCAGTCACATCGCCATCTGGCGAATACGCGTTATAGGTCGGCAATTGCTCCGACTTCTGGTTCGAGGTCGGGTCCACCGCAATCGCCGGCTCTTCCAGCTTCGCCGAATATTTCGTCGGCTCCGTCATCTCCAGCACGCGCACCTTCGGCGTCGGAAACAACACATGGAACGTCTCGATGTGCGCATCCAGTCCCCACTCCTTAAACCGCGCCAGGATCCACTCCGCGTTGTCCTTGTCATACGGAGATCCGACGTGGTGAGGCCGCGCGCTCAGCCGCCGCATATACTCCTTCAGATTCGCGGGATCCGGAATCGCACGAAACTTCGCCTCCCACTCGCGTTCCGTAGCACTAGACCGCGGTGAATAGCCAACGAGAGGAGTGTCCTCGGCGAACAAGCTGTAAGGGGCGATCAGCGTAAAAACCAGCACCACGGCGGCAATGCGTCGCATGCGTTTCCTTTCCCGATGGAATTGGAGGCGCAATTATAAGCGATGAAAGGAAATGGACCTGATCCTCCCAATTCCGAAATCCCGCAATCCAGGGCCAAACATCCCGCAAAATGGGATGCTCCGCAGGCGGTCCTGAGCGAAATAGGAGGGTCGCCTCTCTCTGCATCCTCCGCGAACCTTCGCGTCCTTTGCGGGAAAGGTTTGAAATCCGTCGGGAGCGCCGGAGCCTCACGACCTCCCGACACCCGATTGACCATCCACATCCCCTCCACGTACTCTGATAAGTGCGCTCGAAAGCCATGTCCCGCCTGCGCGTAGCCGACGACATCACCCAGTTAGTCGGTGAAACCCCAATCCTCCAACTCAAACACCTTGTCCCGAGCGGCTCCGCCGACGTCTTCGCCAAACTCGAATACCTGAATCCCGGCGGCAGCGTCAAAGATCGCGCCGCGATCGGCATCATTCGCCGCGCCGAAGCCGAAGGCAAACTCTCGCCCGGCGGTACCATCGTCGAAGCCACCGCCGGCAACACCGGCATCGGCCTCGCCCTCATCGGCGTCAATCGCGGGTACAACGTCCGCCTCTTCGTCCCCGAAAACTTTTCCCAGGAAAAAGTCATGATCATGCGGGCCCTCGGCGCAGAGGTCACACGGACTCCCGACGCCGAGGGCATGCAAGGCGCCATCAATCGCGCCAAGGATTTAGTCGCCTCGGACCCCAAAGCCTTCATGGCCGGCCAGTTTGAAAACATGGCCAATCCCGACTACCACTACGAAACCACCGCCCAGGAAATCTTCGAACAGATGGAAGGCCGAGTCGACGCCGTTGTCTTAGGATGCGGCACAGCTGGCACCTTCACCGGCGTAGCCCGCTACCTGAAAGAGAAGTCGTCCCACGTGCACGCGGTGGTAGTCGAAACCCAGGGCTCCATCTACGGAGGAGGCCCGCCCGGCCCGCACAAGGTCGAAGGCATCGGCGCCAGCTTCATCCCCAAAACATTCGACAAGACAGTCTGCGACGAAATCATCATGGTGATGGACGCCGACGCCTTCGCGACGGTGAAATTGCTAGCCGCGCAAGAAGGAGTCCTGGCCGGTTCCAGCGGCGGCGCAGCCGTCTTCGCCTCGTTGCAAGTCGCGAGGAAATTAGGAGCAGGGAAGCGCGTCGTAACCATCATCCCCGACTCCGCCGAGCGCTATTTGTCCAAAAAGATTTTCGAAGGCGGCATCTGAAGGTCGCAGTTCGCAACCCACTCAAATGAAGAAGCAGAAAGAACTCGGATTTGCCACTCGCGCCATCCACGACGGACAGCAACCCGATCCGCTCACCGGATCGGTCACTGTCCCGATCTATCCCACCTCCACCTACGTTCAGCAGGGCATCGGCGAGCACAAAGGATACGAGTATTCCCGCGTCTCCAATCCCACGCGCTCGCGTCTGGAAGAAAACCTCGCTTCGCTGGAGTGTGGAGTCGCTGCCCGCGTCTTCGGCAGCGGCATGGCTGCGATCAACGCCATCGTCAGCATGCTCAAGTCCGGAGACCATGTCGTCTGCGGCAACGACCTCTACGGCGGAACGCCTCGCCTGTTCAATCAGGTTATGACCAATTTCGGTCTCGAGTTCACGTACATCGACACCTCCGATGCGAGCAACGTCGAGCGCGCCATTCAGAAAAACACGCGCATGGTTTACGTCGAAACTCCGACCAACCCGCTCATGCGCCTCAGTGACCTGAAAGCCATCAGTTCGATCTGTCGGCGCAAAAAAGTTGATCTCGTGGTCGACAACACTTTCATGTCTCCTTATTTCCAGCAACCGCTGGAACTCGGAGCCGACATGGTCGTCCACTCCACCACCAAATTCCTCAACGGACACAGCGACGGTCTCGGAGGAGTCGTCGTCTGCGCCCGTCAAGAGCACGCCGACAAACTCGCCTTCCTGCAAAAGGCCGCAGGCGCGATTCTCTCCCCCTTCGAATGCTGGCTGATTCTGCGTGGCGTGAAAACGCTCGCTGCCCGCATGGAAATCCACGACCGCAGCGGACGCATCGTCGCAGACTTCCTCGCCAAGCATAAAAAAGTGAAGAAGGTGTTCTATCCCGGATTGAAGGATCATCCGCAACACGCTCTGGCCAAGCGCCAGATGCGCGGTTTCGGATCGATGATCACTTTCGAAACCGGATCGCTGAAGAACGCCAATAAGATGCTGAAGAAAGTTCGTGTCTGCTCGCTGGGTGAATCGTTAGGCGGAGTCGAGACCCTGATCTCGCATCCCGCAACCATGACGCACGCCGCGCTGGGAGAAAAAGGCCGCAAAGCCATTGGCATCACCGATGGCCTGGTGAGAATCTCGGTTGGCATCGAAGACGTCGACGACATCCTCGAAGATCTGGACCAGGCACTGAATGTAATCTGATCTTCTGACTATGAGTGGCTTGGAGTCATCCCGAAGGCGCGCGCTTTCACCAGCGCGTCGAGGGATCTCCCGTGCAACAACTGCCGAGCGTAAGCCTGACTGTGACTGACACAATACAACCCGCACATCGCGAGTGGAACTCCGAGGTCTATCATCGTCTGTCAGCTCCGCAAGTAAGCTGGGGTAAAAAGGTGCTAGGAAGATTGCACCTGCGCGGGAACGAACGCATTCTCGACGCCGGTTGCGGCACCGGACGCCTCACCGCCGACCTTCTCGGAGCCTTGCCGCAAGGTCACGTCGTTGGCATCGATCTCTCGCAGAACATGCTCAACTCCGCGCGCGAACACCTGGCGCAGTACGGATCGCGCGTAACGCTTCTCGCCTGCGACTTTCTGCACTTGCCGTTCACTCAGGCCTTTGACGGAATCGTCAGCACTGCAGCGTTCCACTGGGTTCTCGACCACGATCGGCTCTTCGCCAATCTGTACCGCGCACTGGTTCCCGGAGGATTCCTCGAAGCTCAGTGCGGAGGCGGACCCAATTGCAAGCGTGTGCGTGATCGCGCCGACGCCTTAGCCGCGAGCACAAAGTTCGCGCCGTACTTTGGGGGGTTTCGTGAGCCGTGGTTGTTCGAAGACGCACAAGGCGCTGCCGCAAGGCTTCAACGCGCGGCATTTGTCGAAGTCGAAACCTCCGTCGAGCCTGCTCCTACGACGCTGGATGACGCCAGACACTTCAACGAATTCGTCCGCAACATCGTGCTGCGCACTCATCTCGAGCGACTCCCTACGAGGGATCTCAAAGACGAGTTCATGAATGTCCTCACCGAACAGGCCGTGAACGACGATCCCCCGTTTACGCTCGACTATTGGCGATTGAACCTGCGCGCACGCGTTCCTTAGCGAACTTCGCGACATGCGGTCAAAAGTTTTCCTGCAGTGGCAATCAACTCTCACCCGAAACGGAGTCCGCAATCCAATCGAGATAGTCCGGACTTCCATCTTCGATTGCCAGCGCGATGCATTCCGGTAAGTCATACGAATGCATATCGACGATCGCGGCTCGCACCGCCCCGAATCGCTCGGATGTCGTCTTAATCACGAGCAACCATTCTCGGCTCGACTCCACCTTACCTTGCCAACGATAGATGGACTCGATATGCGGAACGATATTGACGCAGGCCGCGAGTTGCTTCTCCACCAGATGTCGCGCGATTTCGCGGGCTTCTTCCGCCGACCCCGCGATCGACAGGACGATTCGTTTGTCAGTCATATAAAATCAGCCGTCAGCTTCTAAATCGATTCACCAGCATTGTTGACGACCGAGGACGATATGGCAACACCAAGCGCAGTGGCACAAATCAAGTTCGGCACTTCGGGATGGCGCGCAGTCATGGCCGAAGAGTTTACCTTCGTCAACGTCCGTCGAGCGGTGACAGGAATTGCGCGGTACGTCGCATCGCAGAAGCCGAAAGGCGCGCGTGTCATCGTCGGACGCGATCCGCGTTTCCTGGGCGAGACCTTCTGCTCCATGGCTGCTGACATCCTGTTGGCGCACGGAATTACCCCGCTTATCTCCGAAGATGCTGCGCCGACTCCCGCCTTTGCGTTCGCGGTCGTACAGAACAAGGCCGATGGCGTAATCAACTTCACCGCGTCGCACAATCCTCCCGAATACAACGGCATCAAGTTTTCCACGCCCGATGGATGTCCCGCGTTGCCGGAAGTCACAAAGAAGATTGAGGCTGAAATTATTGCGGCCGATCAGAAGGATATTCCAGCCACGAGCATCGCGGCAGGCAAGAAGGAATCCCTCGGTCCCAAGCCCACATACCTCAAGCGCCTCGGCGAGATCGTCGATCTTGCCGCGATCAAAAAGGCTGGACTCAAAGTCGTATTCGATCCCATGTGGGGAGCAGCGCGCGGCTACTCCGACGAACTGCTCCGTTCCGCAGGCGTACAAGTTGCGACGGTGCACGATTACCGCGACGTGCTCTTTGGCGGACACGCTCCCGAACCGGATGATCATCTGCTCGAAGACCTCCGTAAGAAGATGAAAGAAACAGGAGCGCAGATCGGCATTGCGACTGATGGCGACGCGGACCGCTTCGGCATCGTCGACGCCGATGGCACCTTTCTTCAGCCCAATTACGTGATTGCCATTCTGTTCGACTATCTCGTCGAGAGCCGCGGTTGGAAGAATGGTGTGGCGAAGTCTGTCGCGACCACCAATCTCATCAACGCGCTAGCCAAACATCATGACGTACCACTGCACGAGACTCCCGTGGGATTCAAGTACATTGGCGAACTGATCATGCAAGACAAGATTGCGATTGGCGGAGAGGAGAGCGCAGGACTGTCAATCCGCCATCACGTTCCGGAAAAAGACGGAGTGCTTGCCGGCCTGCTCTGCTGCGAGGCGGTGGCGAAACGAGGCAAGTCCCTCGGTGAACAACTGAAGGCCATTAGTAACCAGGTTGGTTCCTTCTTTCCGCAAAGGGAGAACTTCCGATTGACGCCTGAGGTCAAGGGGAAGTTCACTGGAAAGTTAAAGCAGGATCCGAAGGAATTCTGCGGACATGCGGTACAAGAAGTAGTTCGCACCGACGGATTGAAGCTGGTCTTCGACGACGGATCGTGGGTTTGCTACCGGTTATCGGGAACCGAACCCGTGGTTCGCGTCTACACCGAAGCACGTAGCGAGCGCGGCCTGGAGAAACTCGGGACAGCCGCGAAGGCCTGGATCTTCGAGTAATGATTTTTGAGTAGCCAGTTGGAGTCGAAGTTTTCGTGAGCCCCTTCAAGAAAATCGTCGAGTTGGCGCGCCCCGAGGATCGCTTGCGCGCCGTAGTCGAACGCGCCCCGCAGGCCGAGGCGTTTGCTGCTTCGTGGATTGAGCGCGCGCGTCCTTACGCCGCGTCGATCTACAACATGCGCCGCCGCATCGCCACGGTTGGCGTCATGCTGCTCGCAGCGTTCCTGTTCGTGCACGTGATGTTCGGTGCGAACGGCATGGTGATCTACAAGCAGAAGAAGGCGGACTATCAGAGCTTGCGCAAGCAGATTGTGCAGGTACAGCAGGAAAACGACCGCTACACGCAGCAGGTCCAGGGACTGAAGAGCGACCAGAAGGCCATCGAGAAAGAAGCGCGCGAGCAACTCGGATATGCCAAACCGGGCGAATATGTCTACGTCGCTCCTGCCAAGCCCGCTCCGCCTGCGAATCACACGGCGAAAAAATAGCCGCGCAGCGTTTCCCGGGGTGCAACTTCCGAGTATGAATGTCTCTCTGTTCTGACAATGTTTGATTTTTCCTGTGGTATATTTCCCCAGCCTCATTTCACAATCGGACAAGGACCTGTGTGTTCCCGAGGGAACTCCGCCGTCCGTGGTTCTGCGGTGTGGGGCCGCAACTGAAATGCAAAAGGAGAAGAACCGGCCATGAGAAAAGTACTGGTGATTTGTATTGCGATTTGTTTCGTGCTCGGATTGACGGCATTTGCGTTCGACGACATGGGCAAAAGCACAACCGTAAATGGATGGGTAGTGGACGACAAGTGCGCCGCGAAGGGCGCCAACGCCGGCGCCGAAGCATGCACCAAGAAGTGCCTGGCAGCAGGCGCGAAGATGGTCATCGTCACCGATGGCGATCAGAAGATCATTGCCGTCGAGAACCCGGATGCGCTGAAGGGACACGAAGGACATCATGTCGCTGTCACCGGCGAGATGGGCAAGGATTCGATCAAGGTGGCCAGCGCAAAGATGCTCTGATAGTGAGTGGCTTCGCCGATGTGAGGGCGGCTGTAAAGCCGCCCTTTCTTTTTGCGAAGAAGATCAGAAGGATTGAGTAATTGGGTAATTCAGTAATTGTGTAATTGAAAAAAACCAATGGCATTCGGCTTTCAATTGCACAATTATCAATTACGCAATTTCCCAATTCACTTTACAACACCTTCGAGTGGGGAACTCGCGGTCGCATACAGTTTCTTCGGCATGCGGCCTGACAGATACGCCTGGCGTCCGCCCAACACTGCGTGTTTCATCGCCTCCGCCATCAGGACCGGATCCTGAGCATTGGCGATGCCTGTGTTCATCAGGACCGCGTCTGCGCCGAGTTCCATCGCGATGGCAGCGTCGGAAGCTGTGCCTACGCCAGCATCCACGATCAGCGGAACGCCGGAGATCATCTCGCGCAGGATGCGAATGTGGGCTTGATTCTGGATTCCCATTCCGCTGCCGATGGGTGCTCCGAGAGGCATGATGGTCGCGGCGCCGGCATCGATCAGGCGCTTGGCGAAGACGATGTCATCGGATGTATAAGGAAGAACTGTGAAGCCTTCTTTCACCAGAACGCGCGTAGCTTCGAGCGTGGCCTGCACGTCGGGATACAACGTAGCTTGATCGCCGATAACTTCGAGCTTGACCCAATCGGAGAGTCCGACTTCGCGACCGAGTCGCGCGGCGCGGATGGCTTCGTCGGCGGTGTAGCAGCCCGCAGTGTTGGGGAGCAGAAAATATTTCTTGGGATCGATGTAGTCGAGCAGCGATTCCTTGCTGCGGTCAAGATTGACGCGTCGCACCGCGACCGTGACCATCTCGGCGCCGCTGGCCTCGAGCGCGCGCGCCGTTTCCTGGAAGGATTTGTATTTTCCCGTTCCTACGATGAGCCGGGAGCGGAAGGAACGTCCGGCAATGACCAATGAGTCCGACATGAGGATATTGTATTTGAACGAGCGAGGCTTCGGCTAAGATCGTCAATGTATGGTGGGCAATATTGCCGCAGAGGATTCAAACGCTCTATCGATTGAGATCCAAGACTTCTACAACGGTTTCGTACCGCCTAAGTATGTGCGAACTCTCGTCGCCAACCTGCTCTCAAGCGTTCCGGCAAAATACACAGCTGGTCTTGAATCCGTTGTGCTCACGAACCTATCCGGTGCACCACGCCGGCAGCGTTTGGGCAAAGTGACTTCGCGAGGCAGGCGACTCCCACAGGACCGCGTCCTCGGACGATACCATCACGCGCGTTCTGGAACGCCAGCATGGATTGAGCTGTACGTCGACAAAATTTCGGCGGAGGTTGCCGTCCATCCTTGGGTTCCGCTGGGCAGAACGGCTTGTTTTGCGAATGTGTTATTTCACGAAATAGGCCATCACATCGATACAACGGTCCGACCGGAATTCCGCGAGAAGGAAGACGTAGCTGACGACTGGGGGAAGAAGCTAACCAGAAATTACTTTGTCACACACTACTGGTTTATTCCGCGTCCCGTTTGGAAGATTGTGGGTTGGTTCCTGAAAGCAATGGCTGCGCAACTTTAGAGGGCCGAACGATACGGGCGCTGCGCCCTTGGACAGCCGAGGCGGGCTGTCCCTACATGTACATACTCTGGGCCGCTGTCACTTCTGTGCCGCCAAATAACGAAAGAAGAAGTCGCGACTGTCGATGGCCAGTTGGCGGCGGGCTTCCGGGGTGCGGAAGGTGTGCTCGTCGTCAACTTTCGTGAAGGTGACGGGAACTCCTGCGGACTTCAGTTTGTCGTAAAGCTCCTGCGATTGGGCGATGGGCACGCTGTCATCTTTCGTGCCGTGGAAGATCAGGAATGGCGCAGTTGTCTTCGAGACGCGAAATGCGGGCGAAGCGTCGCGCCAGATTTCAGAATGTTTCGTGGGATCGCCGCCCAGGAATTTTGTCAGGAACGCGACTTCCTCTGGTTCGGTGTGGGTGGTGAAGTCCGTGGGGCCGCTGACATCGACCACGGCTTGCACCTGGCTGGAGAATTTGGCGAGCTTTGGGTCGGAGTTGTCACGCGTGTCTTCCATCCCGAGCAGGCACGCCAGTTGCCCACCAGCAGAATGGCCGAAAGCGCCAATGTGCGCGGCATCGACGCCGTACTTTGCGGCATTGGCACGGATCCAGCGAACGGCGCGTTGGACGTCGTCGAGTTGCGCAGGCCAGCGGTTCTTGTCGTTCTGGAATAGCCGATAGTCGACGGCGACGGCGACGAAGCCGGAGCGGGCGAGGAATTGTCCCATGCCGCGCATTGTGCTTTTGTCGAAGCCAACCCACCCGCCCCCGTGGATGAGGACGATAGCCGGGCGCGTTTGCTTGCCGAGGTCGGAGGGCTGGTAAATGTCTACGTGAAGTTCAGTCCCGTCAATGGTCGCGTAGGGAACGTTTTCTTGTATGGCGACGTCGGTGTCTTTCTGCGGGGCCTGCGCTGCGGTCGTAGCGAGGAGAGTGAGGATTGCGGCGGTGAGATAGAAGTTGGTCAGCGGTGAGGTACGGCTCATCCGAAGATTTTACTGCGATCTTTGAGGGGAAGGATGCTTCGACTGCGCGGGAGCGGCGCCTCGCTTGCTCCCGCTCCGCTCAGCATGACAACCCAGAAAGAAGAGGCAGAGACTTACGAGACTGTCGCGGTTTCGGCTTGGATGTAGAGGTCGTCAATCTGGCGGCGGTAGCGGTCTTCGATGACGCGGCGGCGGAGCTTGAGAGTGGGCGTCATGATGCCGTTGTCGGGAGTGAATTCCTCAGCGACCAGCAGCACGCGTTTTAGTTTTTCGAAGCGAGCGAGATTCTGGTTAATGCCATCCACGATGCCTTCGTAGAGCGCCTGCACTTTGGGATTGGCGACCAGGTCGGCGCGAGACGAGAAGGCGATGCCGTTGTTGCGGGCCCACTCTTCGAGCAGGGTGAAGTTGGGCGAGATCATAACGGCAGGGAATTTGCGCTTTTCACCGAGGATGGCTGCGACCCCTACCAGCGGGCTGAGCTTCAAGGAGTTTTCAATGGGCTGCGGAGCGATGAACTTTCCGCCGGAAGTTTTGATGAGATCTTTCTTGCGGTCGGTAACGGAGAGAAATCCGTCGGCGTCGATGTTGCCGATGTCGCCGGTTTTGAACCAGCCATCGACCAGCGCATTTTTCGTTTCCTCGGGACGGTTCCAGTAGCCGATGAAAACGGAAGGGCCTTTCACCAGGATCTCGCCGTCTTCCGCGATGCGCACTTGCAGGTTCGGAAGAATCTTGCCGACAGTGCCGATGCGATGGTTCACGGGGTTGTTAACGCCGATGACGGGCGAGGTTTCTGTGAGTCCGTAACCTTCGTGAATCCGAATGCCAACGGAGGCGTACCACTCCGCGAGTTCGCGTCCCAGGGGCGCGCCGCCGGAGATGAATACTTCGACTTTGCCGCCCATGCCTTCGCGAATTTTGGAGTACACGAGTTTGTTGGCGAGCTTCCAACTGGGCGAAGTGGGAGTGCGTCCGGCGAGGATTTCCGGTTTGTTCTTGCGTCCGACCGAGAGCGCCCACGTGTAGATAGCGTGCTTGACGCCGGTCTGAGCTTTTAGTTCGGCCTGCGCATAGATTTTTTCGTAGACGCGAGGCACGGCGACAAACAGGCTGGGGCGAAGTTCCTGCAGAGCTGAGGGCAGGCGATCGAGAAAGGGGCAATAGGCCAGCGTGACGCCGTGATAGAGCATGGCGAAATCGACATGTCGCGCTGTGATGTGGCAGAGCGGCAGGAACGAAATGCTTACCTTGCCCGGGCTCATCGAAAAGTGGAGCAACGAATAAGAAATGTTGGAGGCGATGTTGCCATGGGTGAGCATCGCGCCCTTGGAAGCACCCGTTGTTCCAGAGGTGTAGACGATGGTGGCTAAGTCATCGGGCGAAATTGTGCGGGCTTGCTGGAGCAGTTCGGGATTGAGGGTCTCCGGTCCTTGCCGGGTGATCTCGCTCATGGTGACGCAGCGGTTGGCGTACGGCGCAAGCTCGTCGGTGAACTCGAGATCGTCCATGACGACGATCTTTTCGAGGCGCGTTTGGGGCAGGATCGAAAGGATCTTCTGGAGGTGCTGGTCCGATGAAAGGAAAATGATGCGGCAGCCGGAATCGTTGAGCAGGAAGGCGATCTGCTCCGCGGTGAGCGTGGTGTAGAGCGGGACGGTGACGGCTCCGAGCAGCAGGCAGGCGAAATCAGCGGTAGGCCATTCCGGGCGATTCTCGCTGAGGAGGGCGACACGGTCGCCTTTGCGAATGCCCCAGGAATGAAGTGCTTGCGCCGTACGGAAGACGCGGCGGCCGAATTCGCGCGAACTGACGGGCAGCCACTGGGAGCTGTCGCGGTGGAGCATGACCTGATCAAGGTTGCGCTCGACTGCGGTAAAGAAGATGTCGTTCAGAGTGGCGATGCTCATGGGCGGAAGGGGCGGTGGGCCCTGGGAGTCTGTCAGAAGCGACTCCGCTACAAGACTTTACTGTTTCGACGGCTGGTTCGGCAATGCGCCAAATCACACCCGTAGTGCCGTTTGGGTTTACCCCGGCGGCAGGCGGAGATATGCTAGGGATACTCCAAATGGGGAGGAGTTCAATGAGAACCAAACGCTCAGGCGTTCTGGCGGGACTGATGCTGGCTGGGTTACTGGCCACACCGTGTTTCGCGCAGAACACGAAGGAGGCTTCGATGCCGAAGGTCGGTGACGTGGCTCCCGAATTTTCGCTGAAGTATGTCGATGGCAAAGAGCTGAAAGAAGTGAAGCTCAGCGATTATCGGGGCAAGAAAAACGTTGTATTAGCGTTCTATATTTTCGCGTTCACCGGTGGTTGAACGCAGCAAATGAAAAACTTCCAGGCGAATCTAGAAGCCCTGGAAGCAGCCGACACCCAGGTCCTGGGTGTGAGCATGGATAGTGCCTTCGCCAATAAAGCTTTTGCCGACCAAATTGGAGTTACGTTTCCCCTGCTGAGCGATTGGGGCGGCAAAGTTACCCGCGAGTACGGAATCTACAAAGACGAGTACCAGGCGCCGCGCCGCGTGAATTTCCTCATCGGAAAAGATGGGAAGATTCTCGAGGAGCAGGTGGACAAGGACGCGATCGATCCGACAAAGATTGTGGATGCTTGTGCACGGCCGAAGATGAAGAACTGATGGCAGGTTTCAAGGTTTCAAAGTGAAAATGGGGACCTATGTATTTGTGCCGCATCGGGGCGAATGCATGGGTCCTTCGTTTTGCTTCGGATGACACCTTCGAAATCATTTCCTTTTCGGCAGTTGCCGAGTTTTGATGCCCGGTGCGGAACTGGCGAACCCCTTATTGCTACAGGATTTGCGGGTGCGCACAACGTGCATCTGGGCAGAAACAGGGCCTTGCGGCAAACTCTGTAGGGAAACTGCCGTATCGCCAAGCACTTGTGCGTACCGGAAACTAAACTGTCTCTATCGTGTTCATAGAGACGTGACTAAGATCAAGCTGTACTGATTTCAGTTTCAGCAAGGCGGATATATGAAAACGAGCAAGTTGTGGGCTTGGGCAATTCTTGCGAGTTTGACGATTCTTCTCCAATTTTCAACATTGGCCAGAGCGCAGGACGACGACAATCGCGACTACGATGAGGGTTCGCAGCAGCAGCAGGATCCTCCGGGACGCGTCGGGCGACTGGACTATTCACAAGGGTCAGTTTCATTCCGTCCAGCGGGCGAAGACGATTGGGTTTCGGGTGTGCCGAATCGCCCCATGGTGACGGGCGACGATCTGTGGGCAGACGAAAATTCGCGGGCGGAAGTGCATGTAGGTTCGACCGCACTTCGGCTGGGATCGCGAACGGGCATTACCTTTCTTACGCTCGACGATCACACCACGCAGATTCGATTGGCGCAGGGATCATTAATTCTGCGCGTGCGGCATCTGGATGATGACGATTCTTACGAGGTGGACACGCCAAATATTGCGTTCACTCTGTTGCAACCGGGCGAATATCGAATCGATGTGAGCGAAGATGGCAGCCAGACCGTGACCACAGTTTGGCACGGTCGTGGACGGGTTACGGGCGGAGGATTTTCCTATACCGTGATCGCGGACCAGTCGGCGACCTTCAGCGGCGATCAGGATCATCTGAATTACGACCTGGCGCAGGTGCCGCGGTCCGATGATTTTGATAACTGGGCTTTTGATCGTGATGGATCGGAAGACCGGTCCGATTCGGCGAACTATGTTTCACGGGAAATGACGGGATACGAAGACCTGGATGAATACGGCTCCTGGAGCTACGTAGCGGGCTATGGGCCATGTTGGCGTCCGCGCGGAATCGTGGCGGATTGGGCGCCGTACCGCTTCGGACACTGGGTTTATGTCGGGCCATGGGGTTGGACGTGGGTGGAAGACGAGCCCTGGGGATTTGCTCCCTTCCACTATGGCCGCTGGGCGAACGTGAGTGGCGGATGGTTCTGGGTGCCGGGACCAGTGGTGGTGCGTCCAGTGTGGGCGCCTGCACTGGTGGCCTTCGTTGGCGGTAGCCACTTCTCCGTCGGTGTCGGCGTGGGATGGTTCCCGCTGGCTCCGGGAGAAGTTTATGTCCCGGGATATCACGTGAGCCGCCGGTACGTGAATAACGTGAACATCACCAACACAACGGTGAATGTCACGAAGGTCACGAATGTGTACAACACGGTGATCGTCAACAAAACAACCGTCAACAACATTACGTATGTGAATCAGCATGTGAACAACGGCGTGACCGTGGTGTCGCATGACACGTTTGTGAATGCGCGTCCGGTATCGCAGAACGTGATGCGAGTGGATGCACGCGAAGTGCAGGCAGCGCCGGTCAGCCGCGTGGCGACGCCGGAACCGATTCGCACTAGCGTGGTGGGTGCGGGACGTCCGGTGAACGTACGGCCTCCGGCTGCGGTGGTGAACCGTCCGGTGGTTGCGGTGAGAACGCCGCCAGCACCGCCGCGTCCGATCGAGCAACGGCAGGCTGCCGCGGGCGGACACTTGAACGAGCAATCGCTGGTGCGTCCGGCAGGACCGGCGCAACCGGTGCAGATGCAGCCGGGAGCACACCAAGCGCCACCGCCACCGCAACAGCAAGGCATGCGTCAGCCGCCACAGCAGCAGAATGAGCATCAGCCGCTGGTCCAACAACAAGGCGCGCGGCAGCCGATGGAGCAGCCGCAGAACGAGCACCAGCCGCCTGCGCAGCAGCAGGGAGGCTTTAAGCCGTTCACGCCTCCGGGCGGGAACAACAACAACGAACGCGGAAACGCGAACGAACAGCGTCCGGCAGCGCAGCCTCGCACGTTTGAGCAGCAGGGAAGTGCGGAGCCTCCGGCTCGGACCACTGAGCAGCAATATCGCAACCTGCCTCCGGAGAACCGTACGCCAGAGTATCGACCGGCGCAGCCGCAGGAGCCGCAACATCCTCTGGTGAAGCCGACGCCGCCGGTGCAAGAGCGGACGCCGCAGCAGGAGCAACAGCAGCAGGAGAAGTTCCAGCATTGGCAGGAACAACGGCCAACGCCGCCTCCTCCTCAGCATCAGGCGCCGCCGCGGCAGGAGTCGAAACCGTCTCCTCCGCCCAAGCCGGACAAGAAGCATTGACGGATGGCGGATGCATGCGGTGTGATAGGTTCGCATGAGGCCCGTGCGGACTATTGAATCGAAAGATGGAAACGCCGGGAGCAGTTCGAAGCTCCCGGCGTAGTTTTTTTGTGAAGCGTGCTTCGCGGCAAGGCAATGACCAAGGCTGACAATTCCAGAATTAACTGGATGGACGTGCTATGGCTAGTGCTACTGGCCGTGCTGGCCGTGTTGCCGCCGGTGCGGGAGATCCACAAGCAACTCGCTCTGCTGGCGTTTGGCGTACTCCAATTGAGCGAAGGATGGTTGATCAAGCGAATACCGCAGCGTGGGCCAGCGTATGTGGTGCTGCTGAAGATCCTGCTGGCGACATTCCTGATCGATCACACCGAAGAGTTAGCGATCAACAGCTATTACTATCCGATTTATTTTTTGCCGGCAGTTTCGGCGGCGGAGTATTTCGGACCGTGGGCGACGCTGGCGTGGACTACGCTAGCATCGGCTGCATATTGTTCCTACTTGTATCCGACGGTGCAGGAGTACGAGATCACTGCCGACGACTATGGACGGCTGGCGATCCGCGTACTGTTCTTCTACCTTGCGGCGATGGTGGTGAACCGGTTTGTGGTGGAAAATCGCAGGCAGACGCAACGTTATCAGGAGTTGGCGGAACATCTGGCGGAGACGAACCTGCAGTTGGAGAAGGCGCAGGCCGAGGCGCGGCGATCGGAACGGCTGGCTGCATTGGGACAGCTTTCTGCCGGCCTGGCGCACGAGATTCGTAATCCACTGGGAGTGATCAAGGGATCGGCGGAAATGTTGAGCCAGAAGCTGGGGGATTCCAATCCTCTGGCCAACGAGCTATCCGGATATATTTCGAGCGAGACAAATAGGCTCAGCGCTCTGGTGACGCGCTTTTTGGATTTTGCGCGTCCTCTGCATGCAGACCTGAGTCCGGCCGAGATCACTGCAGTACTGGATCGCGCTTTGGAGGATGTGGCGCGCTTGTGGAAGGGTGGGGAAGTGCGCGTCACGAAAGATTACGAGCGCAATCTTCCGCTGGTACCGTTGGATGGAGGGCTGTGCGAGCAGGCATTTCTGAATATCGTGCAGAATGCTTATGATGCGATGGGAGAGCGCGGCGGCGAGTTAACGGTGCGAGCGCGACCGTCGCAGTCGGAAGGGAAACCCGGGGTGGAAGTGAGAATTTCCGATACTGGGCCAGGAATCCCGGCGGAATTGAGGGAGCAGATTTTTAATCCCTTTGTGACTACGAAAAAAACGGGTGTGGGCCTCGGGCTTTCGATTGTGTCGAAGATTGTAGATGGGCATCATGGATTCATTCGCATTGAAGGACCGGGCAATGCGCAGGGAACCGGTGCGACGTTTGTCCTGTTTTTCCCGACGGAAATTGGGGAAACGAGTTCGGCATCGCAATCGGCACATTTGGTGATCTCGTGAAGGAATCGGCAGAGTCAACGAACAAGGCTTCCGTTCTTATCGTTGAGGATGAGGCGAAGATGCGCCGCTTGCTCGAGTTGAATCTCGGGGACGACGGCTTTACGACATTTTCCGCGGGAGATGCCGAGACTGGACTGAAGATTCTGGGCGAGAACACGGTTGATCTGGTGCTGACGGATCTGAAACTTCCCGGAATGAACGGACTGGAATTTCTGCAGACGATCAAGCGACAGAACGCGACGCTGCCAGTGGTGGTGATGACCGCATTTGGCAGCGTGGAGACCGCTGTCGAAGCGATGAAGGCCGGGGCCAGCGACTACGTGCTGAAGCCATTTTCGCTGACTGAAATGCGGATGGTGATCCGCAAGGAACTGGACGTCCGCAACCTGCGGGAAGAAAACCGGTCTCTGCGAGAGGCGCTGGGGAAGCGGTACGCGCATCCGAACGTGGTGGCGCGTAGCCCGAAGATGCAGGAGGTGCTGGCTACGGTGGAGCGCGTTGCGCCCACGAATTCGACGGTGTTGTTGGGTGGCGAGAGTGGCGTGGGCAAGGATTTGATTGCGCGCGCGATTCACGAGAAGTCGCGAAGAGCTTCCGGGCCGTTCTTAAAGATCAACAGCACGGCGATTCCTGAAAATTTGTTGGAGAGCGAACTGTTCGGATTTGAAAAAGGCGCCTTCACTGGCGCAGTCGCGAGCAAGCCGGGAAAATTTGAACTGGCGGACAAGGGAACGTTGTTTCTGGACGAGATTGGCGATGTGCCTCCGGCGACGCAGGTGAAATTGTTGCGCGTGCTGCAGGAGCGGGAGTTTGAGCGGCTGGGCGGGACGAAGACGGTCAAAGTGGATGTGCGGTTGATCGCGGCGACCAATCGTGATTTGCGCGAGGCGCTGGAGCAGGGGACGTTTCGGGAAGATCTTTACTATCGACTGAACGTCGTGCCAATTGACATCGCGCCGCTGCGCGAGCGCAAGGAAGACATCCCGGAGTTGGTCGATTTGTTTGTCTCGCGATTTGCGGCGGAGTCGCGGAAAACCATCGAAGGCATTACGCCCGAGGCCATGCAGATTCTGGTGAACTATCACTGGCCCGGGAATGTACGCGAGCTGCAGAACATTGTGGAGCGGGCTTGCGCGCTAGCGAAGGGCAACATGCTTGAAGTGGGGGACATTCATCTGGATGTGCGTCCGGCGAAGGGCGGCAACGGCGGCGCGGGATTTCTGCCTGATGGCATGACGCTGGAGCAGTGGGAAGACGAGATGGTGCAAGAGGCGCTGCGTCGGGCGAACGGCAACAAGAGCCAGGCGGCGCGGCTGTTGGGACTGTCGCGGAATGCGCTGCGCTACCGGCTGTCGAAGATTGGCATCGCGGACGAGGAGAAAGAGTGACGCAAGCGGCATTGTGCGTTGTGTTAGCATGTGTTCATGGCGAACACACGCAGCTCTACCTTGAGCGTTCGACTCCGGCCCGAAATAAAGCGACGTTTAGCGAAACTGGCGCGCTCCTCCGGGCGCAGTTCTAACTTCCTCGTATCCGATGCGGTCGAGTCCTATGTCGATGCCCAGGAGCGATTGCTGGCAGAGGTTCGGGAATCGGATCGACAAGTTCGAAGCGGGCATTACATCAAACATGAAGACATGAAAGCGTGGTTGCTCTCGTGGGGCACCGTGAAGGAATTGCCTCCGCCGAAATGCGCTTGTAACGGGCCGCACGACGAGGATCTGTGCTAGAGATTGTTTGGTCTCGTCTGGCGCGAAAGCGCCTGAAAGAAATTCATGACTATATCGCCAGCGACAAACCAGAAGCGGCGGCACGATTCGCAACCCGCTTAGTTGCAGCCGTTGAGGTGTTGAGGGAGTATCCACTGCTTGGCCGGATAGGCGCCGAGCCCGACATTCGAGAGTTAGTAATCGGGGGCACTCCGTACATTGTGCTGTATCGAGTTCGAACACAGCGCGTCGTCATATCCACAATCTGGCACGGCGCACAACGCAAGCCACGAGTTTCCCGCAAGAAACGCTAATCGTTTTCAGACCTGCAGATTGCGCAGATACGGAACGCTGGCCTTCATCATTTCAAGATTCATTTCCACGAAATAGTTCTGGATCCCGCCGGTTTTTGCCGCAGTGAATATCTTCTTCCAGTCGAGTGAATCCTGGCCGACGGCGGTGATCTTCTTGGTCTGCGTGGACCATCCTTGCACGTGCATGGAGATGAATCGTCCCGGATATTCCGTGAAGTACTCGGCGGCATCGTAGCCTTGGCTAATGGTTGAGACCTGGAACTGGAATTTCACCAGCTTGGGATCGAGCAGGCCGAACAGAATGTCGTAAGTGCGCTTGCCGTCGACGGTGGAGAGTTCGAATCCTTCATTGTGCAGGCCTTGCTGGATTCCGGCTTTGGCGGCCTGTTCTGCCATCTTGTTGTACTCGTCGGCGGCGTGCTTCACGTCGTCCATGGTCGGATTCTTGGGGCCGTCGAGGCTGGGGACAATCATTTGGGTGAGGCCGACATCTTTCGCCCAGTCGATGCTGGCTTGCTGATTCTTGCGG
>Ga0335071_10001923_pt1 | contig 22420 bp, 22 predicted proteins | sample Lox_Sample_15_FD_206724 | JGI IMG/M metagenome (GOLD analysis project Ga0335071, IMG submission 206724) | Soil microbial communities from Loxahatchee National Wildlife Refuge, Florida, United States - Lox_Sample_1.5 | ecosystem: Environmental > Terrestrial > Soil > Wetlands | place: USA... | reverse complement strand
AAGGAGGTCGACATCAAGCCCGCCGAGCTCAAGATGGCCGGGCAGGTGGTGGAGTCGATGGCCGATGACTTCAACCCCGACCGCTACCACGACACCTACCAGGAGCAGCTGCAGGAGTTGATCGACGCGAAACTCGAAGGCGGCGAAGCCTTTACCGTCGAGGAGCAGCCAAAGGAACTGGATGAGACCGAAGACGTCTCCGACCTGCTGGCGAAGCTGGAGGCCAGCGTGAAGGCGCGTTCCGGCGACGGCAAGGCGCCGGCCAAGAAGGCTGGAGCCAGTTCGGGGGCCAAGAAGTCCCCCGCGAAGAAGGCTGGAGCCAGTTCGGGGACCAAGAAGGCTCCGGCGAAGAAGGCCGCGGCGAAGTCCTGAGCGGACTCAGCGCCGCCGGGTGGACACGAAGCGAAATCCCGCGGCCATCAGGTTGATCACCGCGACGATGATGATCAGGGTCAGCGCCGCGCCCCAGATCCGCAGGAAACCGGCGTGCTCCGGGTTGGTGAGCTCGGTGTAGATCAGCAGCGGCAGCGAGGCCATGTTGCCGTGGAACATGTCGAGGTTGATCGAGCGGCTGTAGCCCACCAGCACCAGCACCGGGGCCGTTTCGCCGATGACGCGCGCGATCGACAACAAGATCCCGGAGACAATGCCCGGCATCGCGATCGGGATGACGATCCGCACGATCGTCTTCCACTTGGGAACGCCCAGCGCGTAGCTGGCTTCTCGCAGGTCGTCGGGCACCAGCCTAAGCATCTCCTCGGTGGACCGCACCACGACCGGCAACATCAGCAGCACCAACGCCAGCGATACGGCAAAGGCGCTTTGCTGGAAACCCAGGGTGGCGATCCACAGGCTGAAGATGAACAGCGCCGCCACGATCGACGGCACCCCGGCGAGGACGTCGACCATGAAGGTCGTCAGCCGCACCAGCCGGCCGGTGCCGTACTCGACCAAGAACACCGCGGTCATCAGTCCCAGCGGCACCGACAGCAGGCCCGCCACCGCGGCCTGCACTACCGTCCCGTACAGCGCGTGGTACACGCCGCCGGCAAACTGCTCCGGCAGCACGCCGCGCAGCGAGTGGGTCCACCAACCCGATCGGGTGACGGCGTACCAGCCCCGCGCGATCACCACCCCGAGCACCCAGACAAGCGGCACCAGGGCCGCGACGAACGAGGCAACGAAAAACGTCGTCGCGGCGTTGTTGGTGATCCGCCGCCTCAAGCTCAAGGGGCTGAACACGTCTGGTTTGACCGGCAGGTCGAGCGCTTCGATACTCATCCGTTCACCTTCCCGCCGGCGATCGCGCGAGCGGTCGCGTTGACGATGAACGTCAGGACGAACAGCGCAAAGCCGGCGGCGATGTAGGCCCCGGTGGGCAACGGCTCGCTGAATTCCGCCGCCGCGGAAGCGATCTTGGAGGCGAACGTGTAGCCGCCGTCGAACAGTGACCAGCTGCCGGCGCGGGCGGCCGATCGCAGGATGATCAGCACCGCCACGGTTTCTCCCAGCGCGCGGCCCAACCCGAGCATCGACGCCGCGATGACACCGCTGCGACCGAACGGCAGCACGGTCATCCGGATTACTTCCCATTTCGTGGCGCCCAAGGCCTGCGCCGCTTCCATTTGAATGGGTGGGGTCTGCCGGAACACTTCACGCGATACCGAGGTGATGATCGGGAGGATCATCACCGACAGCACGATGCCGGACGTGAAAATGGTGCCACCGCCGGCCAGGGAAACGTTGCCCTGCTTGAACAGGAAGAACCAGCCCAGGTTGCGGTTGAGGAATTTTGCGAAGGGTTCGAGTCGGGGTGCCAGCACGAAGATTCCCCACAACCCGAAAATGATCGACGGCACGGCGGCCAGCAGATCAACCATCGCAGCGAACGGTCGCGCGAGCCGTTTGGGCGCGTACTGCGTGAGGAACACCGCGATCCCGACCGCGACCGGCACCGCGATCACCAATGCGCTCATCGAACTCAGCACCGTGACCATGAACAGGTCGCGGATACCGAACGCGAGGTGGTCCGCCCTCGTGGTGTCGAATTCGGCGCTGGTGAAAAAGTTCGCGTGGTTTGCCCGCAATGACGGGACGGCGCGAACCAACAGGAATATCGCGATCAGCGCGATCGCGATGACGATCGTTGACCCGGCCGCCGCGGCGGCCAACTTGAACAGTCGGTCGCCGCGGTGCGGCTTGTGCAGGTCGCTCGCCTTCAGCGCAGGCTGAGTCCCTGTCGAGGGGGTGGCGAGCGTTCCGCGGGTCATGACATTCCGAATCACGCGATCGCGTTGACCGCAGTCGACAACTTCGACTTGAACGAGTCCGGAATCGGGATGTATCCGTTGTCCGCCAAGCCGTTTTGGCCCGCACCGATGGTGCTCTGCAGGAACGCCTTCACTGCCGTACCGACCTGGGAATCGGGATACTTCGAGCAGACGATCTCATAAGTCGCCAGGACGATCGGGTAGGAGCCGGCTTGCGTCGGCTTGTAGAAGGAGTTGGTGTCGAGCACCAGGTCGTTGCCCTGGCCCTTGACGGTGGCGCCGGAGATCGTCTTGCCGACCGAGTCGGCACTGATGGCGACCGCGTCAGGGCCGGCGGAGGTGGTGATCTTGGCCATGTTCAGGTTCTGGGCCTTGGCGAACGACCATTCGTTGTAGGTGATCGAGCCCTCCGTCGCCTTGATGGCCGCCGAGGTGCCGTCGTTGCCCTTGGCGCCCTCGCCGACGCCGCCGTTGAACGTCTTCCCGGTGCCCTTGCCCCACGCGCCGTTGGACGCCGCATCGAGGTAGTGCTGGAAGTTGTCCGTGGTCCCGGACTGGTCGTTACGGAACACCACGTGGATCGGCTCGGCCGGCAGCGTGGTGCCCGCGTTGAGGCCCGCAATCGCCGGATCGTTCCAGGTGGTGATGGCGCCGTTGAAGATCTTCGCCGCGGTCGGGCCGTCCAGGTTCAGCGAGCTGATCCCCTTGACGTTGTAGGTGATCGCGATCGGCCCGAACACCACCGGCAGGTTCCACGCCGGCGAGCCGCAGCGCTGCTGGGCCGCAGTGTATTCGTTGGGGGCCAACGGCGAGTCCGACCCGCCGAAATCGGTTTGGTTGCCGTTGAATTCGCTGATCCCGGCGCCGGAACCATTGGCCGTGTAGTTGAGGGTCTGACCCGGGCAGGCCTGTTCGAACGCGTTGACGAACCGGGTCATCGCGTTGGCCTGGGCCGTCGAGCCGCTGGCCTTCAGCGTCTTCTTCCCGCCGCAACTCACCTGGCCCGCCGACGCACCCGACGCGCCCGTCGAGGCACCTCCACCGCCTGCCTTGTTGTTTTCACTGCCACACCCGGACACCACTAGGGCGGCGCTAGCCAGAACAGTCAGTGCGGCGCCAAATCGGTTCAGTTTCAATTCGCTTCCTTAACAGTAGGGATGAAACATCGCCGCCGCCGGAGGCTGCGGCGCGGCAACCAGCCATCACTCGCAGCCATGTAGCTAACAGCAACAAGGTTAACGTTCGGAGAATTATGTCCGGCGTTCGTCACCGGGTGGCCGAACGGGCAATTGCCGCCGTCGGGGCCATTGCATCGCGACGCCCGTGTGACAAACTAGAACCTGTTTCAAAAATGCGCTTATGGGCGCAGACGGGGTTTGCTACCGTGTCGCCGACGACTCGAACAGAGAGGCCGCAATGATCCTTGACAGGTTCCGCCTGGACGACAAAGTCGCCGTCATCACGGGTAGCGGCCGCGGCCTCGGTGCGGCCATCGCGCTGGCTTTCGCCGAGGCAGGCGCCGACGTCCTCATCGCGTCGCGCACCCAATCTCAACTAGATGCCGTCGCCGAACAGGTCCGCGCCACGGGCCGGCGCGCCCACGCCGTCGCCGCCGACCTGGCCCACCCGGAGGCCACCGCGGAGCTGGCCGGTGAGGCCGTCGAGGCCTTCGGGAAACTAGACATCGTCGTCAACAACGTCGGCGGGACCATGCCCAACACCCTGCTGACCACCTCGACCAAGGACCTCAAGGACGCGTTCACCTTCAACGTGGCAACCGCCCACGCGCTCACCATCGCGGCGGTGCCGTTGATGCTGGAGCACTCCGGCGGCGGCAGCGTCATCAACATCACCTCCACCATGGGCCGGCTGGCGGGGCGCGGTTTCGCCGCCTACGGCACCGCGAAAGCCGCGCTGTCGCACTACACCAGGCTCGCCGCCCTCGACCTGTGCCCGCGCATCCGGGTCAACGCCATCGCGCCGGGGTCGATCCTGACGTCGGCGCTGGAGGTGGTGGCCTCCAACGAGGAGCTGCGCGCGCCGATGGAGAAGGTGACGCCGATGCGCCGCCTCGGCGATCCCGTCGACATCGCCGCCGCCGCGGTCTATTTGGCGTCCCCGGCCGGCAGCTTCCTGACCGGCAAGACGCTCGAGGTCGACGGCGGCCTCACCTACCCCAACCTCGACATCCCCATCCCGGACCTGTGAACTGAAGACCACCGAAGACCGCTAAGGAGCCCGCCATGGCCATACCCGTCGTCCAGTTGGGCACCGGCAACGTCGGCGTCCACGCACTCAAGGCGCTGATCACCAACCCGGAATTCGAGCTCACCGGCGTGTGGGTGTCCTCGGATGCCAAGGCCGGCAAGGACGCGGCGGAGCTAGCGGGACTTTCGGCTTCGACCGGTGTGCTGGCCAGCACCGATCTCGACGCCGTGCTCGCCACCGGCCCCCGATGCGCCGTCTACAACGTGATGGCCGACAACCGCCTGCCCGAGGCGCTGGAGGACTACCGGCGCGTCCTGGCCGCCGGGATCAACATCGTCGGCAGCGGCCCGGTCTTTCTCCAGTACCCGTGGAACGTGATCCCCGAAGAGCTGATCTCCCCGCTGGAAGATGCGGCGCGCGAGGGTAATTCGAGCCTCTACGTCAACGGCATCGACCCGGGGTTCGCCAACGATCTGCTGCCGCTGGCGCTGGCCGGCACCTGTCAGAACATCCAACAGATTCGATGCATGGAGATCGTCGACTACGCGACCTACGACAGCGCCGTGGTCATGTTCGACGTGATGGGATTCGGCAAGCCGCTCGACGAGATCCCGATGCTGCTGCAGACCGGCGTGCTCAGCCTGGCGTGGGGGTCGGTGGTGCGGCAATTGGCCGCCGGCCTGGGCATTGCGCTCGACTCGGTCGCCGAGGAGTACGTCCGCGTGCCGGCGCCCGAGGACTTCGACATCGCGTCGGGTCATATCCCCAAGGGCACCGCGGCGGCCCTGCGGTTCGAGGTGTTCGGGATGGTCAACGGCGACCCCGTCGTCGTCCTCGAACACGTCACCCGCCTGCGCGAGGATCTGTGCCCCGACTGGCCGCAGCCCGCCCAGCCCGGCGGTTCCTATCGCATCGAAATCACCGGCGAACCGTCGTACGCCATGGACCTGTGCCTGAGCAGCCGCCTGGGCGACCACAATCACGCCGGACTGGTCGCCACCGCGATGCGGGTCGTCAATGCGATTCCCGCGGTGGTGGCCGCCCCGCCGGGCATCGTGACGACCCTCGACCTGCCCCTGGTCACCGGTCGGGGGCTCTACGTCCCGGGATGAGGGCCCGACGGGATCGGCACGTCACGTGATGGCGTTGACCGAGGCTTTCAACCACAACTTCCATGCGTCCGGAACGGGAATGTATCCGTTGTCCGCCAGGCCATTCTGGCCGCCGCCGATGGTGCTCTGCAGGAACGCCCGGACCGCCGCGCCCACCTGGGGATCCGGATACTTCGAGCAGACGATCTCGTACGTCGCCAGCACGATCGGGTAGGCGCCGACCTGCGTCGGCTTGTAGAACGACATCGTGTTGAGCACCAGGTCGTTACCCTTTCCCGAGACCCATGCCCCGGCGATCGTCTTGCCGACCGAGTCGGCGCTGATCGTCACAGGGTCGGGCCCGGCCGACGTGATGACCTTGGCCACGCCCAAGTGCTTCGATTGGGCGTACGACCACTCGTTGTAGGTGATCGCCCCTTCGGTGGCCTGGACAGCCGACGAGGTGCCATCGTTGCCTCTGGCGCCCTCGCCGACGCCGCCGTTGAACGTCTTCCCGGTGCCCTTGCCCCACGCGCCGTTCGAGGCCGTATCGAGGTAGTGCTGGAAGTTGTCCGAAGTCCCGGACAGGTCGCTGCGGAAGATCACGCGGATCGGCTCCGCAGGCAGGTTGACGCTTCTGTTCAACGCCTGGATCGCGGGATCGTTCCAGGCGGTGATGCCGCCGTTGAAGATCCTGGCCGCCGTCGGAGCGTCGAGCGTCAACGAGCTCACACCGTTGACGTTGTAGGTGATGGCGATCGGGCCGAACACCACCGGCAGGTCCCACGCTCGCGAGCCACCGCAGCGCTGCTGGGCCGCGTCGTGTTCGTTGGGGGCCAGGGGTACGTCTGATCCACCGAAATCGGTTTGGTTTCCGGTGAATTCGCTGATGCCGGCGCCCGAACCGTCGGGCGTGTAGTTGAGCGTTTGACCGGGGCAAGCTTGTTCGAACGCTTTGACGAAGCGGGTCATCGCGTTGGCTTGGGCGGTCGACCCGCTGGCCTTCAGCGTCTTCGCCCCGCCACAATTCACCGGTACCGACAACGGTGTGGTCGTCGAGGTTCCGCCGGCCGAGTTGCTGTGGTCGCTGCCGCAGCCTGACACGACGAGCGCGCCGGCGGCGAGGAGACTCAGCGCGCCGCCGAATCGGTTGAGGTTCAATTCGCTTCCTCAGTTCAAAATGTAATGTCAACGCCGCCGTCCTGAGCCGCGGAGCCAACGGTAAAGGCGTTAATGTGAAAAACCGCCGAGGGTTAAGTGTGAAATAGCTGGGAATCGTTCGACGCTGCAGGGCGATCGGAATATTCGGGCCGACGCCACGAGGCGGACTTGGCCGCAGCCACCCTGAATGCCCCGCGGATGCTCGGCGGGTAGCGGGTTCGGCTAACCTCACTTTTTTATTCGGCAACATGGATCGAGGCTCGGCAGGTTGGCACAAGGCACCCACGCCTCGTTCAGGTCGAGCTGGTATCTGCTCGGGCCGGCGTTCGTTGCCGCGATCGCATACGTCGACCCCGGCAACGTCGCCGCCAATGTCAGCGCCGGCACACAGTTCGGTTACCTGCTGCTGTGGGTCATCGTCGCCGCCAACGTGGTCGCGGGCCTCGTGCAGTACCTGTCCGCGAAGCTCGGGCTGGTGATGGGGCGGTCGCTGCCCGCCGCCATCGGCAAGGGGATGAGCCGCCCGCTCCGGCTGACCTTCTGGGCGCAGGCCGAAATCACCGCCATGGCAACCGACGTGGCCGAAGTGATCGGCGGGGCAATCGCCCTACACATCCTGTTCGGTTTGCCGCTGCCGATCGGCGGGATCATCACGGGGGCGGTCTCGTTGCTGTTGCTGACGATCAGAGACCGCCGGGGGCAGCTTCTTTTCGAGCGGGTGATCACGGGCTTGCTGCTCGTCATCGCCATCGGATTCGCGGCCAGTTTCTTCGTCGCCACGCCGCCGCCCGGCGCCGTGCTGGGCGGATTGGTGCCGCGCTTCCGGGGCACCGAAAGCGTGCTGCTGGCCGCCGCCATCCTCGGCGCCACCGTGATGCCGCACGCGGTGTACCTGCACTCCGGCCTCGTCCTGGATCGGCACGGACATCCCGAGCCCGGCCGCGACCGACGCTGGCTGCTGCGCGTCACCCGCGTGGACGTCGTGCTGGCGATGGCCGTAGCCGGAACGGTGAACGCAGCGATGCTGCTGGTTGCCGCGGTCAACTTGCAGGGCCGCCAAGAAACCGCATCCATCGAGGGCGCCTATTCCGCGGTTCACGCCACGCTGGGGCCGCTGATCGCGGTGTTGTTCGCGGTCGGGCTGCTGGCGTCCGGCCTGGCGTCGTCGTCGGTGGGTGCCTACGCCGGCGCCATGATCATGCAGGGACTGCTCCATCGGTCGATTCCCATGCTGGTGCGCCGGCTGCTCACGCTGTGCCCCGCGGTGGCGATCCTGGCCCTCGGTTTCGACCCGACCCGCGCGCTGGTGTTGTCACAGGTCGTGCTGTCCTTCGGCATTCCGTTCGCGGTGCTTCCACTGGTCAGGCTGACCAGCAACCGCGAATTGATGGGCAGCGACGCCAACCATCCCGCCACGACGGTGATCGGCTGGGCGGTCGCCGCAACGGTCAGCCTGCTCAACCTGGTGCTGATCTGGCTGACCGTCGCCGGCTGATCACGATGCGCTACGCCGCAACGGTCTCCCGACGGCACCGCGGGGCGGCCGCAAGAAACTCGCAAGAACTTCGCGAAGACCTGGCAAGCGGTGTGCGCGAGCCTACGGTTGCCGGCCGCCGTGGCGGCCGTGCAAAAAGAATCTTCAAAAAAATTGTCCGACTCGCCCAGGGTGCGCGCTCCTACCTGTGAAAGCGACCCGGCCCGGGCCGCGCCCCACACCGAAAGAAGCACCTCATGAGCACCTTGCACGACATGGACCGGACCGCCCTGGCCCCGCGCGGCGAGGACCCCACCTCGGCGTATGCCTGGGCGTCGAGCCCGCTCGGTGATCCGACCGATCCCTCCGCGGACCTTGCGTACGGTCACGAGTTTCCCACCGGCCCGATCACCCCGGCGGCCAAGCCACCCATCGACAAGGTCTGGGTGGCCGCGGGCCTGGTCGGCACGATCGGTGCGGGCGTCGCGCTCGGCATCGCCCTCTTCGGCGGCTCGCCCCAGCCACAGTCCGTGGCCGTGACCCCGGGCGCCGCCGGCGCCCCGGCCGCCTCCACATTCGCGCCACTGGCACCGGTTCCGGCCGCCGTGGTCGCGTCCCCGCCCGACGCCACCCCTCAGGACGCCGCTCCGGTGGTCGCGCTGCCCGACCCCGCGCCTCAGGTCCCGGCCCCCGCCGCGGTGGTCGCGCCGCCGCCGGACAACCCGGCGCCTGCGGCCGACCCCGGCACCCCGCCGCCCGCCGCGCCTCAGGGCCCGGTCGTCGTCGTGAACGTCCCCCCGCCGCCTGCCGTCTGGGTGCCGGCGCCTCCGCCGCAGCTACCGCCCCCGCCTTCGCTGCCGCCGCTGCCTTCGCCGCCAAAGCTGCCGCCGCTGCCTGCGCCCCCGAAGCTGCCCCCGCCGCCACCGCAGCCGTCGCTGTGCCTGCCTCCGCACCACCTTGTGCAGGGGGTCTGCAAATGAGGTCGCGGGGCTGGGCGAGGCTGGCCTTGATCCTGAGTTCCCACGCCCCCACCACGGACCTGGAATTTCTCGTGCTATTTGACCGCTGTGCGCGCACACTTATTCGCAGCGCCGGTTCTGTGAGGGGCACCGACGCTTCATCGGCCGGGAAAGCGACGTGACGAGCGCACTATCCAACTGGGACATCGTCAGCGACGCGGAGTTGGCCCGCGCGGCCGCGACGGGCGATCGACGCGCGTTTGCCATGATCTATGACCGTTACGCCGACCGGCTGCACGACTTCTGTATCGGCATGGTGCGCGATCGCGACGCCGCGGCCGACTGCGTGCAGGACGTCTTTTGCGCCGCCGCGACCCAGCTGCCCAAGCTGCGGGAGCCTGACCGGCTACGTCCGTGGTTGTATGCCATTGCCCGCAATGAGGCGCTGCGCTGCATCAAGAACCGCCGTCGCGAGCAGGTCTGCGACGAACTCCCCGAGGCGGCGTCGCGCGACGCGGGACCCGACACCCTGGCCGCGCGCAACGAGCTGGCCAACCTCATCGCCGAGGCCGCCGGTGGGCTCGGCGACCGCGACCGCATGGTTCTCGAGCTGGCCTATCGGCACGGCTTGGACGGACCCGAGTTGGCCAACGCGTTGGAGGTCAGCCCCGGCACCGCCAACAAGATGGTGTCGCGGCTGCGGAGCACCATCGAGACTTCGTTGGGCGCGCTGCTGGTCGCCCGCCGCACGCAGCACACGGCGGACAAGTGCGCCGAGTTGGGCGCCATCCTGGCGGGCTGGGACGGACGATTCAGCGTGCTGATGCGCAAACGCATCACCCGACACATCGAATCGTGCTCCGTGTGCGACGAAGAACGGCGCCGCCTCGTCAACCCGGTCGCGCTGCTGGGTGCGGCGCCGGTGATCATCCCCGCGCCCGCCTGGCTGCGGGATCAGACCCTGGGCCAGATCCAGCTGACGTCCGCCGACAGCGACCTCGGCACGGACAGCACCGGAGGCCGGCGCGCCCAGTCCGATCACGGGGCCTATCCGCCGACGGTGGCTTCGGCGTCCGGCGCCGCGGACGAGCACGAGGACGACGGGGGTTACCTTGAAGCCGCCCAACAAGGTCGAGTCCGACGGATCGTCCCGTGGATCGCGCTGTTCGCCGCCGCCTTCTTCGCCTCGCTGGGGTTGATGTATATCTTTCTGTACCACCAAAAAACGGCCATCACGCCGACCGAGTTGAGCCGCACCGCACCGGCTCCCATGAAACCGGCGTCACCGCCGGCCGCCAATCAAATCCGACCGGCGCCCCCCGCGAATCCGGTCGCGCCCCCGCCTCCCGTGTATGCGCCTGCACCCGTTCAACCGCCGGAAGCCGGCGTCCCCGCGCCGATCGCGCCGGCTCCGCCTCCGGTCGCACCACCGCCGGTCCCCCTGCCGCCGCCCGCGGCACCACCGCCGGTCCTCCCGCCGCCGCCAATAGTGGTCGTGCCGCCACCAGTCGTGGTGCCGCCGCCAGTGCTGGTGCCGTCGCCGATCGTGGTGCCTCCGCCCGTGGTGGTGCATCCGCCGCCGCCTGGTCATCCGCCACCGCCGCCGCCGAGACCTCCGATTCCTTCCGGTCGGCCGCCCACACCCGCGCCCGGGCCCACCCCGGCCCCGCCGCCGCCACGGGGATCGCCGGGTGCGCCACCGCCGGTCATCCAATGAACTCCCGCGCGACGCGCGGCTCAGCCGGTACGGCAGGATGGGGAGCGTCGTCATCCGTGGAAAAAGCTCGCGGGGAGTTAGCTTGCGTCGAGACCTCAGCGCCAAGACGGTGACGGCCTAGATGCCGGTCCGCCGGCAGCCCTATTTCGCATACGGGTCCAATCTGTGTTTCAGGCAGATGGCGCTGCGCTGTCCCGGGGCCGCGGATCCCCGGCCGGCAGTGCTGGCAGACCACGACTGGCTGATCAACCAGCGCGGCGTGGCCACCGTCGAGCCATTCGCCGGCGCCCAGGTGCACGGGGTGCTTTGGCAAATCTCCGACGACGACCTCGCGGCGTTGGACAGCGCCGAGGGCGTGCCGGTGCGTTACCGACGCGACCGGCTGACCGTCCGCACCCGCGGGGGGCCGGCACCGGCCTGGGTCTACATCGACCACCGCGTCGATCCCGGCCCGCCCCGACCGGGATACCTGCCCAGGATCATCGACGGCGCCGTGCACCACGGGCTGCCGCAACGATGGGTCGAGTTTCTACGCCGGTGGGATCCCGCGCGCTGGCCCCGTCCGATCGCAGCGAAAACCCCTGCGCCGCAATCGTTTTACGCGTTGTTACGCGAACCGGGGGTGATCGAGGAGAGCCGGCTGCGATCGCGTTTCGGTTTTCTCGCCATCCACGGCGGCGGCCTGGAGGAGATGACCGACGTCATCGCCGAACGGGCCGCCGAGGCCGCCGGGGCGTCGGTGTACCTGCTGCGCCATCCCGACCGCTACCCGCACCACCTCCCATCGGCCCTTTACGACCCGGACGAGTCGCCGCGGCTGGCCGAGTTCCTCGACCATGTCGACGTCGCCGTCTCGCTGCACGGGTACGGGCGCATCGGGCGCGGCACCCAACTGCTCGCCGGGGGGCGCAACCGCGCACTGGCGGGCCACGTGGCCCGGCACGTCAGGCTGGCCGGTTATCAGGTCGTCACCGACATCGGCGAGATTCCGCCGGAACTGCGGGGCCTGCATCCCCGCAACCCCGTCAACCGCGTACGCGGCGGCGGGACGCAACTGGAGCTGTCGGCCCGGGTCAGGGGTCTGAGTCCGCGCAGCCCGCTGCCGGGCGACGACGGCTTGTCGCCGGTCACCACCGCCCTCGTGCGTGGCCTGGCGGCCGCGGCGCGCTCCTGGTAATTGTCATATCCGTCGAACGGAGGTTGTTGGTGGACAAGGATTTTCGCTTCGGGCTGAGCATGCGCTTCTACAAGTCACGCGCGGCGTTGGTCGACAAGGTGAAGCGAGCGGAGGATCTCGGATACGACATCCTCTGTGTGCCCGACCATCTCGGCGCGGCCGCACCGTCGCCGACGCTGACCGCGGTCGCAATGGTGACGACCAGGATCCGCCTGAGCATGTATGTACTCAACGCCGGGTTCTATAAGCCGGCCCTGCTGAGCCGGGACCTCCAGGCGCTCGACCTGCTCGGCGACGGGCGCCTCGAGATCGGGCTCGGCACCGGCTATGTCAAAGAAGAATTCGAGGCCGCCGAGCTGCCGTATCCCAGCGCCGGGGCCCGAGTCGACTACCTCGAACACATGACGACCTATCTGAAGAAGCATCACCCGACGACACCGATCCTCATCGCCGGCAACGGCGATCGGGTGCTGACCCTGGCCGCCCGGCACGCCGACATCATCGGGCTGACCGGCGCCAGGGTGCGAGACGTCGAAGACCCGCTGGCCGAACGCATCGAGTTCGTTCGCAACGCGGCAGGCGATCGGTTCGAGCCGCTGGAGCTGAACATGGTGATCACGGCGATGCCGCCCGAGGGCGAGACGGCGCCCGACTTGAGAATGACCCGTCGGTACGCCCCGGACCTGTCCGACGAGCAGTTGCTGTCCATGCCGTCGGTGCTCGGCGGGTCACCCCGCGAGATGGCCGACACGTTGTCCGCGCTCCGCGAAAAGTACGGGCTGACATCCTTCACCGTGCAGGACAACAACCTGGACGCCTTCGCGAAGGTCATCGCGGAGCTGCGCTGACCGGTAGCCCGTCAGCCTGCTCGGCGGTGCGTGCCGCCGCCGAGCGCCATGACCTCCAACAGATCGTCGGAGCGCGCGGCAACACGGGTTCCGAACCGGCGGCTGGTGTGCTCGATGGTCTTGCGCAGCCACTCGGCGTCGGCCTGCGACGCCCGTTCGAGGCGCATCCGCCGCACGCGCAGCGGGATCATCCGCAACGAGACCTCTTCCCCACCAACGGGATCGATATCGGCCAGATACAGCAGCCTGAGGTCGCCGCGGAACGGTTCGTGCCCGCCGATGCCCTCGTAGTCATCAATGACGTCACCGCAGCCATACAGGATCGGCTTGCCGCGGTAGATCTCGATCGGCCGGGGATGGTGCGAGGAGTGTCCGTGCACGACGTTGATGCCGGCGTCGATCAGCCGGTGCGCGAACGCGACCTCGCTCGGTGCCAGCGCGTAGCCCCAGTTGGAGCCCCAATGCACTGAAACGACGGCGACGTCGCCTTCGCGTTTGTGCGCCAGCACTTCTGCCGCCACCTCGTCGGCGACGTCCCGCAGCGACGGATCCCGGATCAGCCATACCCCCGGCCGGTCGTAACGGGCGGCCCAGGATTCAGGGACGCCGGCCGACTTCATCGCCACCGAGCCGACGAGCACCCGGTGGCCACCGCGAGCGCCGACCACCGCACGGCGGTGTGCGGCGGGCAGGTCCGCTCCCGCACCCACGCCCTGGATGCCCGCCGCGGCGAGGGCTGCCACGGTGTCGGCCAGCCCCTGGTAGCCGAAGTCGAGAATGTGGTTGTTGGCCAGGGCGCAAACGTCGGGCCGCAACGCGGTCAGGGCCGGCATGTTATCCGGGTGCATCCGGTAACAAACCGTTTTGTGCTCGGCGAATTCTCCCCCGGTGGTGATCGTTGTCTCGAGGTTGATCAGTCGAGCGTCGGGGGCTGCCTCGTCCAGAAGCGCCAGCACGTCGCCCCAGGGCCATTGCCAATGGACCGGGCGCGGGATCGGCCCGTTCGCGTGCTCGGCCAGCCGGACGTATCCGCGCGCATCACGCAGATGCGGCTCACGTAGCTCCGCTTCGCCCGGATGGGGCAGGATCTGATCGACGCCGCGCCCGAGCATGACGTCACCGCCCAGGAGCAACGTCACCACACTGGAATCACGCGAACAGCGCGACGACCCATCCGCCTCCATCGCGCCGACCCTAATCGGTCGGCGATCGCCGGTCAGGAGGCGTTGGTCCCCACCGGGAATGGTCCTAAGGCCCTTCGGCGGACCGACCCGTCGCGCCACACTCGGGGGATGACGAAATTGGGCGATAGTGGTGATGGCGGGCGTCCATTGGCCCGGCGGCTCGCTTCGTTACGCGGCAACATGAGGGTGTTCGAGGATCGGGCCGACGCCGGCCGGCACCTGGCCGAACGACTGGACTCGTTGCGCGGCAAGGACATTGTCGTGCTGGGCCTGCCGCGCGGTGGGGTGCCCGTGGCTTTCGAGGTCGCCAAGGCACTGCGGGCGCCGCTGGACGTTCTGGTGGTGCGCAAGCTGGGGGTGCCGTTTCAACCCGAGCTGGCGTTCGGCGCCATCGGCGAGGGCGGCGTGCGGGTGATCAACGACACCGTGGTGGCCGAAGCCGACCTGTCCGAGGATGAGATGGCCCGCGTCGAAGCGGAGCAGCGCGCCGAGCTGGCGCGCCGCTCGGAACGGTTCCGCCGCGGGCATGACCGCATCCCGATTGCGGGGCGTACCGCGGTGATCGTCGACGACGGCGTCGCGACCGGCGCCACCGCCAGGGCCGCCTGCCAGGTGGCCCGCGCCCAGGGTGCGGGCAGGGTGATGCTGGCCGTTCCCATCGGCGGACGCGATATCTTCGCGCGGTTTGCCGGATATGCCGACGAGGTGGTCTGCCTCGAGACACCCGCGTTCTTCTTCGCCGTCGGCCAGGGATACTGCAATTTCACCCAGACCTCCGACGACGAAGTGATCGCGCTGCTCGATCGGGCGCGGGAAGGTTTTCGCGAACCCGAGGCCGCCGGCACGCCTGCCGATCCGCCGCTACGTGATGAGGAGGTCCGGGTGAACGCAGGACCGGTGTCGCTGGCCGGACATCTGACGATCCCGGAGCGGCCAATCGGCGTGGTGGTATTTGCGCACGGCAGTGGGAGCAGCCGCCACAGCCCCCGCAACCGCTACGTGGCCGAGGTCCTGAACGCGGCGGGCCTTGCCACCTTGCTGTTCGACCTGCTTACCCCGGAAGAGGAACGCAACCGCGCCAACGTTTTTGACATTGAGTTGTTGGCGCAGCGGCTCGTGGACGTCACCGGATGGCTGGCCGGCCAGCCCGATACCGCGGCTCTGCCGGTCGGCTACTTCGGTGCCAGCACCGGGGCCGGCGCGGCACTGGTCGCGGCCGCCGACCCCCGTGTGCGGGTCGCGGCGGTGGTGTCCCGCGGCGGTAGGCCCGACCTGGCCGGCGCGGCGCTGTCCAAAGTTCTCGCGCCGACGTTGCTGATCGTGGGCGGTCACGACGAGGCGGTGCTGGGGTTGAATCGACAGGCCCAGGCCATGATGCGCGTTGAGTGCCGGCTGACCGTCGTTCCCGGCGCCACCCACCTGTTCGAAGAGCCGGGGACACTCGAGCAGGTCGCGGTACTGGCCCGCAACTGGTTCATCGATCACCTGAGCCATGTGGCCGTGGGCGCACAACGGTAGCGCGGACCACGAAAAGCGATGAAGCCAAAGAGGTCTCAGGGCATCCCACTCGGCTAGCTCTTGGGCACGTGCTCCCCGGGCCGTGGGCATTCATCAGGCACATGAATCAGTACCGCGTCATCTTCGGCCGTCTCGGCCTGGCCGCGGCGATGCGCGACCAGGTAAAGCCACCCCGGTCCGATGGGCTGCTTACACCGAGCGCACTCTGGGTCGACGGCCATTGCTTCTCCCTTCCTGGGCCCTTCCTGGCCTCAATATCCCGGCTAATTCTCCGCGTATCCGCGGTCGGTGAAGCTCCTTTTCGGAACATCGCCGTCGCGGGCTAGTAGCCTGACGCAGGTGACGATACTCACGCTGACCCTGCCCGAGACGGTTGACGTAGCGGATTTCGAAGGCGAGATCGTCACGGCCATAGCGGACAGGCTCCGGGATGATCACGGATATCAATTGGCGGCGGAGACGCCGACCGCCGGCTCGGGAACGCGAAGCGAGCACCCGCTGCATCCGGCCGGCAGCATCGTCATTGACAGAAAGCCCGGCGAGCTGAAGATCAAGCTCGACGGCGTGAAGGTCGACGCGCATGACCTCTTCACCGGGGTGACCAGTGAGCTGGAGCAGCGGCACGAGGGGCTTCGCGCGGAAATCGGTTGACGCGAGCCCACCGTGACCGGCGGTGCTATTGCGCTGATCGAAACCATTGAGCGGCAACGCGATCGAGACCCGACCGGGCGAACGGCCCGTCGGTTGCCAGCCGAGCAGCAGAACTCGATCGCTTTCGGCACCGGCAAAGGGACCCAAGACGTGACCTTCGGCCCTCGCCGACAGTGACCCGGTCACCCACACTGCACATCATGACCGCACACGACGACACCGCCCAAACCTGGCGCGACGTGGCCGACCAGCTCACCGCTGCGCAGATCGCACGGCTCGAGCGCCTCGAACACGATGAGCCCCAGACGCTGCTGGCAATGGCACGCGAGTGGGCGGCCAAGAACGTCTCCGCTGAGATGCCATTCGACGATGTCGCGCCGCCCGCCGGCGCGGTGCGCACGTTCGGCTGGCAGCTTGACAGGAACTGGTTCCGCGACTTCGAGGGGACCACCCGCCGTGGCACGCACGCCCGCGTTCAAATCTGCGGCCGACAACAGGCCGACGGCTCAACGCGCCGGTGGATCGCCGTGCATACCCGTCACCTGGATGCGCTGGATGCGGCGGCGGCACGCGAACTGGCGGCAGCGCTGGCCGAGGCGGCCGACGAAATGGAGCGGCTCGGCTGAGCCCCAATCGAGCCGATTCGAGGGATGGGACTTCGGCCCCTACCGCTCCCCGATCCATCGTTCAAGGATCAAAGGGGTATTCGATCGCAACCCAAACCGAAGGAGGGATCGTGCCCAATTTCCCCGCGCATCACCAACATCGCTCCTGGAGGCCGGACTGGTCGGATCTATGGACCGGTTTCCCGTCACTGGCGAGTCTGCGTCCGGGCCATATGATCCGGCTCGAGGATGACATGCAAGACGGCCACTACGTGTTGCGTGCCGAACTGCCCGGCATCGATCCGGCCAAGGACATCGACATCACGGTGCGCGACGGACGATTGACCATCACGGCCGAACGCGGCGAGAAGAAGGACAGCAAAGGACGTTCGGAGTTCTCCTACGGCTCATTCACCCGTTCGGTCACCCTGCCGGCCGGCGCTGACGAGGACGACATCAAAGCGACCTACGACAAGGGCATCCTGACCGTGGACGTGGCCGTCCCCCAGCAGGCTCCGGCGGCGGCCGCAGAAAAGCACATCGCGGTACAAGCCAGCTAACTTCACATACTCGCCATTCGGGAGCCGAGCAGGGCTCCCGAATGGCGACACGTCACACCCGGCGTCGCTGACGACATGAAACACGCAGGCAGACTCGTTGATCGCCTCAAGCTGATGTTCGACTGGTACAAGGGGATGGTCGACCCGCGCACGGGCCGGCTGCTGTACCTCTACGACCCGCGGAGCGATCTCGCGATCGGCGACGGCGAACCCATCCGCGACATCGCCTCGGTGTGGGACATGGAAGTTCTGAGCGCATTTCTCGGCCGCGACGACCTGTCGGATCTGATCCGGCGCTCGCTCGCGCACTTCGATCGACTTGTCATCGGGCGTGACGGCTATGCGATCGTGGCGCCTGAAAGAGAGTCCTCGTCCATCGCGCATAACGCTTTTCTGGCTTTGGCCCTGGCCCGTTCGGATCTTCCCGACAGAGCACGGCGGCTCACGCCACTCGCCGACGGCATCGTTCGCCAGCAGAGAGAAGACGGTTCGTACCAGGTCTTCTTCGGTGCCGCGCCGGATGCCGGCGAGGAACTCTACCCCGCCGAGGCGATGCTCGCGCTGCTGGAGGCTTACCGGTTGACCGGGGATGCCCGCTATCTGCATAGCGTGGAACGCGGGTTCGGCCACTACAAGCGCGGCTACTACGACCGCGGGCTCCTCGACCCCGATCTCGTGGTCTTCTTTGCGAACTGGCAGTCACAAGCCGGCAGGGCGCTTTGTGCGGCTACGTCGAGGCCGGAGGTCAAAGATTTCGTCCGCGACTTCCTGTTCGAGCTCCAGGACCGAATTGTCGAAAGTGGCTTCTACGATCGGCTGGCGCGCAGGCCAGAAGAGCAGGCATGCGTAGAGGTGGCGTGCGGGCTCGAAGGGCTCGCCGACACGTACGCCATGGCGGCGGCGACCAGGGATCCCCGCACTGCCGCCTACCGGCGATCTATCACCAGCGCGCTGGGCTTCCTTATCGAGGCGCAGCGGACGACCAACTGCACCGACCGTGAGCGAGGTGGATTCGCAGGGTCGCTCGCGGGCCGCGAGCAGCGCATCGACGTCACCGGGCACGTCGCAAGCGGATTCATCAAATGCGTCGAAAACAGGATCACCGAGCCATAATCGGGTCGCTTGTGGTCACCATCGATGGCTCGCAGATGTCAGGCAGCGGGACAATCGTCCGCTACGCGGTGGCGCTGGCAGCACTGTGCGGCAAGCCCGTCCGCATCATCAATGCGCGAGAGCGACGGAGCAAGCCCGGGCTGCGACCGCAGCACGTGACCGGCGTGCATGCCTGCGCGGAACTCTGCGGGGCCACAGTCGATGGTGTCGAAGTCGGCAGCCGCACAATCGACTTCATCCCGGGGTCGAAGATCCGGGGCGGGAGCTTCGAATGGGACATCGGGACCGCGGGCTCGGCGACCATGTTGGCCCTGAGCGTGCTGCCGGTGGCATGCTTTTCCTCCGCGCCCGTACAAGCGCGAATCACCGGTGGACTGTTTCAAGACTTCGCCCCCTCGCCGTTCCACATGCAACGGGTGCTGGCGCCGCTGGTCCGTTCGATGGGGGCGGACCTGTCACTGGACGTCATCCGCCCGGGCTACGTGCCGGGCGGCGGCGGCGTCATCGAGATGACCGTGATACCCGGGCGTGCCGGACTCGACGGATTGGTGCTCGGCGCCGCCGGTCGGGTCTGCGACGTGGGTGGCATCGCCTTAGCCAGCCACCTGGCAGCACAACAGGTTAGCGAGCGCATGGCAGCCACGTGCGAGGCGGAGATCCGCGGCGCGGGCATGACATGCACCGTCGACCGCGTGGACGATGCCACCGCCGTACACGCGGGCGCCTGCCTGGCGATATGGGCGAAGAGCAGTACCGGAGGCCGGTTCGGCGCCGACCGAGCGGGCAAGCGTGGCCGATCATCGGAGCAGATCGGCCGCTTCGTCGCCGCGACTTTCCTCGAGGACGTCCGCAGCGGAGCGACCGTGGACCGTCATCTGGCCGATCAGCTCGTGCTGTTCTGCGCGTTGGCTCGCGGGATGTCGAGCTACACCGTGCCGCGTGCGACCGCGCATCTCGCGAGCAACCTTTGGCTGGTCACCCAGTTCGGCGCGCAGGCGACGGTGCACGCAAGACGCGTAGAGATTCATGGGATCGGGCTGACCCGGTGAGGCACGGGTTTAGCCGAAGTGGGCAGCACCCCGAATCGTCTCGCTCACGGCGAGCTGATGAGTGGTTTCTGCAGGGGTTTGTCAGCGTGCAGACAGGCGATCGCCTCAGCCAGCATCGGCGCGATCGAGCACACGCGGATGAAGGTGCCCGAAGCCTTGACCGCGACGGTGTCGGCAACGAGCACGTAACGCAGTTCAAGCTCACGCAGGCGGCTGACGGCGGCGTGGACCAAGAGCCCGTGCGTCGCGGCCACGACGGCGTGCGGTGCAGCGCCGCGCACGCGCAGCAGTTCGACCGCCGCTTCAATCGTGGCCCCGGTGGTGATCATGTCGTCGATGATCACCACCGCGCGGCCGCGCACGTCTCCGGCGATGTCCAATGCGGTGACGGCCGTGCCGCTTTCGCGCTGTTTGCGCACCACCGCAACCGGGCCGCGCAGCACCGCCGCATACCGTTCGGCGAGCTTGACCGCACCCAGGTCGGGGGCGACGACCACCGCCCCCTCCTCCAGCTCGGCGGCGAGCTCACCGGACAGGGCGGGGACGGCGGACAGTGTTTCCACCGGGATGCGGCATAAGGCTTCCAGCGTGGGTGTGTGCGGGTCGACAACAACGAGCCGGTCGGCGCCCGCGGCGCCGATCGCATCGGCGATGACTGCTGATCCGACGGCCTGACCCGCCCCGGTGCGTCGATCCTGGCGGGCGTAGCCGAAGTACGGCACCACCGCGGTGACCCGCGCTGCGCGGTCCCGACGGCACGCGTCGAGCAACAACAGCAGTTCGACGACGTGCTCGTTGACCGGTGGCGATGTCGGCTGGATGACGTATACATCTGCGCCACAGACGTTTTCGACGGCAGGACGGAGCTCCCCGTCGGGAAATCGCTGCACGAAGCAGCCATCGGACTCGACTCCCAGATAGTTCGCGATGGCGTTGGCCAGAGCCGGGTTGGCGCTACCGGAGACGATTCGCAGAACGGTCATCGGGCATCCTTTCCGTCGCCGCACAGGGTCCAAATTGGCAACGCGCATGCCGCTTCGGGCCGACCAATCTCGACCATCGCACCGGCGCGGCGTCGGGCCGAGGGGCCGAAAGTCCTCGATGGGCCGCAGTAAGTCATTCCGGGGCGAAGCCGCGACTTTCCGGGCCGCCTGGCCTCGATCAGCCAACGTCGTCGGCGGAAAGGACGAATGGCCCTAGGCGGGCGAAATTGCCATCCTTATGTTTGGACTGCCCACGCGGCGATTACCGCGGCACCGTCAGAATCAGGGAGTAAACAATGACCACGGCCCGCGACTTGGCGCATATCGACCATGAGGTGGCGAGCAGATCATGAGCACTCACTATGAGGCCGGCCCTGCGGCGGGCGAATACAGCGGCGAGGACGAGAATCAGCTTCAGCCAGAGGACACCCTTATCGACCGTGGCATGGACGACATGCTCGACGAGGGCTATTCGCCCCCCGAACGGCCGTATGGGCCCGGCGCCTTCGGGCCGTCCGAAACCATGGACCAGCTGCTTGTGGAGGAAGAGCCTGATCCGGCCGCGCGAATTGATGTCCTGTTCGATGAAGCCGAGCGGCAACGCTCCGACGAAGCCGAGCGCGAAGCCGAATTTCCCCAGGGACGCGAGGTTGGCCGAGCCCGAGCCGGTCGGCTTGTCGCCCCGGACCAGGGATTTGGCGAAGACGCCGAGGCGGAATTGGTCGCTGAGGACGTCGGTATCAGCGGAGGCGCAGCATCTGCCGAGGAAGCCGCGGTTCACATCATCGAAGACGAGGTTTACGTCGTCGAAGACGAAGAATAGCGAACGGGTAAGTCCGCCAGGCAACGCGTCAGTCGCGGCGGGCGACGATCACCGGGATACGGGCTGCGTGTGCCACGGCGGCGCCCACCGATCCGAGCGACATTCCCGGGAATCCGCCCCGGCCATGGCTGCCGACCACGACAAGTTGGGCAGACTCGGATTCCTCGAGGAGGTGGCACGCTGGGCGGTCGAACACCAGCCGGCGGTGAACGGTAACGTCGGGATAGCGTTCCTGCCAGCCGGCCAGGCGCTCCGCCAGAATTTCCGCTGCCCTCGATTGCAGCGCCGACCATTCCTTGCTCAGCACGCCCGAGGTGTCCGAATCAGTCCACGCGTGTACGGCCAGTAGGTCCACACCGCGGAAAGAGGCCTCGTCGAAGGCAATTGCGGTGGCCAGCTCGGATGCCCTCGACCCGTCGATGCCGACCAACACCGGTAACTTCGAGGGCCCCAGCGGAATTGGGGCCTCCCGGTGAATCACGGCGACCGGGCAGTGAGCATGATGGATCAATCCGGTGCTGACCGAGCCGAGCAAGATCCGCTCCGGCGCAACTTGTCCGCGGCACCCGACCACCACCATGTACGCCTCTTCAGACAGGTCGATCAGGGTCGGTACGGGCGGCCCACACGCCAGTTCGCTGTCGATCTCTGGTCGATCGCCCTCCCGCACGACGCTTTCGACGACCTGAACCGCGTCGGCGATGACCCTGCGGGCCTCCTCTTCGTGCAATCGGGAGAGCGCAGCCGGGACGGGGACGCCGGGCCAGGCGGGGTTTGAGACATGTACGACGGTTAGTCCAACGTTGCGCATGATCGCCTCACGCGCGGCCCACTTCGCGGCCGTCGTTGATGACGGTGATCCGTCTACTCCGACCACGACACCCGAGTGTGCGCTGCGAGCGGGCATCGCATCGTCACCAATTCGGTCGATATGGCCCGTTGAGCGACGCCATGTCGTCGATGAAAGAGCGTTGGGTTCCCAGCGAATTGGATTGCCAGACCGGCCAGAAGCCCCTGTCGGCCAACGCC
>Ga0335071_10001922_pt1 | contig 22421 bp, 24 predicted proteins | sample Lox_Sample_15_FD_206724 | JGI IMG/M metagenome (GOLD analysis project Ga0335071, IMG submission 206724) | Soil microbial communities from Loxahatchee National Wildlife Refuge, Florida, United States - Lox_Sample_1.5 | ecosystem: Environmental > Terrestrial > Soil > Wetlands | place: USA... | reverse complement strand
ACGTCGCGCGCCAGGCGCTCTCCTCACAAGGGGATGCCCCACTTCTCGCCGCAGTTGCGAGAAGTGGGAATGCGAAGCTGTCGGCAGCGCCCGTCACGCAACATGCACGAGCCGTCGCGAATTGCAGCTGCGCCTCAGCGAGCAATCATCTAGCAGCCGCTCCAAGCCGGTGCCTCGTTGCTCTCACCACAAGCGGCATTCGAGAAGGGACAGCGCACGCACGCTCCACGCCCCGGGTGTCCAGGGCGGGGCATTCCGCGTGCGAATCAAAACCGGGAGGAGGTGGAAGGTTGGGAAAGGGTTGACTTACGCCGCGGAGGTCAATGAGTGAAATGGCGATATTTCGCCAACCATCGAGGTACATTTTCAGATGGGTGCCTTCGCCAAGAGATCGATGTGTTCGTCAGGTCGCGTGAGTTCTAGGATTAGCTGCGTTAACCTCCAATGTCCCCCATCCTTGATGGCCGTCGCTCGTAGGTTTCCGCTCTTCATACGGCCTCGCACAGGAATTAGCATTTCGGTGGTCCGCGGATTTCCCAACTCCGTTTTGCCCTCGAAAAACCACCCCTCCGTAACCGGCTCGCCTAGCACGTCAGTAAACTTCGATTTCTCGTGTGCTGTCTCTACCGCCAATCTGTATGCGTCGGACCTCCGCGCAGCGAACTGCACGACCACAGGGACAAGCGTGCCGAGAAGCAAGGCCGCCAACAACCAACGGAGAAACCTGCGCGGCAACCAGCGTTGAGCGAACGCAAAGGGCTTGCCTTCCATGAGGAGAACTCTACGCTGAAGGGAATTGATTTTCCACGGTTGACGCTATCAGGCCGTAGCGCTCAAAACCCCTGCCGGGGGCGTTTTGAGTGTTAAGAGGATTTTGCAACAGCTATCAATAAAAAAGGCTCTATAGGTAGAATACCCACCGGTAGCGATTTATGAGGCGAACCTATGGCAATTCGGAGAGGCACGCTCAGTGCACTAGCCGCTGTATTTGTCGGACTGCTTGGACCCGGACTGTTTTTTGCGCTACGCGGCATTAACAATTCCAAAGCAACCGGTCTGGCAGCGGTCCTCGGAGGCTTTTTGGAAAGCTTTTTCTCCCCTTGGTTCTGGATTCTCGCCATCCTGTTTTTTGCTTTGTTCTTCGCGGCAAGCCGGCTCAGCAGCAAGCCCCTGAGACTCCTTCTATTTTGGACCCCAGCTACCGCTATTTCGATACTGGGACTGAGCATCTTCTCCCTATTTACATTCTTATGGCTACATGCCAGAAGAGGGTGATTGCATACTCAGCCGAGAGCTATCATTGCCGGTTTTGAGTGTAATGGGGATTTTGCAACAGCTACCCACCGACTTGGTGGTCCATTTTGATTTCTACAAGCACTAGCGGAATCCACGAAACAAAACAAGGTAATCAATGCCAAGTGCCCACAGCCAGATAAAAACCCCAGCGGCGCGAATATAGGTTGGATACCAAGGCTTCATCACCATACCGGAGAATGGGTACGCTTGAACGAATTTGCTCTTCGTGTAGTTTCTCTGTGCCCAACCGACCAATGTGTTCGTCTTAAAAATACAAAGTCCACCACAGATGTAGAAGAAGAGACTGATAACCACTAGCCAGATAATCGCTGAGCTTGTCATGATTCGATTCCCCCGAACAGCTTCAGCATAAGCTCTTTGTCAACTTCGCTTGGGGCAAATATGTGCGTCGGCAGTTATGGCCCAGCCGCCCCGTGTTAGTGAACCCCAAGATGTAGCCCATTGATGACTGTTGTTACCAGGCCTTATCACTCTTCAACCCAGAGGAAAAGGTTTTTCCTGATAGTAGATGAGTGAAATCGAGATATTAAGACAGCGATCAGAGACACCCTTCGAGATGATGAAAAACGGACACTCTCTTTAAGATGTCCGCGCTATTCGTTTCAGGTCGCTCGCCTTGTGATTTGGGGTTGAACTCAAAGGCGATATACACGTTGTTCTCGCTGCAAAACCAAGGTGTGCTCTCCTCGCCGATCTTGAGCAGATCGTCCCAACTTGACCCTATAAAACTCGCGTGTTCGCCTCTGAAGTTCGCAACACAGCACATCTGACTGAACCGCTTTCCGTTGATTTGAAGGTACTGTTCGACTTGCTCACGACTCATTCCGGGTTTCAACTCGCTGGTGTATTTGGCTAACAATGTCTGGTATTGAGCCTCGCGTTCCGCCGCCTTGCGGCGCTCTCGGAGATGTTGCCCGCGCCAAGAGCCAAAAACGATTAAAACCACGACTGCAACGATCATCAGCACTTTCAATCGCTTTCCACGCATGCTTGATTATCTTCCAGCCGGAGCGGGCAGATGTCGTAACTTCTGTAATCAGGCCATGTCACAAGCGTGCGCTTTTCGTTCGCCTTTTTCGGGCATTTTGAGTGCTATCGAGATGTTACGCCAATCATCAAACGCCGAGACATTTCCAGCATGTGATAATCGAATCGGGAGCTTCTATAGCGTCGATCATTGTGGGCGCGGTCTTTGTTGGATTAGGTGCTAGTTGTGCCGCGATAAGCGGTCTGCTGTACACCGCGAGATAGTCGCGGTCAAACGCAAAGTCTCCGACGCAGAACAGATTTCGTTGTCATATATGTACCCCGGCAAAATGCAGAAGATAAAAGCCGAATACACACGGCTCTATCCAATGGGACGAGTTGAAACGTGGCGGGTGAGGCTGCAAGTTGCCATGTTTGTCTTCCTTGCCTTAGCTGCAGTTTTTCTCAGGAATAGGTAAGAAGATCCTCCCAAAGAGCTTGCTCATCATGGAGCGGGGCGCAGTTTGCCACCTTCGCGAGATACTTCTCCACCTTGTCAAACGTACTTTCCCCACTCAGATCCGAGAGTCGCAAGGACAGCCCGCCGTCAGCAAAGCGGGGTGCGGACATCTTAAGTGAATCAGGTGCTCCCTTTGGGCACGATGGTGTTTTTACTGGCGTATTCCCGCCAGTGAACTGACGGGCTCTTTTTCAATTGCCCCTACGGGACACGGGTTGCGGTTTGTGTGCGGACGATGGAGGGGCGAGAGTTTTCCACAGGGTTCATTCGTTTCGTTGTGACATCTGACCTTGCGCTCACAATCCAAAAAATGCCAGTTTGGGTTGGAGAAACACAAGGTCCCTCCACGCGCTCGGGGATCGGCTTTCGCCGATCCTCTCGCTTGGTCGGGATGACAATGCTTTTGTCAGGATGACAAGGAGGATGCTTGGCGGGGGCGAAGAGGCGGAAGCTTCGGATTATTAAAGACAAGAAGAAGCGCGGGGAGTGGGCGGAGTCGGTGTTTTTGGCGCGGGCTAGTGAGGAGGGATTGTCGGCTAGCAAGCCTTGGGGGGACTCGAGGAGTTTTGATTGTGTGGTGGGGCGTCCGGGAAAGTTTGTGGCGGTGCAGGTGAAATGCACGATCGCGAAGCTGGAGAAGGGCGAGGGATATATCTGTTCGACGTGCAGCAGTCATAAGCCATATAGAAAAGGATCGTTCGATTATCTGGCGGCGTTCGTGATCCCGGAAGATGTTTGGTACATCATCCCGGCGCGGCTGGTGTTTGGGCTGAAGTCGATCTCGCTGTGCACGGTGGGCGGCGAGGCGAAGTATGAGGAGTATCGGGAGGCGTGGAGTTTGTTGCGGAAGGCGTCGGAGGCGGCGGAGCCGGACAGCATGGAGGCTCAAGCATCCCAGAATCCTCATCCTTCGAACATCGCGAAGGATGAGGGAGCCACAGCTCCGGCAGCCGAGAATCCCCACCCTTCGAACGTCGCAAAGGGTGGGCCACCCAGCGAGGCTGCGAGGTTTCCGGGGAATGGAATTGAGCGCATGCAGGCGGCGTTCGATTACTACAAGCGGTATATGGAACGAGGGCATCTGGGTCCGCGGAAGCCTGAAGAGAAGGAGTGATAGCGCGTTCCAGATCGATGCAGGCAGCATAGCGATCCGCCACACCCAGGCATGCTGCCGGCCCATCCAAATCCAGAATGTCGGGGTTGGCGGGGTGGATCATCCGACAAAAGCGTCGGCTTCGATCTCCACAAGAATCTCTGGCGAGATGAGAGCGCTGACCTGCACCATCGAGGTCGCGGGGCGGATATCGCGGAAGACTTCGCCGTGCGCCCGGCCTACCTTTTCCCACTCGGAAATGTTGATCACATAGGTTCGCGTGCGGACGACATCTTTCATGCCGGCGCCAGCCTTTTGCAGTGCGCTTTCGATGTTCCTGAGCGTTTGCACGGTCTGGGCGTAGACGTCTCCAACGCCGACGATCTTACCGTCCACCCCGGTCGCGGTAGTGCCGGAGACGTGTACATACGATCCAATTTTCACCGCACGAGAGTAACCGACGATGGGCTCCCAGGTTGTACCGCTCGCAATGTTCTGACGCTGCATGACTTGCCTCCCACAGCGGAATTGAAGACGAAGACAAGCGTTTGATGCGCGCGATCTGGCAGCCGATGCATTTGAGTGCCAGCAATCTACAGGAGATTCCGCGCAGAAGTGAGAAATTGATGATGCACGATCTAAGGAGGGAATCGCACAACTCAGGCGCGATGCCATTCCCTCTAACTAATCGGGAAAACGAATGGAGTCGATAAACAAAAGTCACTTGCGCTTCAACAGCAAATTGCGCTATTTAGTCACGCAAGTAGTAGGAACTCCGCGGGTGGCGCGGGGTTCAAGGGGGCCTAGATGATTCCGGAATCGCATCCGCTGCAGCAGTTGTTTCAGGAGTTAGTAGGACGGCACTACGCGGAAGAGATCGGGATTCGAGATCCGCAAGTGGTGGCTTATGTATCTTCCCTGCTGGCGGAGTTTTGCGATACGGAGCAAGTCTATAAGATCCACGACGCGGCGAATCGTCCGCTGTCGGATGTTGGCGAGATGCTGATGGAGTCTGATCCTGTGTATGGGCCGGCACCTTCGTTCGACCGCGAACGCCAGGTGCGCAAACATATCGGAGATTACACGTTGTTTTTTGCGGGGATGTTTCCCGAGAGCATCAACCATTTCCGACTGCGAAAGCAGCGACTGGAGAGTTTTGTCGAATGGGTGAAGGCCGGCAAGGAGAGCTACTATATTGTCTCGAAGTTTGAGCACTTCGAATATGCGAAGGTAGCGCCACTCTTTGCCTGCCTTTCAAAGAATTTCGAAAGCTGCGTTTACGGTCTGAATATGGTAAAGAGCGATCTGGAAGAGATGCAGCATCCGATCGTTCGGCGCGCGAACGAATTGATCATGTAGCCGCAGGGCTCACGCGGACATCGGAAGCCGCGGCTAAGCGGTAGAAACTGAGAGCTGCGTCGCCCTGCTCCAGGCGACGAAACCTGCGCAGTGGGCCAAATTCTTCGGCGGGATCAAATTTCCTGTCGTGCTCTGCAATCACCAGCGACATCGCCCAAATCAGCGAGGATTCGGCAAGCGCCTGCAAACAGTTGGCATAAGCATCGCTGAGCCGGTAGGGCGGATCGAGAAATACAACATCGGCCGTGACACGTTGCCGCTCCATGTGCCAGAAGGCCTTGGGCAAGGATTCCCGAACGATGGTGAAACCGTCGGCGATACCGAGGCTTTGCAGGTTCTTTTGAATCGCATCGGCGGCAGAAGCAAAGCTTTCGACGAAGTGAACTTCCTTAGCGCCGCGGCTGAGGGCCTCGATGCCGACCGCACCAGTCCCGGCATAAAGATCCATCCAGACGGTACCCGCCAGCGCGTCGGGAGACCCTGCTGTGAGCACGTTGAACAGAGTTTCGCGAAGGCGATCGGAGGTGGGGCGAATGTCCATCCCACGCAGTGAGCGCAACTGGCGACTACGGTATTTTCCGGCGATTACCCGCATGATTCGGTACTTTTGTGTGCGGTCACCACTATATCCAAGCATGTAGAATAAAGCTGCGAAGGCCTATGCGAAGCTGGTCCATCTCGGTTGGACGCCTGTTCGGCGTGGATGTCCGCATTCATCTGACATTTCTGATTCTGCCGGTCTTCATTTATTGGACGGATTATGCGACGCATCAGAATGCGGCCAATGGGTCGCGGGACCTTGCTCTGGTGGGAATTATTCTCGCGTGCGTGGGTGGGCACGAGCTAGGACACATGTTGGCGGCGCGGAAATTCGGGCTGATTCCGAAGGCGGTAATCCTGCTGCCACTCACGGGCGTCGCGCTCTATGACGAGTCGAAAGTAGAAAAGCAGCCACCCGCTGTTATGTGGAAGCGGGAGGTGCGGATTGCGCTGGTGGGTCCGCTGACGAACCTTGTACTTGCCGGAGCTTCATGGGCTGTAATTCGTGGTTCAGGCATCGGCACAGATTTATGGAAGTGGCCGTTCATGCAGTCAGCAAATTTGCCCCGGAGCATCGTCTGGGCGAACCTCTACATTGCCCTGCTGAACCTGATGCCAGCGTATCCACTGGATGGCGGGCGCCTCGTGCGGGTGCTGTTTGCGCGCACGCTAGATGTGGCGTCGGCAACGCGCCGCGCGGTTTCGATCAGCAGCGCGATTGCGATGGTCCTGATTCTCGCCGGCCTGTTCAGCGACAGCTGGTTGACCATGGTGGGGATCATCGTTTTCTCGGCCGCTCAACTGGAAGAACGAGCGCTGGTGTTCCAGTCGGTGCTCGACAACGTCCGGCTTGAGGAAGTGATGCTCACGGACTTTGCGACGCTGTCACCGGCCGATACGCTGGAAGATGCTCTAGAAAAGGCCGTGCATTCGCTGCAGGATGATTTTCCTGTGGTTCGCGGCAGCGACATGGTAGGCGTGATTTCGCGGCAAAGGATCCTCGACGCGCTTAGGGCCGAGGGCAACGGTTACGTTCAGGCGGTGATGAGCAAGATCTTTGACGTATCGTTGCGGCAGGATTCGCTGGGCTCGGCGTTCCGCAAACTTACGGCGCGCAGTTCCAGCATTATCCCTGTTGTCGAAGATCAGCGGCTCGTCGGGATCGTTACCCTCCAGAACCTGATGCACTCGATGTCTTTGCTGGCTGAAAGCCGGAAGTTGCGGCGAAACGAAAGCGCAGAATAGCAATTCCGTTTAAATCCCCATCAATTGATTCAGTTCAGCGGTCGTGAGGATTCGATCGACGAGATCAAAGTTGCCGGTTTCCTTGATTTGGCGCACTGCGTCAACCAGAGCCGTCATCGCAACGCGGTAAGGAGTGGTCGCAAGACTGATTCGGCGGACTCCGGCACCAGCCAGTTCACTCGCCGAAAACGATTTGCCTTTGATTCCAACCATGAAGTTGAATGGCTTTGATACGGCCGAGCAGACAGTTCGTATCGACTCTATGTCGGGCAGGCCGGGGGCAAAGAGCACGTCGGCACCCGCTTTCTCGAAAGCCTGGAGGCGACGAATGGTTTCATCGACACTGGGGTTGGGATATATGAAGTTGTGGGCCCGCGCCGTCAGCATGAAAGGAAATGGAAGGGAACGCGCGGCTGCCGCGGCTGCGGCGATGCGCTCTACGGCGAGCTGAAAGTCATACAGAGGCTTTTCGGGCATGCCTGTGGAGTCCTCGATGGTGCACCCGACGAGGCCTGCCTGGGACGCAAGGCGCACCGTTTCGGCCACTGTCTTGGGAGACACGCCGAATCGCTTTTCCAGATCTGCGGAAACCGGGAGAGCGGTCGCTTCAATGATCGTTCGCGCGTGAGCCAGGGCTTCATCGCGAGTCAGGCCGCCGTCTCTTCTGCCGAATGCTGCCGCAGAGGCGGCACTCGATGTGGCGAGGGCCTGAAATCCCAAACCGGCAAGGATGCGGGCGGAAATGGGATCCCATGGATTCGGGATGATGAATGCACCGGGCCCTTGATGTAGATCGCGAAAGCGGACCGCTTTTTGCTCTTGAGTTGGCCTCATCGCTTCAGCTGTCAGACCTCCTTGGGCGCAAGGTAATCCGGGACGATTTCAACTCGAAACTGCCGTAGTGGTTCGGTAGTCCTGGCTAGAACAGGCGTACTGCCTTCGCTTGCTGCACGGCTGCAATACCACGGAGTCGCGTCAATACGAGTTCAGGAACAGCTCCATCAACGTGGACCACGGCAATCGCTTCGCGAGGCTGACCGGGTTCGGATTCTCCTCCGGGGCGCCCCAATGAAAAGTCGGCAATGTTGATCGACTCTTCCCCCAGGATGGTCCCTACTTTGCCGATCACACCCGGAACATCGCGATTTCGAAGATAGATGAGGTTGCGTTCCAATGGGGCTTCAACATCGATGCCATCGACGTGTAGCAGACGCGGCGCCTCCCCATGCAGCACGGCACCCTTCACCATATGCTCTTCCTTCGCAGTTTTCAGGAAAATGGACAGCACGCTTCCGGCGCCGCCCGTTGAAGCTTTGGCTTTGTGAGATTCGATAACCCGCAAGCCGCGCTCGTGAGCAATCGTCGCAGCGTTGACGAGGTTTGCCTTCTCTTCCAGAGCCTGGTTCAGAATGCCTTTGATCGCCCCATTGCGGATGAGATCAGTCTTCCACTCCGCGATATGGCCGCTATAGCGGATGGAAATTTCCTCCAGCGATCCTTCCGAGACCTGCGACAGGAACGCGCCCATGCGCTCCGCGAGAACGATGTAGGGTTGCATCGCTGCATATTCCTCGGCCGACACAGATGGAACGTTGACGGCATTCTGGATTACGCCGTGCTTGAGATACTCCTTCACCTGCTGGGCAATCTGGACACCGACGGCCTCCTGAGCCTCAAGCGTTGAGCCGCCGACATGCGGCGTGAGGACGACGTTCTCCAGTAAGAGTAATGGAGAGTTCTTCGGCGGCTCTTCGGCGAAGACATCGATGGCGGCGGCGGCAACATGTCCACTCTTCACGGCATCGGCGAGATCAGCCTCATTCACCAATTCGCCGCGTGCGCAGTTTACTAGCCGCACTCCCTTCTTCATTTTGCCCAAAGATTCTTCGTTGATCATGCCTGCCGTTTGCGGTGTGAGACCGACATGCAACGTGATGTAATCCGCTGTCGCATAAACTTCATCGAGCGCCGCAAGCCGGATGCCCTGCTCTTTCGCGATGGCGACAGAGACGAAGGGGTCGTGTCCGACAAGCTCCATACCAAAAGCGCGAGCGCGACGGGCGACCTCCATCCCAATGCGGCCCAAGCCGACAACGCCCAGGGTTTTCCCGCGCAGTTCAGTGCCTTGCAGCGATTTCTTTTCCCATTTTCCGGCGTGCATCAAAGCATCAGCGCGGCACAAATGTCGAGCCATAGCGAGCATCATCCCGAGAGTTTGCTCAGCGACAGCTACGGCATTTGCCCCGGGAGTATTCATCACCGCGATGCCCTTGTGGGTCGCAGCTTCAAGATCGATATTGTCAACGCCGACACCAGCGCGTCCGATCACGCGCAGCTTATGGGCATGTTGCAGCAGCTTGGAATCGGCCTGTACGGCCGAGCGCACAATCAGTGCGTCAGCCGAAGCGAGATGCTCGGCTAGCTTGCCGTCTAACTGATCGGCCGTGAGGACAGTCCATCCCGGCTCCTGCAAGTGCGCGACTGCAGATGACGATATCTTCTCCGCAACAATGATCTTCACTATGGTCCCTTTGCACAGCGGTAAATTTCACAAAATTCATCAACAAACAATTGACGCCGAAGCGACAACGCCCTGACAAGCCCATTCGGCGGCCTTTTTACACTCTTTTCAACCGGCCCTGCCCGTGGGAGAACATATGAAAACTATCTATAGTTGTTTACTGGTGGTGCTGATTGCCATCACACTGGCCTGCGGCTATGGGTCCAAAAATTACAACACTTCACCCGGAGCGATTCCGGCAATTTCACAACTCAGCCCCGATAACACTAATGCGGGAACTGCGGCGTTCATGATGACAGTGAACGGCAACAACTTTGCGTCGAACGCGAACGTGAACTGGAACGGCGTCGCCCAGCGCACAACCTATGTTACGGGCAGCCAGCTCATGGTCGCGATTCCCGCGGCGATGATCTCAAATTCGGGAACCGCGCAAATTACAGTCACAAATCCGGCGTCGATCGGCAACGGTCCGTATGGCATGGGAGGCGTACTGGCCCAGACGTCGCAGCCCGTGACCTTCACGATCAATTAATTGCCACCCAACGAAAAGCGCGTTGGGTGGCTCCCCTTCTTAGGCGTTGGCGAGTTCCTTTTTCTCGGACCGGGCGCGGGCATAGACCTGCTGCGCTGCCCGGACCGCCGCACCGTACTCGACCTCTTTGTCTGTCAGGCGGGCGAGTACATGCTCGAGCGCGCCGAGGATGCCGATAGTGTCGAGATAGTCGTAGTAGCCAATGTGGGCGATGCGGAAGAGCTTGCCTTTCATTTCGCCCTGACCATTGGCGACAACAGCATCAAAACTCTCTCGGAATTCTCTGACGATCTTGCCGGAGTCAAGCCCCTCCGGAGCGGTGATGGCGGTGAGGGCCGCAGCCGGATTTGATGCGTAAAGTTTCAGACCGAGCGCCTTCGCCCCGGCCCGCGTCATCTCAGCGCAAAGCTCGGCGTTATTGACCAATTCCTCGCGTCCCCTGGCGAGATCGCCCGCGCCCATTCCACGAATGAATTCGAGCGCTGCGCCCAATGCCGCGAACAGAGATGTCGCGGGGGTATAGGCCGTTTCTCCTTTCGCAGCCGACTTCCGCTCCTTGCGGAGGTCGAAGTAGAAGCGGGGCGACGTAGTTGAATCCATCCGCTTCCAGGCACGCTCGCTGACGGCGCAGTAGGCAAGGCCGGGAGGCATCATCAGGGCTTTTTGCGATCCTCCGATGATTACGTCGATTCCCCAGCCGTCGACGTCGAGATGCGTTGTGCCGAGACCGGTGATCGCGTCTACGACGAGCAGGGTGTCGCTGTTTGCGTGGACAAGCTTTGCGATTCCCTGTATATCGTGCCGCGCGCCAGTAGAGCTTTCCGTCGCCTGCACGAAGACAGAGCGAATGTCGGGCTTGATACGCGCGCGAATTTCGTCGAGCGAGAAGGTCTCGCCATAGGGAACCGTCAGGACGTCAACATTGCATCCGAATGCTTTGGCCAAGCCGGTCCACCGCTCTCCGAATTTGCCGGCTGTGAGGACCAGGACCTTATCTTCCGGCGATGTCAGGTTCGAGATGGAGGCTTCCATCACGCCCGTGCCAGAGGAGGCTAGCACCAGGACGTCGTTCTTTGTGCCGATGAAGTCCTTCATATCGGCCAATACGCGTTGAAAAAGCGCCTTGAAGTCGGCGGTGCGGTGATGGGCGGTAAAGGCCGCCATCGCAGTTTGGGCGGCGGGCAGCAGGGGAGTCGGTCCGGGAGTAAAGAGACGATTCTTATGCAACATTGCGGGGTCCTTGAGTGTAGGAATAATCTCTTAGTTTACCGGAATCCTTGAGACACGGAGAAATTCAAGCAGGTTTTCTCAGTGCCTCTGTGTCTCCGTGGTGAAGTCAGATGGTCGGGCGTCTATAATCGCCCCATGCCTCTAGTCGATCAGATCCAAAAAGATATCGTTACTGCCATGAAGGCCAAGGACGAAGCGCGCCTTTCCACGCTACGCATGGTCAAAAGTGCGCTGCAACTGAAGACTGTAGAGAAGATGTCGCCGCTTGATGACAAGGAATCGCAGGCGGTGCTTAGCACGCTGATCAAGCAGCGGAAAGAGTCGATCGAGCAGTTCACCAAAGGTGGACGCCAGGAGATGGCCAACAAGGAAGCTGCGGAGATCGGCGTGATCGAAAGCTACCTGCCAAAAGCGGCCAGCGAGGCCGACATCGCGGCTGGAGTCAAGTCGACGATCGCCGAAATGGGCTCGCCGACCATGAAGGACATGGGCACGGTGATGAAGAACGCGATGGCGAAGTTCAACGCCGCGGGGATGCGAGTGGATGGGAAAGCGGTGAGCGAGATGGTGAAAAAGGAATTGACAGGCAAATAGACGTGTTACTCTTCACCCGTTCTGATCGTGGAAGCTGGCGTCGCGGTTGATGCACGCTGTGGAAACAGCTCTACGATCCATTTCAATTACAACGAGGGGAAATTCCGGAATGCGAAGACTCGCAGCCGTAGTGACCGTTGTTGTTTTCGGTTTGACTCTATTGGGCATGGCCCAGTCGTCCCGGCGGGTAGCCGTACATGCCGGCCATTTGCTTGAGGTGAAATCCGGCAAAACTCTAAATGATCAAATCCTGGTTATCGAGAATGGAAAGATCGTGAGTAATGGTGCCGCCAGCGAGATAAAAGTTCCTTCGGACGCGGTGCGAATTGAGTTGCCGAACGCGACCGTGCTGCCGGGAATGATCGATGCGCACACGCATCTCACGATGGACCCGAAGTTCGGCTATGAGGTTCTGGCGATTTCTGTGCCGCGCGAGGCGCTGATTGGTGCAAAGAACGCGCGTGCCACGCTGCTTGCCGGCTTCACGACTGTGCGGAATGTCGGCGCGTCCGGATTCAGCGACGTCGCCCTGCGCGATGCGATCAATGCCGGAGATGTTCCGGGACCACGCATGCTGGTGAGCGGGCCGGCGCTCGGCATCACGGGTGGGCACTGCGACAACAACATGCTTCCGTCCGAATACCACGCTGTTGGAGACGGTGTGGCTGATGGGATCGCCGCGGTGCAGCACAAAGTCCGCGAGAACATTAAGTACGGTGCGGACGTGATCAAGGTCTGCGCGACCGGCGGCGTACTCTCTTTGGGCGACAATCCGCAACACGCGCAGTACACACTCGAGGAGATGAAGGCAATCGTTGCCGACGCGCACCGGCTTGGACGCAAAGTCGCGGCGCATGCACATGGCGCCGAGGGCATTCGGTGGGCAGCCGAGGCCGGCGTGGATTCGGTCGAGCACGGATCTTATATTGACGATCCTGCGATCGCGGCGATGAAGGAGCACGGTACATATCTAGTTCCCACGCTCTATCTTGGCGACTGGATGATCGAGAACGCAGGCCTGACGCGACTTCCGGCTCCGTTGCTGGCAAAGGCGCAGGAGGTGATTCCGGCAGCGCGCAAGAATATTGCGCATGCCTTCGCCAGCGGCGTGAAAGTGGCGTTTGGCACGGATGCGGCTGTCTATCCGCACGGAATGAACGCGCATGAGTTCGCGGTGATGGTGAAGTTGGGGCTTACGCCGTTGCAATCGATTCAGGCCGCCACGATCAACGCTGCGGATTTGCTGGGATGGTCGGGAAAGGTCGGAACGCTCGAACCGGGAGCATGGGCCGATATCGTGGCAGTGGATGGGGATCCGTTGAAAGACGTCACGACTTTGGAGCGGGTGAAGTTTGTGATGAAGGGCGGGGATGTGGCGAGGAATGAGTACGGGAAATAGCCTAGCTTCGCACGGGGGACAGCCGATGGCGGCTGTCCCATAATGCTACACTTTCGCTTGTTTGGTGACCCAGTCTGTGAGGTACGCTGATTTCCCACTCGACAGCAAAGGTTTGCCTTCCAGGACGGCGCTCACAAAGTTCTCGATCATTGGATAGTGCAGATTTGGGTGAGCTGGAAGATTCTCTCGGCCGCCCGGATAGATCAGATCCGGCCCATTTAGCGGGGACATTTCGATCTCGCCCTCTGTCCCGCGAATACGGCATTCATCACGGATGACTTTTGAGTGCCAGCGAACGTCGACTACTCCGCGGACGCCGTTCTCGTATTCGATCATCACCGTTGCGTTATCTTCGACGGCGTAGTGATGGACCGCGTTTGAGAGCTGTCCTTTTACTCGGAGAGGCTGTCCGAAGAGATAGTTGAGTACATCGATGCGATGGGACGCGATGTCGAAGAGTGGGCCTCCTCCGGCCTTCGCCGGATCGACCAGCCAACTACGGCTACCGCTTCCGTCGAACCACATGTGGTTCGTGAGTTCTGCCACGACCGGCTTTCCGATCGCGCCTTGTTCAATCAATCGCTTGGCGCGCTGCACCTTGGGATAGCAGCGGCGGTAGTAGGCGATGCCGAGCGCTTTACCAGTTTCTTCTGCCGCGCGGACCATGGTGCGCGCCTCGGTTTCGTTCATCGCCATGGGTTTTTCGCAGATCACGTGCTTGCCGGCTTTGAGCGATTGAATGGTTTGTGGAGCGTGCAGGAAGACGGGACTCGCCACGTAAACGGCATCAATCGCGGGATCCATGAGGGCTTCTTCCAGCGCCGACCAAACCCGCGTACCCGGATAAGCGGCTGCCTTGGCGGGATCTCTCGTGACGACGCCGTAGAGTTGGCTGCGCCGTTCTGTTTGAATCCCGGGGATGACGCGGCGTGTCGTGATGTCGCCGATTCCGATGACGAGCCAATTGAGCATAGAAAAGCAGGTTACAAAGTTTCAGAGTTTCAAAGGGTAAAACATGACCGAGTCTGCAATTTCAGTGCTGAACTTTGAAACTGTCGTACCACAAAACCAAAGGCCGGCGCACAGGCCGGCCTCGGTTCGAAATGAGATCGCGACTACTTCTTGGGCGCGATCGCGTCTTTGGCGGCCTTGGCGACGCGGAACTTCACGACAGTCTTGGCCTTGATCTGGATGGGTTCACCGGTCTGCGGATTGCGTCCAGTGCGGGCTTTGCGGTGCGCCTTCACGAGTCGGCCCAGTCCGGGCACGACGAAGATGCCATTCTTCTTGGTTTCTTTGATAGCGGTGTCAGCGAGGTTCTCGAGAAACGCCGCCGCGGTTTTGTTGGGGATCTCAACCTTCTCGGCGAGAAGCCGGATAAGCTGTGTTTTGGTCAGACCTGCAGCCATACTTCCTCCTCAGAAAAATCGGTTTAATACCAAGTCGGGCTTATCTTATACCTGTGAGCCTGTGGAAAAACACTTATTTTACGCGGTTTCTAGCGTCTAGATGCGCTCAGAGGTGCATTTTTACAGGCTTTTTCAGGCGAGCGTCCACCAAAGTACGCCTGTGATGCGTATCAGCACCGTGAGTGAAATCACTTTCAAATTCGCCACGGAGTCGCGGAGACGCAGAGCTGGAGCTGATGAGAGCAGTTCTCCGTGACTCAGTGGCTTCGTGGTGAAATCGATTCGTAATGCAATAATGGAACGAGGAGTCTTGTTTGAGCTGCGTTATTTGTGAAATCCGGAAGGAAAAACGCTTTTGTCCGGCCGTACACGGGCGCATTTGCCCGCAGTGCTGCGGTGAGCAGCGCGAGGTGACGCTCGATTGTCCCAGCGATTGTCCTTACTTGCAGCAGGCGCGGGAACACGAGAAACCGCGCTCTTCCGAGCAGATTGATCCCGCGGGATTGTTTCTGCAGATCGAAGTCTCGGACCAGTTCATGTACGAGAAAGAGCATCTTCTGATGGGGCTGACGTTCGCGCTTGCGAAGGCGGCTCGCGCCGATCATAGCCTGCACGATCAAGATCTCATCTCGACTCTTACGATGCTCGCCACGAGCTACGAACGCCGTATCAATTCCGGGCTGCACTACGAGCAGCCGCTAACGAGTGAGTCCCAGCGGCGCGCCGCCATCGAAGTCGAAACCATGATCAAGGAGTATCGCGAGGCCGAACAGAAGCACATGGGATATTCCACGCTGAAGGATTCCGAGGTCCTGAAAGCACTGGTATTTCTTGTCCGTCTTGCGCACGGTCGCACTTCGGGACGCCCTAAGTCGCGGGCCTTTGTGGAATTTCTCTTCGCGCAATTTCCCGAGCGGGAGTCCGCCGTGCTTACGCCGCAGGAGGCGGGGAGCCGGATCATTATGCCGTGATTACCCTTGGTGCAGGCGCGGATCACAAGAGTCACTTTTCACGATTACAGGCTTCTGCTCTCCGGTCAGGTTTTGCAGAATTTCCACACCTTTTGCCCAGGCGGTAGCTCTTCCAGCAGTTGTGCCACTGTCTTTTTCAGCACTGGATGCCGGGTGTCAGGAGCGATTTCAGCCAGTGGTTGGAGCACAAACCGTCGTTGCGCCATTGCCGGATGCGGAATCGTAAGCTCGGCTGAATTCACCACGTGATCGCCGTAAAGCACGATGTCAATGTCGATGGTGCGGGGTCCTTTCTTCTGAAGGCGTGCGCGGCCGAGACAACGCTCGATGTCGAGTACGCTGCCGATGAGATCCGACGGGGAGAGTTCCGTCTCAAGCGCCACGGCGCAATTGAGGAACAATTCCTGGTTCGTGAATTCGACCGGCTCGGTCTCGTAGAAACTGGAAATGGTGGCTACGTGGCCAAGTGCTCTGAGTCGACTGATAGCCTGCTCCAGGTGACCCTGGCGATCCCCAATGTTCGATCCCAGCGATAGATAGGCGATGTTGGGCAATTGAGAGCAGCCTTATTTTCGATCGAAACCCATGCGTTGTTCTTCCTGTCAATGATTTCAACACAGATTTGAGCCCGACTGAGGTCTCATCACCTTGGTCACTAACGGCGACAGCGTCCGTACTTCTACAATCTCATCATGACCTTGGATTCCCTGCTTTTGAGCCAAGATCCCGATCTGGTGCGCGTGCTCCGCCCCACACTGGAAAAGATGTCGATTGATGTGGAGGTCTGCCACGACGTTCGGACAGGCTCCGACATTCTGATTTCCGACAAATTCGACGCCGTAATCGTCGACTGCGACGACCTGAACGGCGGATTGGCACTCTTGCAAGGACTCAGGAATACTCCCAGTAATAAGAACTCGGTTGCCTTTGCGGTGCTTAACGGCAAGCGGACCACGACTAAGGAAGCGTTTGGAATGGGCGCCAATTTCGTGCTGCAAAAGCCCATCAGCACGCTGAATGCATCCCGCTGTTTTCATGCCGCGCTCAATTTTATGCTGAAGGAGCGGCGCCGCTATTTCCGGCAACCCGTGAAAATCGATGTAAAGGTTGTAATCGAAGGGAAAACGCTGCACGCCATCAGTACCAACATCAGTGAAGGTGGCATTGCCCTGATGCTGCACGAAGCACTGCCTAAGGGCGCAATGCCGCACCTGAAATTCTCGCTCCCAAAGACCACCTTGCAATTCGAAGTCGAGGCCGAAGTGGCGTGGGCGGACCTCAAGGGGCTCGCTGGGTTCCGATTTCTGAACGTCCCTGCCAGCACCAAGACCGCACTGGAACAATGGCTCGACGACCGAATGGAACAGGATTTCCCCGGCAGCAAAGAACGAATCGAAGCGGCCGGCTCCGGATCGATCCACTAGAACCATCATTCAACTCCCGCCCTCCTATTTCAGAGGAATCTCCCTAGCGACTTGCGCCCTTGCGTTGCCGTGGCAAGCTGGTCGAACGGGAGAAATCGATGACTCATGAACTCCGGATCGCCAGGGTGCAGAGAACGCTGCGCTGGTTCGAGGACGACATTCCACTCTTGAACCTGCGTGTTCGCGAACTTTCGAAAGAGCGGCAGGAGTCGGCAAAGAAGTTTGCAGCAGCCATGATTGAGCAGACACGGGTGGAGTTAGAACGTCTTCTGCGGGAACAACCGGCGATTTCCAGTGATACCGATCAGGCTGCGTGCGAGCCAGCGGATTGAGGACTACAGAGACGAGCCGGCGGAAGCTTGTGCTGAGTACGGTCTAGCATCCTCTGTTTCCGAAACCGGCAACGTAACTTCGTCCCACATCGTCTTATCACGCAGGATGCGGGAGACCAGAGCGGTATGCATGGCGTGGCCGGCTCGATCGGCAACCACTCTTCCCAGAAGCTGTTTGCCAAGCAGCGCTAAGTCGCCAACCAGATCAAGAATTTTGTGACGGACGAATTCATCCGAGAAACGCAGAGGCCCGTTCTCAATTCCATCCCGGGTGAGAACGATACAGTTCTCGCGGGAAGCCCCACGGATCAATCCCATATTGCGCATCGCCTGCTCGTCCTCGCGTGAGCCGAAGGTGCGAGCCGCGGCAATGTGCTTGAGATAGCTTCCGTTGGTGAGTTCGACCTGGAAGGTCTCTTTGCCAATCAGCGGATGAGGAAAATTAATTGAGTACGATACGGAATAGGAATCTGCTGGATAGACCGCGATGAACTTGTTGCCCTCGCGCACCTCGAGTTCACGGCGGATTCTCAGATATTTGCGGGCGCGGCGCTGCTTTCGGATGCCAACCTTGCGAATCATGTCGACAAACGGCTTCGCGCTGCCATCGAGGATGGGCAACTCGAGATTGTCGAGCTCCACGATTGCATTGTCGATTCCCATACCAATGAAGGCCGAGAGCACGTGCTCAGTCGTGGAGATCAGCACGCCCTTCTTCATCAAACTGGTGGCGTAGCTCACACGCGCTACGTTCCGGCTGACCGCTTCAATCTCGAAGCCGTCGAGATCGGTGCGGCGGAATACGATTCCGGTCCCGGATGGCGCAGGAAGGATGCGCATCGCGACAGGGGCGCCGCTGTGAAGGCCCATGCCACTGCACTCCACCGCTGCGCGGGTTGTTTGTTCGGGGGTCAAGGGCGACTGTTAGTTGAAGGGAAAGACTACAATGCTGGTTGCAAAATCGTATGTGGCTAAAATGCCACACTCCGTAGCAAACCAGTTAACCTCAGGAGCCACGCAAGCATGGGCCGACGCCTACCTGCAAACATCAGATTCTAAAGATATTACTAGATGCGGCGCTACTTCTTTGAGCCTTTGACTGGTTTGTTCGGATTGTATCCGGAGTTCGGATCGAACATGGACGGATCGAGACCCTCATTGATCGTTACAGAATTCAGAAAGCGCTGGTTTGCCATGTCTCCGTTAAAAAACCGAGTAATGCTGTAGGGAGCCATGACCCCGGAAACGGGCTTGTAGTTGTCGTAGACCTCCTCCTCGAGATTTTTCTGCTTGTCGACGGGATCTCTCCATTCGAAAGACTTCTTTACCGGCAGATGTGAATCCACATCGAAATACAGGGTTACTGCCTCATTTTGTGCATTCACCAGGGTGACCTGCAAGGCTGGATGCTCGGCAGCAATGGCATTCCCGTCATACAGAAGCACCACGGTTGGGTCGTTCACCCAAGTGCGCAGGACCGTGTCCAGGGAGAAGTGCCGTCGGCGTAAATAGTCCTCAAGGTCTTTCGGTTCGACGGGATGCGGGCCTTTGTAGGTGATCTCGTATCCCTTGTTTCCGACAAAGACCTGCGCAATATCCCGTTCCTTGGTAAATTCGACACGCTCCCTGTCGGGAAACTCCCAGAAACTCCAGATCAGGCCACCTGCACCACTGGGCCTGCCGTGGTGGAAAGCATAGCCGCGCCCCTGCTGTTCGCGGTCGCGGATCGTCAAATAGGACTGGCCGCCGAGCGCTTTGATTCCTTCCTCGATGATCGATTTGGCCTTATTCGAGTTCTGAGCGGCGTCTTTGTCTAGAGCAATCGCTGGGGCGGAGTTGGTCTTGGAAGCGGGCGCTGTCGCTGACGGTACGGCCTGTTGCCCGATGCAAAACGAGCAGGAACACACCAAAAGCAATGTCGGGACAAACAATCTCATTCAGTTTGCGGGATGACTCAGATTGCAATCAGGATTTTAGCTTTTTGAGGGATTCTCCGCTGCAGTTCTTCAAAGCCGCCCTAAAATCTTGGATGCAGGAATACTCTGCCGTGCAAGCCATGCGGTCAGCATTTTCAGCCGCCGCGAGAGGTCCCTGTTCCACGATCACTCACGAACGCAGACATCCCCTTGTTTATGTCATTGAAAATAGGCGACTTGCTGTACTATCCCGGCAGCTCTCAGCAGAGCTCTTACCCCACTAACACGGCGCCGCCATTCACGTTGAAGATTTCACCGGTGATGAAGCTGGCGTAATCCGTGCAGAGAAATAAGACCGGAGCAGCGATCTCTTCAGGGCGGCCTGCTCGACCCAGCGGGATTGTGCGCAGGATTTCTTCGCCACTCTTTGGATCCTGAAGCGCCTCCGCGCTCATCTCAGTATTCACCCATCCTGGCGCAACGCAATTCACATAGATCTCATCGGAGGCGAGTTCCGCAGCCAGACTCTTGACTAGACTGATGAGCGCTCCTTTCGTGGCGGAGTAGTCAGCGTGAAATGCTTCTCCGCGCTGGCCGCTGGTCGAACTGATCAAAACGATGTGTCCAGCCGCTCCGCTGCCGCGATCCTGCGCTTTCATCTGCGTAACCGCGTGCTTCACGAGTCCGAAGACTCCATCGAGGTTGACGGAGAGTGTGGATCGCCATTGCTCGTCTGCCATTTTGTCGATTGGCACATCTGCGACGGGCCACACACCGTGGTTCGCGATCAGAATGTCGAGACGCCCAAACCGATTGACAGCCTGCAGAACGCAGTTGCCTGCGGCTTCGGGAGTGTTCAGGTCAGCAGCGATCGGAAAGCAGACGTCGGCTCCGCACTCGTCGGCCAGCGCCTCTGCTTGAGCCCGTGCATTTCGATAGCTGAATGCCACGTTGGCCCCAGCCGCGCTGAACATGCGCACGGTGGCGGCGCCGATGCCTCGCGATCCGCCAGAGATTAGAGCGACTTTTCCAGAGAGCGAAAGAGGGATCGACATAGCTGACTAGGCTACAGCATTCGTCAGCGGATCGAACAGTGTGAATGAAGTGTAAGGCGACGCTGGATGATTAGACTCCACTGCCGGTGGACGAGCGTTCTGCCTTCAGGCCCCGGAGTAGCAGTCGAACCAACATGCCGTCAAAGCGCGTGCCGCTCATGTGGACGAGTTCCTCGAGAGCCTGATCGGGAGTGCGAGCCGCCGAGAATGACTGCTCTGTCACCATGTTCGCGTAGGCATCGGCCAGACCGATAATGCGCGCCCAGAGCGGGATCTGTTCGCCGCGCCGTCCATCGGGATACCCGGAACCATCAAAGCGCTGGTGATGATGTTCAATTGCTTCTCTCATCATGTCGGAATGAGGGATGGTTCCGACGATTTCGGCTCCGATGTGGGGATGCATCTTGATTTGGTAAAACTCTTCATCGTTAAGCGGTCCGGGCTTGTTCAGGACACGCTCGGAAATAAATATCTTGCCGACATCATGCACGCGAGCGGCATAGACGAGGTCGGCGGTCTCTTCCGCGGAAAGACCCAACGCGCGAGCGATCACTTCACTGTAGCGGGCGACAAGATCGCCATGTCCTGCGCTCTGCAATTCGCGGGATTCGGCGGCTCGACTCAGGGACTCAATCGCCTCCTTCAAGAGAGGAACGTTGCAACCCTGGTCGCCTCCGCATAGCTTGTAGAGCGTGGAATAGAGTTCTTCCAGCTGCTCGGGCCCGTTGTGCTCGCGCTGCAGGAAGCCTTCGATGTACGCAGAAATCTGTTGCCTCTGGCGCGCGAAGTCCTGGCCTTCGACGAACTCCTGCGCCGTCGATACGAGATTTCCGCCTGAGCGCTTTGAGACGTACATGCCGGCGTCGGCAACACGAATAATGTCTTCGATGGAAAAGCCATGCATGGGAAAACTGGCTACGCCGAAACTGCCGGTGATATTGTGCTCGGCCAACATCGGATCGCTCGCCAGCCACTGCCGCAAACGTTCTGCCAGCACCTGCGCCTGTTCCGCGCCCGTTTCGGGCATTAGAACGATGAACTCGTCTCCGCCGTACCGCGCGACAACGTTCGACTGCCGGGATTTCTGCTCGAGCAGACGGCCGACGCGCGCCAGGACCAGGTCGCCTTCAAAGTGCCCCATACTGTCGTTTACTTCTTTGAATTTGTCGAGATCGATCAGAACGACCGAGAATGGGCGCCCCGAACGCGATGCGCGCTTCCACTCAGCTGACAGCGCCTCCCAGAAGAACCTCCGTGTCTTGATGCCGGTCAGTCCATCGGTGATGGATTGCTGCTGCAGCTTTTGGAAGACGAACGCGTTGTGCAAGGCAGTGGAGAGCAGGTCGGCAAGCGTGTTCAGGATGAGAACATCCTGCGGCGAGAATGCACTCTCGTCACGGCTCTCAATATTCAGGACGCCAAGCAGCGAATCGCCGTACGTAATCGGAATGCAGAGCACAGCCCGGGAGTCTGGCAAAATGCCCGTAAGATTTCCGGGCAAAGCGTTCTGCACGAGTGCCCGTTCGCCGGTTCGCGCAACACGGCCCAGAATGCCGGTCCCGAGCGGAATGCGCTTGCCCATAGCGTGAGCCGTGGTGCCGGCTTCCGCCTTGATCTCGACTTCTTTTGTGCCGTAGTCGAGCAGGCCGATCCCAATGTGGTCAAAGCTGAAATTCTTCTGAATTTCGCTGGCGATCTGCCCGAGCATGTGGACGGGATCGTCGCTGGAAATTGCGGTACGAGAAATGTTGTTCAAAAAAGCGAGTTGCCGTGACCTCCGCTGTTCTTCGGCGAACAAGCGGGCGTTCTCCACAGCAACCGATACCTGGCCAGCCGCCGTCACCAGAACATCGAGATCGCGTTGTTCGAACACGAACTCGCGGTCGGGATTCATCGCGACCATGATGCCGCACGATTTGTTATTCAGAAAAATAGGCGCGGCAATCAGGCATTTCGCCGGGCGCTTGGGAACATGCGTGATTCCCAGCTTCTGCCGGG
>Ga0335071_10001918_pt1 | contig 22446 bp, 15 predicted proteins | sample Lox_Sample_15_FD_206724 | JGI IMG/M metagenome (GOLD analysis project Ga0335071, IMG submission 206724) | Soil microbial communities from Loxahatchee National Wildlife Refuge, Florida, United States - Lox_Sample_1.5 | ecosystem: Environmental > Terrestrial > Soil > Wetlands | place: USA... | reverse complement strand
CCGTGCCGGGCGCGTGTCGCTCGTCTCGCTCGGCCCCCCGGACACCGTCGCGCGGCGAGCGCAGGCGCTCCTGCACCTGCGCCGGCTCGTCGTCGCCGGGCTGCCCACCGGCGACGAGGGCGACCGAGCCGTCGCGGAACTGGTGCGCGCGCGCGGTCCCGGCGAGCTGCTGCTCGTCATGCAGACGCCGCCGCTGACCACCGGGCCCCAGCTGCTGGCGATCGGTGCACTCGGCCTCGGCGGCCCCGGGCAGCTGACGTCCGAGACGACGCACCTCGACGGGATCGTCGCCGGCATCGACGTCCTGCCGACCACGCTGGACTGGCTCGGGCTGGCGGTGCCGTCGGTCGTCAAGGGCCAGCCGATGCGCGTCGTGCCGGGGCGCGACGCCGCGGCGCTGACGACGTTGGAGCAGCGACTCCATGTCCTGCTCTCACGGCGCCTGCCGGCGCTGTGGACGGTGCTGGGGGCGTGGCTGCTCGTCCTGCTCTGCGCCATGCTGATCGCCGACCGGCGCGGGCTTCGGTGGGCGATGCGCATCGGCGCCCTGGCCGTGCTGTGGATCCCGGCGGTGCTACTCGTCACGGCGCTGCTGCGCCCGGCGCGCGGACTCGAGCTCGCGCTGATCGCGGTGCTGACGCTCGTGCTCGGGGCGCTCACCGACCGGCTCGTTGCCTGGCCCCGCGGCCCGGCCGTGCCGGCCTTCGCGGCCGTCGCGGCGTACGCCGTCGACCTCGCGTTCGGCTCACCGCTGATCATCCGCTCGCTGCTCGGCCCCAACCCGCTGTACGGGTCGCGCTTCTACGGGGTCGGCAACGAGCTCGAAGCCGCGCTGTCCTCGCTCCTGCTGATCGGCGTCGGCGCCCTGCTCATGGGCCGCGGGCGCTCGCGCGCGGCCGTCGTCGCGTTCGCCCTGGGCGGCGTCGTGCTCGGCCTGGTCATGGGCGCCGGGCGGCTCGGCGCGGACGTCGGCGGGATCATCACGATCGGGGCGGGCGCCGCGACCGCCGCGGTGCTCATGCTGCCCGGCGGGGTGACCAAGCGGGCGCTCGCGGCGGTGATCATCGCGCCGGTCGTCGGCCTGGCGGTGCTCGCCGCCCTGGACGCCGCCACCGGCGGCGACTCGCACTTCACGCGCACGGTGCTGCACGCCAACGGCTCGGGCGCCCTCTGGGACACCGTGATCCGCCGCTACGGCCTGGCGTTCCGCGCCCTGCGCCGCGGCTTCATGCCGGTCGCCACGCTGCTGGCGCTGCTGACGGTCGCGCTCGGCGCGCGTCGCCAGGCACGGTTGCTCGCGCCCGTCGGCGGGGACCCGGCGTATCGCGCCGCACTGTGGGGCCTGGCCGCGGTCGGGATCGCCGGGGCGCTGTTCAACGACTCCGGCCCGGTCCTGCTCCTGGTGGCCGTCTTCCTCGGGCTCGGCGTCGCGGTCTATCTGCGCGGCGATCCGCGCCTCGCCGGGCCTGGAACCGACGCCCCCGCCCGCTAGACTCCGATTCGATGCGCATCGCCCTGGTGTCGCCCTATTCGTGGACGTACCCGGGGGGCGTGACGCGCCATATCGAGGCCCTCGCAGAGCAGTTCCAGCAGGACGGCCACGAGGTGCGCGTCCTGGCGCCCTTCGATCCCCCCGACTCGCTGAGCGTCCGCCTGCACCGCGGCGCGGTTCCGCAGTCCCATCCCGCGCCCGAGTACCTGCAGCCGCTGGGCCGCACCGTCGGCATCCCGGCGAACGGCGCCGTGTCGAACCTCTGCCTGTTTCCGAGCAGCGTGTTCGCGATGCGCAGAGCGCTGGCGGAGGGCGGGTTCGACGTCGTGCACGTGCACGAGCCGATCGCGCCGGTCCTGAGCTGGGACGCCCTCGACTTCGACAGCGCTCCGCTCGTCGGCACATACCACACGTACGCCACCAGCCCGGTGACGCACAACCTCGGCAACGTCGCCGGCGCCGCGCGGCGGATGCATCGCCTGCACGCGCGCATCGCCGTCAGTGAAGCCGCCGCGTGGACGGCCCAGCGCTTCTACGGCGGGCGCTACCGGATCATCCCCAACGGGGTCCACCTGCCCGCCGAGTCGCCGGTCGCCGCCGAGGGCGAGGCGGGCCGCATCCGGATCGCCTTCGTCGGCCAAGCGGTCGAGCGCAAGGGCCTGCCGATGCTGCTGTCCGCGTTCGAGGGGCTGCGCGAGCACGTCGACGCCGAGTTGACCGTGGTCGGCGCGACCCCGGAGGAGGTCGAGCACATGCTGCTCGACGGCCGCGGCATCAGCGTGCTCGGCCGGGTCTCCGACGCTGAGCGCACGCGTGTGCTGCGCGAGGCCGACGTCCTCTGCGCCCCGTCGCTGGGCGGTGAGAGCTTCGGCATGGTGCTGACGGAGGCCTTCGCCCAGGGAACGCCCGTCGTCGCCAGTGACATCGCCGGCTACCGCGACGTCGTGCGCGACGGGCGCGACGGCATGCTCGTCCCGCGTGGCGACGCGCATGCGCTGGCCGAGACCCTGCGCGACCTCGCGCTGGACCCGGCGCTCCGCGCCACGATGGCGCGCGAGGCCGCCGTCCACGCCCATCGCTTCGACTGGCCGCGCGTCTCGGAGGAGATCCTCGGCGTCTACGAGGAGGCGATCGCCGCGCGCCAGCGAGTCGCCCCGGCGACGGCCTCCCAGCGCGCGGCCGCGCGCCTGGCACTGGTCGCGGCGGACGGGCGCCCGAAGGTTCTGCCGCGGCGCCTGCCGAGCATCGAGCCTGCGCCCGCCGGCGGCGGCCGTGCGCGCACCCGCGCGATCGCCCGCCGCGCTGGCCTGGGTGTCGCCGCGGCGGCGGGGCTCGTCCTCACGGCGCTCGCGCTGCAGCGCATCGGTGTCGACAAGGTCGCCGCCAGCCTGCTGCATTCGAGCCCGCCGTGGGTGATCGCCGCCGTCGGGGTGATGTGCGCCTCGATGGTGCTGCGCGCGGTCTCCTGGCACGCCATCCTGAAGGCCGCGCTCCCGGAGAGCCGGCTGTCGCGCTTCGCGGCGCTGCAGGGCACCTCGATCGGGGTGCTCATGTCGGCGACGCTCCCAGCGAGACTCGGGGAGCCGTCGCGCGCGCTAATCGTCGCGCGCCGGGCGGGACGCCCCCGCGAGACGCTGCCGACCGTCGTCGGCACGCTCGTCTCCCAGACGCTGCTCAACCTGCTCGCGCTCGCGATCCTCGCCGTGGTCGCGTTCTCGTCGGTGCACATCTTCGATGCGCACCACGGCGCGCTGTTCCTCGTGGCGATCGCGCCGCTGGTGCTGCTGCTCGCGGTCGTCACCGTGCCCGCGATCCTGCGCGCGGGCGGGACCGAGCGGTTCGGACGCCTGCACGCGATCGCGCGCCCGGTACGGCGCGCCGCCTACCAGGTGCGCCAGGGCCTTGAGGTCTTCCGCCGCCCGCGTGAGGGTGCCACGGCGATCGCCGCCCAGCTGGGAGCGTGGGCGCTCCAGGCGACGAGCTGCTACCTGCTGCTCGTCGCGATCGGCCTGCACGGCGCCGTCGGCGTCGGCGCCGCGGCCGCCGTGCTGCTCGCAGTGAACGTCACCGCGGTGCTGCCCGCCACGCCGTCGAACGTCGGCGTGTTCCAGGCAGCCTGCGTCGCCGTCCTCACCGGCGCCTACGGCGTGAGCACCGCCGACGCGCTCGGGTACGGGATCGTGCTACAGGCCGTCGAGATCGCCACGGCGGTGATCATGGGCGTCCCAGCGCTGCTGAAGGAGGGCCTCAGCTGGCGCGACGTTCGCCTGCGGGCGATGCACTCCACGCCCGTGCGGCTCGGCCCGGCGCCGGCGCGCAAGGCGCCCGCCGAGCGCCAGCTCGTCGTCGGCGACGTGTAGGAACGCTGCCCCGGGCGGCGAAGGGCTCCGCGTGGCCTGGGTCTACCTGCTGCGCTGCAGCGACGGGACGCTCTACACGGGTTGGACGGTCGACGTGTGGCGCCGCCTCGCCGCGCACGAGGCTGGTAGTGCGAGCCGCTACACGCGCAGCCGGCTGCCGGTGCGTCTCGCAGCCGCGTGGGAGGTCGCCGATCGCAGCGCGGCGATGCGCGAGGAGGCACGGATCAAGCGTCTGTCGCGGGCGCAGAAGCTCGAGCTGATCGCCGGCGCGGCCACACGCGGGTGAGCGGGCCTTGCACGCCGCGGCGCCGTGCGCTACCACGGGCGTCGTGGCCACGTTCTGCCTGATCCACGGTCAGTGGCACGACGCGTCCTGCTGGGACCCGGTCGTCGCCAGCCTGCGAGCGGCCGGCCACGAGGCGCTCGCGCCCGACATGCCGTTCGACGATCCGCGTGCCGGCTACGCACAGCGCGCCGGGCCGGCGATCGACGCGCTGAGCGGCGTCGAGGCTCCCATCGTCGTCGGCCATTCCATCGCCTCGGCCGAGGCGGCGCTGGTCGCCGCGGAGCGGCCGGTCGCGCTGCTCGTCCATATCTGCCCGCGCTTCGGCGGCTTCGCGACGCCGGCCGAGGCGCCCGCCGCCTTCCGCACGGGCTTCCCCTTCCCGCCCAGGGACGCGCTCGGGCGGACCGTCTGGGATCCGCAAGCGGCCGTCGAGGTGATGTACCGGCGGCTGCAGCGCGACACGGCGCTGGCGCTCGCCCGGCGCCTGCGGCCAGGCGCGGCCCCCGTCGGGCCGTACCCGCTCGAGCGCCACCCTGATGTCCCGGCGGCGCTCGTCTACGCGCTCGACGACGAGTTCTTCACGCCCGAGTGGGAGCGCTACGTGGCCCGCGAGCTGCTCGGCGTCGAGCCGATCGCGATTGCAGGCGGGCACTTCCCGATGGCAGAGGGCCCCGGCTCGCTCGCCGGGCTGCTCGACCGGCTCGCGTCCGATGCGAGCCCGCTGGGCTAGGCCGTCTCGCCCGCGAGGATCTCATCCGCCGGGTCCTCGTCGGGGAGGTCCGCGAACAGCGCCGGGTCGCGGTCGCTGCCGGCGATCACGTCGTCGCGGCGCTGGCGGTCGGTCTTCGGCAGGAAGCCCGACTTCATGCCGAAATACGTCGCGTCCGGATGGTGGGCGATGAGCGCCAGCGTCGACTGCTCGGGCTCGGGGGCGAACCCGTCGGTCAGCGACATCCCGATCCGCGAGAGGTCCAGCAGCCGGTCGACCTTCGCGTGCTCGGACTGCTCGGGAACAGCGGGATAGCCCCAGGAGTAGCGCCGGCCCTGGGTGCGCTCGATGCCGAGGTCGGCGCGGACCTTCGCGTGCAGCCACTCCGCCAAGCCCTCGGCGGTCTGCACGCCGAGGCCGTGCACGAACAGCTGCTCGGCGTACTCGCCGTCAGCCTCGAGCTCGGCCATCCGCTCGGTCACCTCGGAGCCGACGGTGACGGCGGTGAGCGCGACCACGTCCAGCCCGCCTGACGTCTTCGGGCGGAAGAAGTCCGACAGGCAGATCCGGTCGTGGCCGGGCTGGCGTGGGTTGACGAAGCGCACGAGCTCGGTCTTGCGGTCGTCCGGGTCGAGCACGACGAGGTCGTTCCCGTCGGCGTAGCACGGGAAGTAGCCGAGCAGCGCACGCGGGTGCAGGTAGTCCTGATCGGCCCACATGCGCTGCAGGCGGGGGCGGAAGTCGTCGCGCAGCAGCGCGGTCCACGCATCGCCCTTCACGCCGCGACCGCCCCAGTGGAGCTTGAACAACACGTGCGTATCGAGGTGGTGGTAGAGCTCGTCCATGTCGACGGGGACCTCGCGCACGCCCCACCACGGGGGGGTGGGGACCGGCACGTCGGTGCGCGCCGCCGAGCGCACGCTCGCGTCGTCGGTCGGCAGCGCGTCGGGCTCGGGGCCGCGCTCGCGCAGCGCGCGCGCGTCGCGGCGCACCTGCTCGACAAGCTCGGCGCGCCGCTCGGGGTCGACCAGAGCGTCCATCTTCGCCAGCCCCTCGAACGCGTCCTTGCAGAAGAACACGCCGGGCTCGTAGAGCTCGTCGGACTCACGGCCGAAGGGGTAGAGCGCCCGCAGGCCGAAGTCGCGGTTGATGGCCGCGCCGCCGATGAGCACCGGGTAGCGCAGCTCCTGGGCGTGGAGCTCCTGGACGCAGGCGGGCATCTGCTTGGAGGTCGAGACCAGCAGCGCGCTGAGACCGATCGCCGTGGCGTCGTGCTCCCTCGCCGCATCGAGGATCGTCCCGATCGGAACCTGCTTGCCGAGGTCGACGACCGTGTAGCCGTTGTTCGTGAGGATCGTGTTGACGAGCGACTTGCCGATGTCGTGGACGTCGCCGAAGACGGTCGCCAGCACGACCGTGCCCTTCGTGTAGCCCTCGATGCGGTCCAGGTAGCGCTCGAGCTGCGCAACGGCGCGCTTCATGACCTCGGCGCTCTGCAGCACGAACGGCAGGATCAGCTCGCCGGCGCCGAACTTGTCGCCGACCTCCTTCATCGCGGGCAGCAGCACGTCGTTGAGCGTGGGCACGGCGCCGAGCTTCTCGACAGCGCGGTCGATCCACTCCTCCACGCCCTCCTTGCGCCGGCGCAGGATGTGGAAGTGCAGCGCCTCCTCGGGCTCCATGCCCTCGGTCGGGTCGCCGGCGCCCGCGGCCTCCTCCTCGGCGCCGCGGCTCTCGAAGTGCCCGATGAAGCGCTCGAGCGCGTCTGGCGCCCGGTTGAAGACCAGGTCGTCGGCGAGCGTGCGCTCGAGCTCGCTGATCTCGCCGTACGGGGTGATGTGGTTCGGGTTGACCATGGCGAGGTCGAGCCCGGCCTCGACGCAGTGGTGCAGGAAGACGGAGTTCAGCACCGCGCGCGCCGCGGGGGAGACGCCGAAGCTCACGTTCGAGACGCCGAGCGAGGTCTTCACGCCCGGGATCTCCGCCTTGATGCGCCGGATGCCCTCGATCGTCTCGACCGCCGAGGGGCGCCACTCCTCGTCGCCGGTCGTGAGCGTGAAGGTCAGGGCGTCGAAGATCAGCAGCTCGGGGTCGAGCCCGTGCTCCTCGCAGCAGAGCTGTGTCAGGCGCCGCGCGACCTCGAGCTTGCGCTCGGCGGTCTTGGCCATGCCGTCCTCGTCGATCGTCAGGGCGATCAGCGCCGCGCCGTGCTCAAGCGCCACGGGCACCACGCGGTCGAGCTTCTCGCGGCCGGCCTCGAGGTTGATCGAGTTCACGATCGCGCGGCCCGGGATCTGCTCGAGCGCGAGCTCGATGACGTCGGGCTCGGTCGAGTCGACCTGGATCGGCGCGGGCTGCGAGAGCGAGACGCGCTTTGCGACGACCCGCATCTGCTCGGCCTCGTCCTGGCGCTCGGTCAGCGCGACGCACAGGTCGAGCACGTGCGCCCCGCCCTGCACCTGGTCCTCGGCGATCTGGATGATGCCGTCGTAGTCGTCGGAGAGCAGCAGCTCCTTGGCCTTGCGCGAGCCCTGCGAGTTGACGCGCTCGCCGACGAGCGTCGGCGCCGGATCCTGGACGAGCGGCGCGGCGGTCATCATCGAGCTCAGGCGCGGCGGCCGCGGCGCAGGCCGTGCGCCGACCGGCAGGTTGCGGCAGCGCTCCGCGATCGCCGCGATGTGCGCGGGCGTCGTCCCGCAGCAGCCCCCGACGATGCTGACGCCGTAGCGCTCGACGAACTCGCCGAGCGTCTCGGCGAGCGGGCCGGGCTGCTCGGGGAAGATCGTCTCGCCGTCCGGGCCCTGGAGCGGCAGCCCGGCGTTCGGGACGCAGTGCACGGGCACGGCGGCCCACTCGCCGAGGAAGCGGATCGCGTCGCGCATGTCCTCCGGGCCCGTCGAGCAGTTCAGGCCGATCGCGTCGACCTTCAGCGCCTCGAGCGTCGTCAGCACAGCGTCGATGTCGGTGCCCAGGAGCATCTTGCCGCCGTTGGGCAGCAGCGAGACCGAGCATTGGATGGGGACGGCGCGGCCGACCTGCCTGAAGGCGTCGCGCGCGCCGAAGATCGCGGCCTTGACCTCGAGGATGTCCTGCGCGGTCTCGATGATCAGCAGGTCGGCGCCGCCCTGGACGAGACCGCGAGCCTGCTCCTCGAACACGTCGCGCAGCTCGCGGAAGGTGATGACGCCGAGCGCGGGGTCCTCGGAGGCGGGGAGGTGCCCCGTCGGCCCGATCGATCCAGCGACGAAGCCGTGCTCGCCGACCGCGCGGCGCGCGATCTGCGCGGCCTTGACGTTGATCTCCAGGGTGTGCTCGCCCAGGCGCCACTCGTCGAGCTTCAGGCGGCTGGCCTGGAAGGTGTCGGTCTCGACGACCTCGGCGCCCGCGGCGACCATCGACGCGTGCACGCCCTCGATCACGTCGGGGCGGTTGAGCACCAGCGCCTCGTGGCACTTGCCCTGCAGCCCGCCGTAGTCCGCGCTCGTCAGGTCGAACTGTTCGAGCGTGGCACCCATGCCGCCGTCGAACACGACGACGCGCTCCCGGACCGCGGCGAGGTAGTCACGCATGTCGGCAGCCTAGCAGCGATTCGGCAAACCTTGACACGGCCGTGTCAAGGCTGGGGAGTGGGCTGGGTTCGGGCCGCCAGGCGTCCGCGATCCGGCCCACCGCGGTCGTTCGGGCGTCCGGTCGGGGCGGTGGGCTGAGTTCAGGACGTCAGGCGTCCGCGATCCGGCCCGGTGCCGAGCTCCCCGGAGTGCGGCGGACCGCGAGGATGCGCCGGAGCTCCGCCAGCGTTGCCTCCTGCTCGTGCACCACCCGCCGCCAGGTGAGCCGCACGACCACGTAGCCCTCGGCCGCGAGCATCGCATCGCGGCGGCGGTCGGTCTCGAAGGCGCGCCGCGTCAGATGAGCGCCTGCGCCGTCGAGCTCGACCACAAGGCGTTCCCGCGACCAGAGCGCGTCGACCTCCGTCAGGCGCTCGGGCAGCGCCACCGTCGCATTCAAGCGGGGCTGGGGGATGGCGCCGGCGCGGCAGAGCGCGAGGAACCGGCGCTCGAGCTCGCGTCGTGTCGGCCCCGGGGAGGGCTGCGCCAGAAGCGCCCGGAGCCGACCGGTTCCACGCCGGCCCGGAAGTCGATCGATGGCCGCGATGACCTCGGGGACGTCGAGCACTCGGAGGACCTCCGCCTCGTGCACCGCGCGTTCGAGCCGGTCCTCGTCGAGCACGCCCGCAAGGTCGACCAGCGTGCGCGCAAGCGAGGTCACGGGGATGCCGTCGACGATGGCCGTGTCATCCGGCGCGAGGACCCGCGTCCGGTGGACGAGCACGCCGCGCGGACCGCTGCGCCCGCGCTGGGGCGTCGTGACCTCGATGGGCCCCGCGCCGGCGGGGAGCACGCCCCAGAGCGCGCCGGCGCTTCTGCCGGCCAGGCGGGCGCCCCGACCGCATGCGAGGACGGCCGCCATTCGCACGCCCGCCAACGACACGCGGTGGTGACCGACTGCGAACACGCCGCGGTGCATGCGGTGCAGGCGCCCGGCGGCCACGCGATGGCCTGCGGCGCGCGTGCTCAGGCCGAGCTCGCGCAGCTGTGCCACGGTGATGACGCCATGCTGGCGGGCGGCCAGCGCCGCGATCCGCGCGTCGAGCGGTGGGCCGGATCGCGGACGGTCCGTGTCCGCTACCCGGCCCACCGCGGCACTGGGGAGGGCCTCGGGCCGCGCTGGGCCGGATTGGCGACGGTGTGCGTCCGCGTTCCGGCCCACCGTGCCATGGGGGAGGTCCTCGGTGTGCGGTGGGCCGGCCGGTGAGCGGTCCATGTCCCCGATGCGGCCCACCGCAGCAGCGTCGCGCCGAAGGTGTTGCGCATGGGTCGCGGAGTGCCACGAAATCCGCAACCCGCGCCCACGACTTCACCCCCCAAACGACGACGACCCCGCCGCCACGAAGGGCCACGGGGCCGTCGGCACTGCGCGGCGCCTGCGCGCCGGCGCCTACTTGATGAACAGCATCTCCGAGTACTTCGGCAGCGGCCAGAGGTCGTCGGCCACGAGCTTCTCGAGCCGGTCCGCAGCCTCGCGGGTGGCGTCCATCGCCGGAATGACCTTGTCGCGCATGTACTTCGCGAGCTCCAGGCCCTCCTCGGCGGGGTGCTGTGCGTTGACCCTCTCGAGCACCTTGAGCGCTTTGATGAGCGCGTCCGCAACCGACTTGACCTCGGTCGCGGCGGCGGTCAGCCCGGCTGACTTGAGTTCGCTGATGTAGCGCACGGCCGCCGGCAGGATCATCGTCCGGGCGATCGACGCAGCGGTCTCCGCCTCGATGTTGAGCTTCGTCGAGTACTGCTCGACGGCAACCTCGAAGCGCGACTCGAGCTCACGCTCGCTCAGCACGCCGTAGCGCTCGAAGAGCTTCACCGTCGGCTTCTCGATGAGCCACGGCAGCGCGTCCGGCGTCGTGCGCAGGTTCGCGAGCCCGCGCTTGGCCGCCTCCTTGTGCCAGCCCTCGGAGTAGTTGTCTCCGGCGAACACGATCCGCCGGTGCTTCTTCCAGGCGCCCTTGACGACCTCCAGCACCGCCTCGTCGCGCTTGGTGCCCTTGGCCTGCAGCGCCTCGACCTTGTCGGTCAGCTCATCGATCGCCTGGGCGGTGATCGTGTTGAGGGTCGCGTTCACCATCCCCAGCGACATGCTCGAGCCCAGTGCGCGGAACTCGAACTTGTTGCCGGTGAAGGCGAACGGCGAGGTGCGGTTGCGATCCCCGCCGTGCAGCGGGAGCGGCGGCAGCACCGGGCTCCCCAGCCCGAGGAAGTTGCCCTTGGCGTCCTTGGCCGGCTTGCCGGAGGCGACCGCGTCGAACGCGGTCTCCAGCTCGCTTCCCAGGAAGATCGAGATGATCGCCGGGGGCGCCTCGTTGGCGCCGAGCCGGTGATCCTGCCCGACGTTCGCGACCGTCGCGCGCAGCAGCTGCTGGTGCGTGTCGACGGCGGCGATCACGGCCGCGCAGAAGAACAGGAACTGCAGGTTCTCCGCCGGCGTGTCGCCCGGGTCGAGCAGGTTCGTCCCGGTGTCGGTCCCCATCGACCAGTTGTTGTGCTTGCCCGAGCCGTTGACGCCCGCGAACGGCTTCTCGTGCAGCAGGCACACCAGGCCGTAGCGGCGCGCGACGTTCTGCATCACCTGCATCGTCAGCTGCTGGTGATCGGAGCCGACGTTCGAGTTCTCGAAGATCGGCGCGACCTCGTACTGCGCGGGCGCGACCTCGTTGTGGCGCGTCTTGACCGGCACGCCCAGGCGCCGCAGCTCCTCCTCGAAGTCGAGCATGTAGGCGAGCACGCGCTCGGGGATCGAGCCGAAGTAGTGCTCGTCCAGCTCGTGGCCCTTCGGCGGCTTGGCCCCGAAGAGCGTGCGACCGGTCGTGTAGAGGTCCGGGCGCTCGTAGTAGTACTGCTCGTCGATCAGGAAGTACTCCTGCTCGGGCCCGACCGTCGTGAACACGCGCGAGGAGGTCTTGTCGCCGAACAGCCGCAGCGCGCGCAGGGCCACGTTCGACAGCGCGTCCATCGAGCGCAGCAGCGGGATCTTCTGGTCCAGCGCCTCGCCCGTCCACGAGACGAACGCGGTCGGGATGCACAGGTACGCCCCGTTCGGGTTCTCGAGGACGAATGCCGGCGAGGTCGGGTCCCAGGCCGTGTAGCCGCGCGCCTCGAACGTCGCGCGGATGCCGCCGGTCGGGAACGACGACGCGTCCGGCTCGCCCTGGATCAGCTCCTTGCCGGAGAACTCGGCGATCGCCTTGCCCTCGCCGGTCGGGACGAAGAACGAGTCGTGCTTCTCGGCCGTGAGGTTCGTCAGCGGCTGGAACCAGTGCGTGTAGTGCGTGGCGCCCTTCTCCATCGCCCACTCGCGCATCTCCTTGGCGACGGCATCGGCGAGCGCGGTGTCGAGCGCCTCGCCCTTCTCGAGGGTCGCCTGCAGCTTGCGGTAGACCTCCTTCGGCAGGCGTGCCTTCTGGACCGCCGGGCTGAAGACGTTCTCGCCGTAGCTCGTCGCGCCCGGCTCCATCAGGTCGGTCTGGCCGGCTGAACCGCCGTTGGCGGTCCACTGGGCGGCGCTGACGTTGTGCTGTCGGGTCTTGCTGGCCATCGTGCTCTGGGTTCCTCCTGCGGGGCTCGGATCGCGGCGCCGTCGACATACATGCAACGCGCTCGCGCGCGCGGGAAGGACGTGCCGTACGGGTTCCAGGCTAGGGGCGGCGCCGACCCCGCACCTTATCCCGATGTCCAACATCGCGGATCCAGCCTTCGCCACATGGTCTTCGCCCCAGCGAGCTCCCGACCGGCGGGCGAACCCCGCGCGCCGATGTTTCGACAGCCGTCCAATGCGCCGGCGTGCGCCGGCCCACAGACTCAGCGGCGCACAATCGACGAGGAGGCTCGATGAGACGTTCGCTAGCGGTCGGCGCCGGATGCGCCGGCCTCGCAGGACTGCTGCTGCTCCCCACTGGGGCGATGGCCGACACCTACGACGCGGCCGCCGCCGGCGTGCTCCCGCAGTCGGTCGGCATCAACTCGCTGTGGGTGTTCATCGCCGCGGTCCTCGTGCTGTTCATGCAGGCCGGGTTCATGTTCCTGGAGATCGGCTTCTCCCGCGGCAAGAACGCGGGCACCGTCGTCGCCAAGGTCCTGGTCAACTTCTCGATCGCCGCGCTGCTGTACTGGGCATGCGGCTTCGCGTTCGCCTTCGGCGGCGCGCCCGGCCACGTGATCGGGGACACCGGGTTCTTCCTGCGCGACTACGGCAACCCGCTCACGGCCTTCCCGGTCATGGGCCTGTCGGACGCGACGATCGAGTCCAAGTGGCTCTTCCAGTTCGCCTTCTGCGCCGTGTCGCTGGCGATCGTCTGGGGGACGACGCTCGAGCGCATCAAGTTCGGCGTCTACGTCATCTACGCGATCGTCTTCGCGGCGCTCATCTACCCCATCTTCTCGGGCTGGGTCTTCGGCGGCGGCTGGCTGCAGGCGAACCTCGGCATGCAGGATTTCGCCGGCTCGACGGCGGTCCACCTGATCGGCGCCACCGGCGGCCTGGCGGTGTTGCTGCTGCTCGGCGCCCGGCGGGGCAAGTACGGGTCCGACGGCAAGCCGCGCGCGATCCCGGGGCACAACATGCCGCTCTTCGGGCTCAGCGTCGTGATCCTGCTGATCGGCTGGTTCGGGTTCAACCCGGGGTCGACCCTCGGCGCGCTCGACGGGCGCTTCACCGAGGTCGGCCTGGTGACGCTCGTGGCGGCCGCCGCCGGCGTGCTCGGGGCCGTCTTCACGAATCGCCTGATCACGGGCACGATCGACATCGGCATGGCCGGCAACGGCATGATCGGCGCGCTCGTCGCGATCACCGCCGGGTCGGGCTACGTGGCGCCGTGGGCAGGCGTCGTCATCGGCTTCCTGGCCGGCGTGATCATCCCGTTCGGGGTCTACGCGATCGACAAGCGCCTGGACGATCCGGTCGGCGCGCTCACCGCGCACGGGCTGTGCGGCGTGTGGGGGACCCTGGCCTGCGGGCTGTTCACCCTGCCGGCGCTGGCGAAGTACAACGCGGTCGGCGACCCCGGCCTGGTGTACACCGGCTCCTTCCACCAGCTCGGCGTGCAGGCGCTCGGCGTGGTGATCGTGTTCACGTCGGTCCTCGTTTCGAGCCTGCTCGTCTTCTGGCTCGTCAAGAAGACGTACGGCCTGCGCGTGACGCCCGAGGAGGAGGACGCCGGCCTCGACATCTCCGAGCACGGCATGTACGGGTACCCGGAGCAGTTCATCCCGGCGCCCGAGCTGGTCGGCTACGGCGCGGCGCCCCAGTACGGTTCGCCGGCAGTGGCCACGGCGACCGCGAAGGAGGTCACGGCATGAAGAAGATCGAGGCGTACATCCGCCACGAGGCGTTCGAGCCGATCCGCATGGACCTGCTGGATCTGGGCTTTCCCTCGCTGACGATCAGCGAGGTGAAGGGCTCCGGCCGGCAGAAGGGGATCGTCGAGACGTACCGCGGCGCGGTGCTCACGAACTACCTGCGACCGAAGGTCAAGGTCGAGTGCGTCGTAGCCGACCGTGACGTGCAGACGATCGTCGACACGATCCTCAAGCACGGGCGCACGGGGGCCGTGGGCGACGGGAAGGTGTTCGTCCTCCCGGTCGAGGAGGCCTGGCGCGTGCGCACCGGCGAGTCCGGTGAGGACGTGCTGCAGGCCCACCCGGACGCGGCGGCCACCGCCGCGTAGCAGGGGTTCAGGTGAGCGGGGCGGCGGAATCCGAGCGTGGGTCCGCCGCTCCGCGGTCGCCTGCGGGCGACCGGCGGCGCGACCTCGTCACGCGGCTGCGCGAGGTGCACCTGCGTATGGTCGACGCCGTCCTGGGCGGCGAGGGCCTGGAGCGGGTGGCGGCGCTGGCGGCCGACGCCGCCGGCGCGCCCGTCGTGATCGTCGTTCCGCGTCTGGGCGCGGCGGTTGCGGGTCCTGCGCCCGAGTCCGTCGACGAGCGCGCACTCGGCGCGCTGCGCCGCTACGTGGCCGACCGGGTGCGCGACCGGCCGGCCCCCGTTCCGGTGGAGGTCGTGGCCGAGGCGCCGATCGCCACCGGCGACGAGCTGCTCGGGTCGGTGCTGCTCGTTCGCGGCAGGGGCGAGCACGACCCTGACGCCGCAGAGTTCCTCCACACCGCGGCGATGACCTGCCTCACCGAGGTCGCCGTCGAGGAGGCGCGCGAGGAGGTCGAGGAGAACCTGCGCGGCTCCTTCCTCGAGGACCTGCGCGCGCGGCCCGACCTCGACCCGCGCGAGGTCGTGCGACGCGCGGGACGCCTGGGCTGCGACCTCTCGCGCGGCGTCGTCGTCCTGTGCGCGGAGCTGGCGACCGAGCGCCCGCGCCACGTCGTCGCGACGATCGCCGGCGACCATCCCGGTGCGCTGGCCCAGCATATGGGGGGCGCGGGCGAGGCCTCGCGCGTGTACGCGCTGCTGCCGGCGGTCGGCGCCGACGACGCCCCGGAGCAGACGCTCGCGCGCGCACGCGCGCTCGCCGAGCGACTCGGTCGGCACGGCACCGTCGGGCTCTCGAGCTTCTACGTCGATCCGGCCGAGCTCGGGCGTGCCATCGAGGAGGCCGAACTCGTGCTCGACGTCCTGCGCCGCGGCGAGGGCGCGCCGACGAACGGCGCGCTGCGGGAGATCGGCAGCGGCACCTACCGCCTGCTGTTCCGCGTGCTCGCCTCGCACCCCGAGGAGGTGCGCTCGTTCTACGAGGACACCGTGGCGCCGCTCGTGCGCTACGACGACCAGTACCACACCGACCTCGTCGGGACGCTCGAGGCCTATTTCGAGCAGAACTGCAACATGAACGCCACCGCCGCGGCGATCTACGCCCATCGCCACACGGTCGCCTACCGGCTGGACCGCGTGCGCGAGCTCACAGGCCTGGACCCCACGCAGTCCGAGGACCGCGAGCGGCTGGGTCTGGGGCTCAAGGCATACCGCATCATCGCCCCTCGGCTGCCGCGCTGAGGGACCGTGCGCGGCGCCGGATCGCCACCCTGCGGCATGCCCGGTACGGGAGTACACGGGCATGGCCGCCGTGCGGCGCCCGGCATCCACGCACGGCGCCTCAGCGCGCCAGCCGGATGGGGTGGGGGGCTTGTGACTCGCGGCGTTCGGGCGGGCCCGCGGCCTCGGTCGCGTCGGGTGGGCTGAGTTTCGGACGGTGGGCGTCCGTGATCCGGCCCACCGTCGTCGCGGCCCGGCAGTGGGCGAGTGGTGGGCCGGGTTTCGGACGGTGGGTGTCCGTGATCCGGCCCACCGCGGTCGCCCGCGCCGCCCGAGGTGGCCGGCGGGCCGCCGTGTTGCTCGCCGGCTCGCCGTCCACGCCTCGATGGGTGTCCTTCGGTGCCCGGCGCCCGCACCTGCCCGCGCGCACGACCACGCGCGCCGCCTCGCCGTCCACGCCTGGATGCGTTCCTTCGGTGCCCGGGAACCCACCACCCGCACCCACGGACGACCGCACTCGCTGGACGGATGTACGACCTGCGCCCGCGCGCCGCGCCTACTGCCCGACCGTGATGATCTTGCCCGTCACCGGGTCGACGCGGCTGAGCGGTGGGCGGCGGGTGACGCGTGCGACGAGGGTGCCCTCGGGTGGCTGGTTGGCGGCGGTGACCGCGCGGGCCTTGCCGTTCAGACCGGCGGCAACGCGGTAGTGCAGCGTGTGCGTGCCGGCCTTGACCGCCGTGACGAGCCAGCGGAAGGTGCGCGTGCGCCCGGCCGCGAGCGGGCCGAGCGCCCAGGTGTTCACGTACGCCGTCACGCCGTTGACCGGGCCGATGTTCACGATCCACACCGGCCGCTGCGGATCGGCCTGCCCCGGCATCGTGGAGACGTCGTTGAAGCCGTCGACCGTGACCGCGACGTTCGGGATGGTCTTCGTGCCCGTGTTGCGCACGGTGATCGACAACGGCACGTTGTCGGCGAGCCCCTGGTAGCGCGGGAAGCGCGCGTCGACGACGCGCACGCGGAAGGCCGCGCTCGGCTCGCCTGCGTCCTGGCGCGTGCCGCCCCCGCAGCCCGCGGCGAGGCCGGCGGCGGTCGCCAGCAGCGCCACCGCCGCGGCTCCCCGGACTGACAGCACGCGGCCCCTCCTCACGGCGCGCGACGCTACCACAGGGCACGGCCTCCACCGCGCCGATCGCGCCCGTCCGCGCCGGGCCGACGGTTGTCGTTTGCGACGGATCCGCGTGCTCCCGTAGAGTCCCGGCAGCCGGGGCCGCGGGAGCGCGGCCGTGTGCGCGAGACAGGGAGAGGAGGGGACCATGGTTCGAAGCACCGCCGACCGGGCAGTCAGCCCTGCCAGGGAGCTGTTCGAGGAGATCGGCGACATGATGATCCTCACCGGCAAGACCATCGTCTCCGCCGTCCGCCCGCCCTACCCCTACGGCGGCGAGTTCATCTCCCAGTTCCTGTTCGCGCTGCGGCTCTGCTGGTTCCCGCTGCTGATCTCGACGGTCGCCTTCGGCTACGGCGCCCCGGGCCTGCAGGCCGCGAACTTCCTGGTCCTCTTCGGCGCGCTGGACCGCCTCGGCGGCTTCTTCGTCCTGGCGTCGATCCGCGAGTTCGCGCCGTTCGTGACCGCGATCGTGCTCGCGGGCGTCGCGGGCACCGCGATCACGGCCGACCTCGGCGCGCGCAAGATCCGCGAGGAGCTCGACGCGCTGCAGGTGCTCGGCGTCGACCCGATCAAGAACCTCGTCGTGCCGCGCTTCCTGGCGCTGATGCTCGTCACCGGGCTGTTCGACATCTACGCGCTGCTGTTCGGCATCTTCGGCGGCATCGTCGCGACGCTCGTGAACCACGCCCCGCTCGGGCCGTTCTGGGCGACGTTCTTCACCAACGCCTCGGTGACCGACCTCTGGGGCTCGGTCCTGAAGTGCCTCATGTTCGGCGCGATCATCGCGATCGTCTGCTGTTACAAGGGGATGACCGCCTCCGGCGGCGCCGCGGGTGTCGGCCGCGCGGTCAACCAGGCGGTCGTGATCGCCTTCCTCGGCGTGTTCGCGTTCAACTACGTGTTCACGCAGACGCTGCTGGCCACCCACCCGGAGATCAACGTCATCCGCTGAGCGCGGCGGACGGGAACCGCATCATGGGCGACACCTGGCTCAGCCTCCCGCGCGACTGGATCGCCTCGTTCGGCGACATCGCGAAGTTCTGCGGGCGCATCCTCGGCGAGGTGCTCGGCCTGCGGGTCATGCGCTTCTTCGGCGAGGCGCTGCGCCAGGCCGGGATCCTCATCGTCTCATCGACGATCGTGATCTGGGGCCTGGTGTTCATCATCGGCCTGCAGTGCGGGATCGAGGGGGCGTACTTCAATCGCTCGGTCGGCTCGCCCGCGTACGCCGGCGTCTTCGCGGCGTGGTGCGATCTGCGCGAGCTGGTGCCGTACGCGTTCGGCTACATGATGGCCGCCAAGGTCGGCACGGGGATCGTCGCCGAGCTCGGGTCGATGCGCATCTCGGACGAGATCGACGCGCTCGAGGTCATGGGCATCGACTCGATGACGTTCCTCTGCGCGACCCGCCTGCTGGCGGCGTGGATCGTGCTGCCGTTCATGTACGTCGCGGCGATCGGCGCCGGGTTCTTCGCGAGCTACCTGGCCGTGGTGGTCCAGATCGGAGAGGTCTCGCAAGGGGGGTACTCGCTGATCTTCTGGCAATTCCAGAATCCGCCCGACCTGCTCTTCAGCCTCATCAAAGCCATGGTGATGGCGACGGTCATCGTCCTCGTCGGCTGTTACTACGGCTACACCGCCAGTGGGGGGCCGGTCGGAGTGGGGACGGCGACGGCGAAGTCGATGGTGCTGAACATCGTGCTCGTGCACCTCATCGGCATGCTCGGGACACAGGTCTTCTGGGGCGCGAACCCGCGCGCCCCGATCGGAGGATGAGATGGACGTGACGGACGATCGCGACCCCGAGGAGCCGCGCGCGGCGGGCGACCCGACCGGGCCCGAGGCGGGCGAGGACCTGCCGCCCGTCGGCCCGCCGGTCCCGGGCGCCGGCTCGGACGCGCAGGAGACGGTGGTGTCCCACGCGGCCGCGGCCACCGAGGCCGGGCGCGTCTCGGTCGTGCGCGAGCCCGAGCGCGGCGAGGACGACGAGTACCGCTGGCACACGGGTCTGAACCGCCCGACCGGCGTGCCCGACGCGGTGGAGTTCATCGAGGTCCACAAGGCCTTCGGGCGCAACAAGATCCTGCGCGGCCTGAACATGGGCCTGCCCGAGGGCAAGATCTCGATGATCCTGGGCCCCTCGGGCACCGGCAAGTCGGTGTGCATCAAGCACATGGTCGGCCTGCTGTACCCCGACGACGGCGACGTCCTCGTCCATGGCGAGTCGGTCCCGAGCATGCGCGACGAGGAGCTCTTCGAGATGCGCAAGAAGTTCGGCGTCCTGTTCCAGGACGGCGCGCTGTTCGGCTCCATGAACCTCTTCGACAACGTCGCCTTCCCGCTGCGCCAGCACACGGACAAGGGCGAGGACGAGATCGAGTCGATCGTCCGCCGGCGCCTCATGGAGGTGGGGCTCGGCGACGCCGGCGACAAGATGCCCAACGAGCTCTCCGGCGGCATGCGCAAGCGCGCCGGCTTCGCGCGGGCGCTCGTCCTCGACCCGGACATCGTGCTCTTCGACGAGCCGGACTCCGGCCTGGACCCCGTGCGCACGGCGCTCCTGTGCGAGCTGATCCAGGAGATCCACGAGGAGAACGGCGGCGCCTACACCGTCATCACCCACGACATCATGAGCGCCCGGCGCGTCGCCGAGTACATCGCCGTGCTCTGGCGCGGGCGGATCGTCGAGTCCGGCCCCGCGGCGGAGCTCTTCAACTCCGACAACGCGTTCGTGCGCCAGTTCCTCTCCGGGGCGGCCCAGGGGCCGCTCGGGATGGAGTGAGCCGGGTCCCCGACCACCGAACCCCCCGAGCAGCCAGCCAGCCACCAGCCAGCCGACCATTCCGCTCTCGACGACACCAGGCCGCACGACCCGACAGGGGGACGCATGACCACCGCCCGAGCCGTCACGCTCGGGGCGATCGTCGTCGTGGCCGCGCTCGTCGCGGTGTTGCTGCTCGGCGGCGGCGGCGGCCACCAGTACAAGCTCATCTTCCAGACCGCCGGCCAGCTGGTGAAGGACAACGACGTCCAGGTCGGCGGCCGCCGTGTCGGCTCGGTCACCGACATCCAGCTGACGCCGAACAACCAGGCGCAGATCACGATCGAGGTCGACAAGCCGTACGCGCCGCTGCACGAGGGCACGACGGCGGTGATCCGCGCGACGTCGCTGTCGGGCGTCGCCAACCGCTACGTCTCGCTCACACCGGGGCCCAACAACGCGCCCAAGCTCCCCGACGGGGCGGTGCTCACCGCGGACAAGACGACGACGATCGTCGACCTCGACCAGCTGTTCAACACGCTCGACGCCCCAACCCGCGCCGGCCTTGCCAAGACGATCCAGGGGTTCGCGACGTGGTACCAGGGCAAGGGCCTGCAGGCGAACGCCGCCGGTCGCTACTTCCCGCCGTCGCTGCAGGTCACCACGAGCCTGCTGGAGAAGCTGAACGCCGACCAGCGCGCGCTCAACACGCTCGTGCAGGACACCTCGGGCGTCGTCACGACGCTAGCGCGGCGCGCCCCGACGCTGACGGACCTCGTCTCCAACGCGGACACGACATTCGGCGCGATCGCCTCCGAGAACGCCTCGCTCGCGCAGGCCCTCTCGCTGCTGCCGCAGACGCTGCGCCGCGGCAGCACGACGTTCGTCGACCTGCGGCTCGCGCTCGACGACGTCGACAAGCTCGTCGCGGTCTCCAAGCCGGCGAACAAGAACCTCGCCCCGTTCCTGGCCACGCTGCGCCCGCTGCTCGTCCAGTCGACGCCGACGATCGCCAAGCTCTCCCAGCTCGTCAGCCAGCCGGGCCCGAGCAACGACCTGACGAACCTGCTGACGACCGCGCCGGCGCTCGCGAAGTCCGCCTCGACCTCGTTCCCCGCCTCGGTCAAGGCGCTCAACCAGTCGACGCCGATCTTCGACTTCATCCGCCCGTACACCCCCGACCTCGTCGGCTGGCTGCGGGACTTCGGCCAGGGCGCCGCGAACTACGACGCCAACGGACACTTCGCGCGCATCGCGCCGGTCTTCAACGCGTTCAAGTACGACTCGACCTCGAACGAGCTGATCCCGGTTCCGCCGGCGCTGCGCACGCCCGGCCTGCAGAACGGCTCGTCGATCGTTCCTCGCTGCCCGGGCGCGGCGATCCAGCCACCGGCCGACGGCAGCGCGCCGTGGCAGGACACGAGCGGCAAGCTCGACTGCAACGCCTCGATCTACCCGCCGGGGCCGTGAGGGCATGAAGCGGATCGCAGCCCTCCTCGTGCTGGTCCTCGCGGGCGCCGTGCTCATCGTCTTCGCGACGGGGTCCGGCGGCGACGGGGGCTACCGGGTGCGCGCGATCTTCGACAACGCCGCGTTCGTGATCCCCGGCGAGGACGTGAAGATCGCCGGCGTGAAGGTCGGGAAGATCCAGAGCCTCGACCTGACGCCGGACAACAAGGCGGCCGTGGTCCTGGACATCTCGAACTCGGACTACCACGACTTCCGCACCGACGCCTTCTGCATCGTGCGCCCGCAGGGGCTCATCGGCGAGAAGTTCATCGAGTGCGAGCCGACCCAGCCGCGCCTGCCCGGTGCGCCGGTCCCGGCGCTGCTGCCGGTGATCAAGCGCGGTCCGGGCAAGGGCCAGCACCTGCTGCCGTCGACGAACACCGCCAAGGCGATCGACATCGACCTGATCAACAACATCATGCGGCTGCCGCTGCGTGAGCGGTTCACGATCATCATCAACGAGCTGGGCACCGGCCTGGCGGGCAACGGCGCGGCGCTGAACGCGGCGCTGCGCAAGTCGAACCCGGCGTTCAAGGCGTTCGACCAGGTGCTCGCGATCCTCGCTGCGCAGAACCGCGTGCTGGCCTCGCTGGCCAAGAACGGCGACACGGTGCTCGCGCCGCTCGCGCGCGACCGCGCGCACATCCAGGGCTTCATCAACAGCTCGGCGAAGACCGCGACCGCGACCGCCGAGCGCAGCGCCGCGCTGCAGGCCGACATCAAGCTGTTCCCGCCGTTCCTGCGCCAGCTCGGCCCGACGATGAACACGCTCGGCGCCCTCGCCGACCAGTTCACGCCGGTGGTGCAGGACCTGCACCGCGCGGCCCCGTCGCTGAACACGTTCGTCACCGGCACGCCGGCCTTCACGAGCGCCGCGATCCCGGCGTTCAAGAGCCTGGGCGACACCGCCGACGTCGGCGGGCCCGCGCTCGAGGCGTCGCTGCCGCTCGTCCAGAGCCTCGGCACGCTGTCGAAGACCGCCGTGCCGCTCACCCAGAACCTCAGCGCGTTCTTGACCTCCCTGCGCACCCAGGGCGGCATCAACCGCCTGATGGACTTCGTCTTCTACGGCGCGGGCGGCACGAACGGCTACGACACCTACGGCCACTACCTGCGCGCCCGGCTCGTGCTGACGACCTGCCAGACCTATGTGCTGCAGAACGATCCGAGTTGCAGCGCGAACTTCAACAAGGGCCTGGGGGCGACGACGGCCGAGCCGAGGGCCGCGGGGACTGCGGCAGTCTCGGCGCAAGGCAACGGCTCGCCCGGCTCCGCCGCGTCCGCGGCCAGCACCGGCTCCGCGGGCGCGTCCCCGATCCGCCTGCCATCGACGCTGCTCCCGGGCGACACGCGCGTCAAGCGCGGCGCTGGGGCCGCGCCGGCGGTGAGCAAGCCGAAGAAGGCGCCCGACGCGCGTTCGGTCCAGTCCCTCCTCGACTATCTCCTGGGCGAATGAGACGGCGCGGCGGAGCGGCATCGATCGCAGCGAACCCCGTGCTGATCGGCGCGGCGACGGTCCTCGTGGTGATCGTCGCCGTGTACCTCGCGTACAACGCGAACTCGGGGCTGCCGTTCGTCCCCACCTACCACGTGCGCGCGGAGATCCCGAACGCCGCAGGGCT
>Ga0335071_10001917_pt1 | contig 22447 bp, 13 predicted proteins | sample Lox_Sample_15_FD_206724 | JGI IMG/M metagenome (GOLD analysis project Ga0335071, IMG submission 206724) | Soil microbial communities from Loxahatchee National Wildlife Refuge, Florida, United States - Lox_Sample_1.5 | ecosystem: Environmental > Terrestrial > Soil > Wetlands | place: USA... | reverse complement strand
TTCACGGGATCGCGCGCTGCGGGGAGAGTCTTGATGGACGTAGCTGCAGCACGCTCGGAACCGATCCCGTTCTATGCCGAGATGAGCAGCACGAATCCTGTGTTTATTCTGCCCGGAGCCTTGCGCGAGCGGGCGGAGACGATTGCAGCTGGGCTGCACGGATCGTTCACACTCGGGGCGGGGCAGTTCTGCACGAAGCCCGGAATGGTTTTTCTTGCGAAGGGCAACGATGCCGATAAGTTCACGAGCAAGCTGGCAGAACTCGTGACTGGATCGACGGATTCTTATCTTTTAACCGAGGTGATTCACACATCGTACGGTTCTGCGATCGCGAGGCGAAGAGCAGATTCGGCGGTTAAGTTGTTAGCGGAAAAACCACAGTCCGGCGCGGTGGGCTTTTGCGCGCATACGGCAGTGTTCGAGACGGATGCAGATTCTTTCATTGGATCCGATCTGGACGCAGAGATTTTCGGACCCACGACCCTCATCGTTCGCCACTCGAATCGAGAACAAATTCTGGAGATTGCGAGAACTCTGGAGGGTCACCTGACGGCGACGATCCACGGCACGGAACAGGACCTGCGCGACTATGCGGATCTGGTTGCGATCCTCGAGACCAAGGTTGGACGATTGATCTTCAATGGTTTCCCCACAGGAGTGGAGGTCACACACGCGATGGTCCATGGTGGACCTTACCCCTCAACATCTGATGGGCGCTCGACCTCGGTGGGAAGCCAGGCAATCTTCCGTTTCACGCGCCTGGTGTGCTACCAGGGATTTCCCGACAATACCTTGCCTGACGAACTGAAAGAGGTCAATCCGCTGGGAATCTGGCGGATGGTCGACGGCAGCATGCAGCAGTAGCCTGCGGAGTGCGGCAGAAGGTCGGTTGCCGAAGTGTAGTAAACGTTTGCCAGAATAAAAGTGAAGCTTGCAGATCAATGTGCGAGGTGCCGGAATGCGAAATGCCAAGCAGATCTTCGCCGGGTGCGATGCGGAGAGAAGCATTTTCTTGCTCTTCTTAGTATTGTTCCTAGCTCAACTGTGCGCACTGGGCCAGAATGAGAATCCCGCTCTATTGGAAAGCAGCAAGACGATCAAGCTGGCTCCGATTCCCTTGAACCATGTGCGGCTGACCGGCGGGCCGCTCAAAGCGGCGCAAGAGGCTGATGCGAAGTATCTTCTCGAATTGGAACCAGACCGCATGCTGGCGTTTCTCCGGCAGCGCGCCGGACTGAAACCTAAAGCGCAGGGCTATGGAGGGTGGGATGGGCCGGGCCGCAATCTGACCGGACACATTGCCGGACACTACCTATCTGCAGTGAGTCTGATGTGGGCGGCGACTGGCGACAAACGATTCAAGGAGCGCGCGGACTACATTGTCGAGCAACTGAAGGAGATTCAGGATGCTCAAGGCGACGGCTACATCGGAGCGCTGCAGGATGGCCAGGGCGTCGATGGTAAGCAGCGCTTTGCGGATCTCAGCAATGGGATTATCAAGTCTGGTGGATTTGATCTCAACGGCCTGTGGTCTCCGTGGTACGTGGAACACAAACTGTTTGCGGGACTGAGAGACGCGTACCGCTATACGGATAACGGAACCGCTTTGCAAGTGGAAATCAAGTTTGCCGGGTGGGTGGAGAAAGTTCTGGCGAAACTGAACGACGATCAACTGCAACACATGCTGGGCACCGAGTTTGGCGGAATGAATGAGGTCCTGGCGGAGTTATATGCCGATACAGCCGACGAACGTTGGCTCGCTCTCGCCGACAAATTTCATCAAAAAGCGATCATTGATCCGCTCTCGGAGGATAAGGACGTCATCGCTCATACGCACGGGAATACACAGGTTCCGAAACTGTATGGCGTGTTGATGCGCTACGTGTACACGGGGAATCAGTCCGACGAAGAGGCTGCTAAATACTTCTGGGACCGAGTCGTGAATCATTACAGCTTTGCCACGGGCGGTCATGGAAAGAACGAATACTTTGGCGAGCCCGACAAACTAAATGACATGGTGGATGAGCGGACTGCGGAGACGTGCAACGTCTACAACATGTTGAAGATGACGCGTACTCTGTTCTCCATTGAGCCTGATATCCGTTACGCCGACTTCCACGAGCGGGCGCTCTTCAATCACATTCTGGCGTCGCAGGATCCCAGAGACGGAACCGTTACGTATATGTTGCCCGTGGGTCGCGGCGTGCAACACGAATATCAGCGGATGTTCGAGGACTTCACGTGCTGTGTAGGTACCAGCATGGAAAGCCACGCGCTCCACGGCGCGGGAATTTACTACTACAAAGGCGCGGAGGAGTTCTGGGTGAGCTTGTATGCGCCTTCCACCGCGAAGTGGGACTCGGCCGGGGTCGAGGTCGAGACCACAACCGATTTTCCGATTGGATCTTCCGCTTCGGTGAAGATTCGGAGTAAATCGCCAACAAAATTTACGCTGGCATTGCGCCGGCCTTATTGGGCCGGAGATGGTTTCAGCGTCAAGATCAATGGACAAACGGTGAAAGACGTTCCACCAGCCGATTCGTATGTGAAAATCACGCGCGTCTGGAAACAGGGAGATACGGTTGATCTGAATCTTCCCAAGGTACTCCGTGCCGATCCATTGCCGGATAATTCTGGACGAATGGCCTTTCTGTGGGGACCGCTAGTTCTCGCGGGAGACTTGGGCCCCGAAGCCCGTGGAAACGATGGCGACGACGACAATCCACCGGGTCCGTCTGCGCCACCCCTGGTCACCAACCAGTCCTTGCAACAGTGGTTGCAACCAGAACCGGACAAGCCGGGATGGTTCAAAACGACGAACGTTGGACTGCCTCACGACATCGAGTTCGCACCTTTTTATGAGCTGCCACGCCGGGAATATGCGGTCTATTGGGATGTCTTTACGCCCGAAGAATGGAGTAAGCGCTCGGCCGAATACAAAGCAGAGCAGGAGAAACAGCAGAAACTGCTCGCAGCCACCATCGCTTTTGCGCAACCCGGTGAAATGCAGTCCGAGCGCGATTTCAATGAACAAGGCGAGGATTCCGCTCCCGTTTTGTGGAAAGGCCGTCACGGACGTGGAGGCAAAGGATGGTTTTCTCTCGACATGCCAGTAGGGAACGTGCAGCAGGCGCTTGAGTTGTGGGTCACCTACGGCGGCAATGCCTGGCGAAAGAGCACATTCGACATTCTGGTCGACGGCAAGAAGATTGGCGAACAAGTAGAGCCGTCACGTAGTCCGGATCAGGAGAATCCTTTTGTCGATGTGAATTACGGACTCCCGGCCGAATTGATTGCTGGAAAGAGCAAGATCACGGTGCGGTTCCAGGCAACAGGTGGCACTGACATCCGCGGCGTATTCGGCGTGAGAACCGTGCGGCCAGACGCAGGGCGCTAGGTAGGCGCTAAGCAGAATGCAGCCTGTGTTTGTTGAAAATGCAGGAAGAGGAAAGAATTCATGATCAGCCCATGGGCTTTCGTTGCGCGAGTTCGCCCGATTAGTGTCTCTTGCGTGGCGATCTTCGTTTTGATGAGTGTTACGTCGCATGCGCAGGAGAAGAAGAAGGCGCCTCCGCAGCCCGGCCCGATGCTGGCCGGTGGGCTAGACAAGTTTGAAACATCGGAATTCCAGTTGTCGCTGGTGCGTTCGTCGCAAACACTAGCGGCACTTCATCCGAAGCAGGACTTGAAGTTTGATTTCACGCCAGGCGATCGCCTTACTGAACGATCTCACGACGGTTATTACCATCTGGGAGACATCGATATTCGCTTGCGGACGGAGCAGGGCGACTGGAAAGACTATTCAACCGCTCTTCGCCGTGCGGCCGCAAAGCCGATCGCCCACCAGAAGAGCACACTCGCTGCAGCGGACTTGAGCGGCGCATTTTCCGATGCCATTCCGCTGACGGTAACTCGCGAGTGGACTGTAGTAAATGGGAAGCTCGTGCTTCGTTTCACGCTGGCCAACTCAACTGGCGCGCCGGTGGAGATTGGCGGTCTCGGCGTGCCCATGGTTTTCAACAATGACATGAATGAGCGAACGCTCCAGCAAGCACATGCGATCTGCTCATTCTCGGATCCTTACATCGGCCAGGAAGGCGGGTACATCCAGGTCACCCGGTTGAATGGGCATGGACCTGCATTGCTCGTATTGCCCGAGGGCAAGACTCCATTCGAGGCGTACAAGCCAATCTTGAATCCACGCTGGAGGCGCGGGCAGGAACCGAAGCCCGAGATTTATGCGGACCTGACGCCGCGAGGCATGACCTTCGAGGGTTTCTACGATTGGATGATCGTGAGCCAAGGCTTCGCCGAGAAGGAGTGGAAAAATGCCGAGCAGTGGAATCCGCCGACATCGAAAATCTTGAAACCAAACGAAAGTTGGACCGTGGGATTTCAATTTGTAGTATCGCCTTCGATTCAAAGTATCGAAGCGACGCTAGCGGAAAATCACCGGCCCGTCGCTGTCGGCATTCCTGGCTATGTGCTCCCGATGGATATTCAGGCGCAGTTATTTCTGCGCTATGAAAAGCCAATAAAGACCATCCTAGTGGAGCCCGCGGGATCGATTGACGTTGAAGCCAAGGGCACAGCCCCCAATCGTGAATTCAGGGAGTACTCGCTCACGGGAAAGCAGTGGGGACGGTCACGGTTGACCGTGACCTACGAAGACGATCTGACGCAATCGATCCACTACTTCGTCATGAAGCCGCAAAGTGATGCGGTCGCTGACATGGGACGATTTCTCACCCATGAGCAATGGTTCGACGATCTCAAGGATCCATTTCACCGCGCTCCGTCAGCGATGACCTATGACCGGGAAGAAAATCACATCGTTACGCAGGACAGCCGTGTGTGGATCGCGGGGCTGAGCGACGAAGGCGGGGCGGGTTCATGGCTCGCAGCGGTGATGAAGGAATTCGTGAAGCCCGATCCTGAGGAAGTCGGCAAACTCGAGCAGTTTGTCGATGGCGTTCTCTGGGGAGGTATCCAGTACAAGGATGGTCCCAAGAAATACGGTGTGAGGAAGAGCATCTTCTATTACCAACCGAATGAGTTACCGCCCAACTATTACCGTTCCGACCTCAACTGGACGAGTTGGACCAGTTGGAACAAGGAGGCTTCGGAAGCCGTCGATCGCTCGTACGATTATCCGCATGTCGTCGCGGCGTATTGGGTTCTCTACCGCCTGGCGCGGAATCATCCGGGTCTGGTGAAGAACCATCCCTGGACTTGGTATTTGGATCAGGCGTACGAGACATCAATGGCGATGGGACGTTTTGCGGAAGGGTTGGCGCAGTTCGGGCAGATGGAGGGCGATATTTTCGTCGCGGTCCTGAACGATCTCAAGGCAGAAGGAAAGTCGGCAGAAGCGACTCAATTGGAAGCTGTCATGAAGGCGAGGGCGGATCATTGGAAGAGCGAAGCGTTCCCCTTCGGGAGCGAGATGCCGTGGGACTCTACCGGTCAGGAAGAGGTCTACGCGTGGAGCAAGTACTTCGGATACACCGACAAGGCGGAGGTCACAGTCAACGCCATCACCGGGTACATGCCGACGGTGCCGCATTGGGGATATAACGGCAGTGCGCGCCGGTACTGGGACTTCCTGTATGCCGCGAAGTACAGCCGCATCGAGCGCCAACTTCATCATTACGGTTCTGGAATCAATGCCATCCCAATGTTGTCGGAGTATCGCGAGCATCCCGACGATTTTCATCTGTTGCGTGCCGGATATGGCGGCGTGATGGGCGCCCTTACGGATATCGATCAGCAGGGCTACGATGCGCCCGCGTTTCATGCCTTTCCCGACATGCTGCGCTTCGATCCTGTGTCCGGAGACAATGGGCCGAACTTCTTCGGGCACGCATGGAATGCAGGGACTTATATAGTGAAGCATCCCGATTTTGGGTGGGTCAGTTTCGGGGGAAACCTCTCCGTTGCCCGAGACGAGGTCACGGTCGAACCGAAGGATGCATCGCGAAGCAGGCTGTATCTTGCGCCGGTCGGTCTCTGGTTGACCTTGGATTCGGGGCAGTTTGATCGTCTCGTCTGGAATGAGAAAACCGGATCATTGCGAATCGCGCTGGCTCCGAGCGACGCATTCACACACGACGCCCGGATTCGCATCGAACAGCCCGCGCGAACTGCTGAGAGCGGACATTTTCATCTGTTGAGCAAGGCCGCCGAGGAGCGGGGAGCCTTCGTGATCTCGCTAACTTCGTCGGAAACATGGGTGGAAGTGACCCGGTGAGGGCTTGCGACATCAGATTGTTGAACCGACGTAAAGCTTTGTCCAGAGCACGAACGCAAGTAAACCTTTTCTCGGTTTTCGAGAGAGAATGGCGGGCTCTCTATGAATCACACGCCGTTCGTTTGTTAGAGCCACTCTTGGAACGCGGTGAGCGCGGCGAACTGTCCCTTGCATCCATGCCGCCTCATGGAGCGAGCTGGATGGGTGAGTTCGGCTCGCATTTTTGTTCAAGGACAAATGTTTTCTGACACAAGTCCGTAAAGGTTTTGTGATGCCAAATCATAATGTCTGAGCGAGAGGTTCGAAAGTTGAGCCCTAGAACAGACTGTTTCGGGAAGAACAATCCTATGAGCCCGTTTTCGAGTTCGCGCCGGAGTTTCTTGAAGCAAGCTTCCTCGGTTGGTCTCGCGTGTTCCGCCCCTGCTTTGTTGGGAGCAGGCACATCCCTCGTGGGCCGGGCTTTCGGCCAGAGTACTGCTACGAGTTCAACCGCTCGCGTCTATGTGGATACAAGGCGCACGATTGCGCCCGTTGATCAAAACCTATTCGGCTCATTTCTGGAACATCTGGGCCGCGCGATTTACGAGGGCATCTACGAGCCGGGGTCCAAACTGGCGGATGCCGACGGCTTTCGCAAAGACGTGCTGGACGAGATCCGGCAATTGGGCGTGCCGATTATCCGGTATCCGGGCGGGAATTTTGTTTCCGGGTACAACTGGCTGGATGGCGTCGGCCCGACGCAGAATCGTCCTCGTGTTCTGGACAAGGCTTGGGACACGATCGAGTCCAATCAGTTTGGCACGAATGAATTTCTGGCGTGGTGCAAGGTGGCTGGAACGAAACCACTCATGGGCCTGAACCTGGGAACCGGGACGCCCGAGGAGGCCGCCGCCCTGTTGGAGTACTGCAACGTGGACAAGGGGACGCGTTGGAGCGACCTGCGCCGCCAGCATGGAATCGCCGAACCCTGGAAGGTTCAGAACTGGTGCCTCGGCAATGAGATGGATGGTCCGTGGCAGATTGGGCACATGTCCGCGACGGAATATGGCATGAAGGCTGCCGACGCCGCGCGGCAGATGAGGGATGTTGATTCGGATGTCAAGCTCATTGCCTGCGGCTCCAGCGGACCCTTTATGCGCACCTATCTCGAATGGGACCGCGAGGTTTTGGAACAGTGCTACGACTATGTGGATGGCCTTTCGCTTCACCGCTACTTTGGCAACTGGGAGCGCGACAGTGGAGGGAGCACAGAGAAATATCTCGCCCTCAATATAAGTATGGAGCGTCAGATAGCGGAGACAGTAGCGGTTTGCGATCTCGTACGGGGACACAAACGGTCGCCGAAGAAGCTATGGCTTTCATTCGACGAATGGAACGTGTGGTATCGCACGACCGGAGGAGACGACGTTGACGGGCACCGCAAGGAAGCTCCCCACTTGCTGGAGGAGGTGTACAACCTGGAAGACGCGCTCCTTATCGGAGGACTAGTCAATGCACTACTGCGCAACGCGGATCGCGTAAAGCTCGCGTGCCTGGCGCAGTTGGTGAATGTAATCGCCCCGATCATGACCAATGCGGACGGAATGTTCCGTCAAACGATCTACTATCCGTACAGTTGGGCATTGCAGTTTGCGCGTGGCGCGGTGCTCAACCTCCGCGTGGAATCCCCAACGTACGAAGTTGAAGGGCTGGATCACGTGGGATATCTGGATGTAGCAGGCACTCTCAATCACGATGACGGAAAGCTGTCCCTGTTCATCCTGAATCGAGACTTGAAGAAGCCGCATGACTTGGAAGTGGTGTGGGAGGACGCGGCGCCCGCCAAAGTGCTTTCGGGGTCCCTGCTCACGGGCGACGACTTAAAAGCGTCGAACAGCTTCGCTGCGCCCAAGCGAGTAGAACCACGATCGTTCACGATGCCGTCCGCATCTGGCAGCCGCACGAAATTTGAAATCCCAGCGCGTTCCTACGCTGTGGTTCAGTGGTCCGTTTGAAGAAGGTCGTGACACGGCGGACCAAGGGAATATTTTACGAAGAGAATTTTGTTGCGACGGCGGGCCTCACTAACGGCCGCTTCCTCTTTGCACGTTCGAGCCCATCGAGACGATTGCAGCGGGCGGCCGACTAGATTCTGCAAAGCTGACCGATGTTCCGGGTTTGAAAGATCCGGGGATTGAGAACCTTGCCAAGTCCCCTCATGCCAAGTTGTGCGAGCCGCGACGATCACAGGAGGTTTCTGGTCGGCACGCCGCGAAATCAATGTGACCCGCAGCATTCCGACCATGCACGACTTGTTGGAGTCTTTGGGAGGGTACGCCCAACCCGTAAAAATCGATCCGGCGGCATAGTGGTAGCAATAAGGCCTAGAATTGCAGCGCGCCCGCTCGCCAATTCCGACACTAGCCGTCTTATTTTCATTCGCCCGAAACTCCATGACCGACGACAGACTCCGTTACGGCGATAAGAGCGGGTAATATCTGGCCGAGGTCCGAACCGTCGCTCTGGCCCAGCGAAAAATAAAGCTTGCTGTACAGGGGATAGAGCTTCTCGTAGGTGCGGGACTCTGTGGCATTGGGCGTGAAGGTGCTGTTCGGCGGACAGATTTTGTCCTGCGCTTCTTCGATTGTTTTAAACGTTCCCGCGGCCATGAAGGCGAAAATAGCGGAGCCTAAGCTGACCACACTCTTGCTCGGCACCAGCACCGGACGGCCCAGCACGTTGGCGTACACTTGATTCAGCACATTGTTTTTCTGCGGAATTCCACCAGCGTTGATCACGCGTTTGATGCTCACTCCGTGGTCCGACATACGATCAAGAATGACTCGGGTGTGAAACGCTGTTCCTTCAATTGCGGCGAAGAGTTCATCCTGCGCCGTACTTTGCAGATTCCATCCCAACGTTACTCCCCGCAGATTCGGATTGACCAGCACGGTACGATCGCCATTGTCCCAGGTCATTCGCAACAATCCGCTCTGGCCGGCACGGTAATATTCCAAGCCTTTACTCAGCGTCTGTACGTCGGTTCCGGCGCGCGTTGCGATCGAATTGAAAATGTCTCCCACAGCGGAGAGACCCGCTTCGATCCCGGTGCGAAACGGATGGACGCTTCCTTGAACAACGCCGCACACACCCGGCACTAAGTTGATTGATGGAGTAATCCCGATGATGCAGGTCGAGGTTCCGACTACGTTGACCATGTCGTCCGTTCGGCAACCGGCGCCGATTGCGTCCCAGTGCGCGTCGAACGCCCCCACGGGGATCGGAATCCCGCTTCTCAATCCAAGTTTCTCGGCCCAGAACGGAGAAAGCGTTCCGGCAATCTGATCGGAGGTGGCGTAGTCGCCGTCCAGTTTTTCTCGAACGCCCTGAAGCAAGGGATCGACTTTCACCAAGAAGCTCTCTGCGGGAAGTCCGCCTAGTTGCGCGTTCCAGAGCCACTTGTGTCCCATGGCGCAGACGCTGCGCTTGACCTTGGTCGCATCGGTAATACCGCAGAGAGTTGCCGCCACCATGTCGCAATGCTCGAAGGCCGAAACAAACTGCGAGCGCTTCTCCGGGTTATGCCTTAGCCAATGCAGGAGTTTGGAAAAACCCCATTCCGAGGAGTACACGCCGCCACACCACTCAATGGCTTCCAGTTTTTCCTTGTGGGCCGCCTCCGTAATCTCGGCAGCCTCGCCTTTCGCGCGATGGTCACACCAGAGGTAGTACTCGCCAAGAGGCTGCATGCTCTTGCCTACAGGAATGACCGAGGATCCGGTCGTATCGAGAGCGATAGCCTCAACGCGATCCCCGCCAACTCCGCTCTTTCTTAGGACCTCACGAGTTGCAAATGAAAGGGCCCGCATGTGATCGTCATGGGATTGCGTGGCATATTCCGGGTCTTCGCGTTTTCGGTGCAGCGGATACTCGGCGGTGGCGGAATCGAGCAGACCTCGTTCACTGTCGACCAGGGAAACGCGGACACTTAAAGTTCCAAAATCTACACCAGCAACGATGGCCATCAGCGAACTCCATTCTCACGGTTATGCCAAATGTGCACCGCGGAGGCTACCGCCGGACGATTGCCGGGCAGGTAACGTTCGAAGGAAAAGAATGTTCGTCACTTGATCCTCCAAAGGCGCAACCGATTTTCATTTAGCGCTTGGACTGTCCGTAATAAGCGTGCTTACCGTGCTTACGCAGGTAGTGTTTGTCGTGTAACACAGGATTCAAAGGGGGTGAGTCGGGATTGATCGCCAGCGTCAGATAGGCCATGCGGGCCAGAGCTTCCAGAATGACTGCGTGATGCGCAGCCTCGGCCGCGTCCTTTCCCCAGGCGAAGGGACCATGACTCGCCACAAGTACTCCGGGGATCGCAGCAGCGTTCAGCGACTCGAAGCAGCGCACGATGGCAAGGCCCGTGTTCTTTTCGTAATCCTCGGCAATCTCCTGCGGCGGCATCTTTTCGGTGACGGGCACCGCGCCATGAAAGTAGTCGGCGTGGGTGGTGCCCAGACATGGTATGGCCCGGCATGCCTGTGCCCACGAGGTCGCGTATTCGGAGTGAGTGTGCGCGACGCCTCCGATCTCGGGGAAGTGCTTATACAAAAGTAAGTGAGTGGGCAGGTCAGAGGAAGGCCTCAGATTTCCTTCGATGATGTTTCCCTCAAGGTCGGTAACTACCATATGTTCCGGCTTGAGGTCCTCGTAGGGCACGCCGCTCGGTTTGATGACGACCAGATTTTGTTCACGCGCGATCGCGCTGAGATTGCCAAAGGTGTACAGCACAAGTTTCCGACGAACCAGTTCGAGGTTTGCGTCCAGAACCTGTTCGCGCAAGCTTTGCAACATGATGTCCCCGTCGTGTCTCTGGTTAAAATGAGTAAGCGTTTACTGAGTACAAATGATTCATAACAATAGTCCCGCGCCGTATCAAATGCAAACCCTTCCCGCGGACCGACGACGCGTATTCCAGGAGATTTGGAGTGCATCCACCGGACAGGGAGGAGCTAATTGGACGAGACATTGTTTTTACGAGGCCGCTTTGTATCGGAGATTGATTGGCTTTGATTCCAGCCAGGGACAAGCGCCGTTGACCGGCGCAGAACCAGCGACGTGGGTAGTTCATAAGTACGCGCGCGTTGGGGTTTCGGCTCGTCAACTTCGTTCAACAGCGCCTGAAACGCCAGCTTTGCCAATTCATGCTGCGACATCTGAACCGTGGTTAGCGGCGGAATAGTGAACTCGGCCAGGTGAATGTCATCGAAGCCCACCACGGAGAGGGCCTCCGGCACGCGAATGTTCTGTTCATACGCTGCACGCAGAACTCCGATGGCCGTCATGTCGTTCGAGCAGAGCACGGCTGTAGGAGGATTGCTGAGGGCCTCCAGATCACGGAATGCGTCCATGCCGCCTTCCAGCCGGTGGTTTCCTACGACAACCAAGTCAGGCGATAAACCGATTTCCGTCATCGACGTCTTAAAAGCCTCCTGCCGGGCTATCGCTGACTTCAAGTGCCGGGGACCTGCAATGAATGCGATGCGCTTGTGACGCAACGCGGCGACGTGTTGCACCGCCTGGCGAATTCCGTTTAAGTAGTTGATCCGGATATTGGCGACTCCGGGCACATCGGGACCCACGTCGACGAACACCAGTGGCACCTTCCGGAAGCGCAGGTGCTCGAGCAGTGATTCCTCCATGCCGAAGGTCAGGATCGCCACGCCGTCAACCCGGCGCTCGATCATCCTTCGGACGGAAGACTCCATCCGTTTCGGATCGTGCACGGTCGAAGTCAGAAGGATTTCATAGTTATTTTCGACTGCAAGGTTCTCGAAGGTTTGAACGACCTCGGGGAAGAAGGGATTGGTGATCTCAGAGACGATCAATCCGAAGATGCGGGTTCGGCCCAGGACAAGAGCCCGCGCCTGCGTGTTGGGATAGTAGCCAAGTTCTTCGACTACCTTCCAAACGCGCTTGGCGAGTTGGGGGTCGACCGTGGGAACGTGGTTGATCGCCCTCGATACAGTGGCAGTGGAGACTTTCGCCCTTCTGGCGATCTCGCGAATATCCATGGGCTAGACGTAAACCCTTTGAGTGCTCCTCATCCTACCATAGGACCTGTGGAGGGGAGGGAAAACGTTTACTGTTAGGCCTGCGGGCGTTAGTCGAGCCGGCTTCTCCGCGGAAGATCTGGCCACCACCGAGAAGTCTTCGCCTCCATAGCCCTGCTCTATTGCACGTTGGAAAATTGAGAGAGCAGTACTGGCAGTTTCGAGATTGATCTTTCCTCGCGACCGCATCCTGCAGCCCCATGAATCCTCATTGCTGCGGGATGTCAGGAGCGAGTCCCGGCACTAATGCCGCGGTTCAAGTAATCGTTTACTGAAATTACTGCTTCGACTTGTTGGTCGTTTGTTGCGAATTGTCGCGGCATACATCTCTCTTCGGATGGAATCTACAGATGAACCAAACCGCGTTGCAGCGCGGTGACCACGGCTTGCGTCCGGTCGCTCACGTTCAACCGCATCAAGATTGTGCTCACATGGCACTTCACCGTCGCCTCAGTGATGCCCAGCAGGCTTGCGATCTGTTTGTTACTCCTGCCGTCTACCATGTGGCGCAGAACTTCTCGTTCACGAGAGCTCAAATCGGAATTTGGCGTCCTGGATTCGAGGGCTTTGGTCACCGGAGCCGGCAAGAATCGTCCGCCGGTATGTACTCGGATCAGTGCATCGATCAGGGTTTGGTAAGGCATGCCCTTGATGATGTAACCTCGCGCCCCGGCTTCGAGAGCGCGATGAATATCCTCATCCCCCTCGTAGGTAGTGAGGACCACGAATTTCGCGCCAGGCCAGCGGGCACGAATGGCTTGGATCGCATCCACCCCGCTTATTCCAGGCAGACGCAGGTCCATCAACGTGACGTCTGGTTTGTGCTGTGCGAAAAGCGCAACCGCCTCTTCTCCGGTTCCGGATTGCGCTACCACCGACATGTCGTGACGCGCGTTAATGATTGAGGAGACACCTACCCGCATCAGCGGGTGGTCGTCGACGACCATGACCTTGATTTTTTCGGTCGCACTCACAGCAGGGTCTCAGCCTCTCGTTTTTCGGACAGAACGGATTCTTTAGGAACGTAAATCAACACCTCTGTGCCCGCGCCGGGCGAGCTGTTGACCAGGAGTCTTCCCCCGATTCGCTGAATGCGTTCTTGCATCCCGACAACTCCGTAATGGCCGCCTTGTAGCGAAGAGAGTGTTTCCGGGTCAAATCCTACGCCATCATCTGTGATCTTCAGCTCACATTCGTTGCGATGAAAACAGACTGCGATCTCCACCCTGCGCGGATGCCCATGCCGCACCGCGTTGTAAATCGCTTCCCGCACCACCATCAGCAGATCATGAATGGTGTCCTTGGAGAACTCAAAACTTTCTTCGGAGATCCTGCACTCGACGGGAATTCCGAACTCGCGGTGAACCTGTTCCGACAAGGAGCGCAAGAAAGGACCAAGAAGGCTTACCGCTGCAGGCTTCTGCCGAAGGTTCCATACCGCCTCGCGGGCTTCATCGACAGTTGTCCGCAGCTGCGTACGAGCATAGTCCAACAGATTCTCCTTGGCGTCGGCTTCCTCGGCCCCAAGGCTGAGATATGCCTCCAGCAAAGCCGAGACACTGACGCAGCCCTGGATGAACGTGTCGTGCATCTCGCGCGCCAGTCGCGTTCGCTCGTTCAGCACTGCTCGGAACCTGCTACGAAGTTGGCCCACACGAAATTCGTAAATACTCCACGTGGCAGCCGCGAGCGCTAGCGTGCACAAGCTGAGGAACCAAATCGTCTGATAAAAGTGCGGCTCCTGAACGATGGCCAGGGAGGTCTCGGCAATCTGTTCCGGATTATTCATCTCGAATGCCGCCACGCGAAACTTATAGTGGCCCACGGGCAGGTTGGTGTAGTGTGTCACTCGCTCCGCTGTCGCTTGGCTCCAGTCACGGTCGAAACCTTCAAGTTTGTAGCGAAACAGAACCCTTTCCTGCGATCGAAGTTGAACGACGCCGTAGTGGAGTTCCAACCGTCCAGTCTCCGGCCGCAAGCGGAGTTGTTGCGACGGGGCCATCTGCACACCATCCACGGTCACCTCATCGATCACGGCCGGGGCAAGGTCGATTGGCCCTGCCTGGTCGACGCGGATTCGCATTGGACCTCTGCTGCTCGGAAACCAGACCTCCCCGTTACTGGCCAGCAGTCCCGCAGGCTTTTCTCCACCGCACATCTGGATGGCTTCTAGCCCCTCGGAAATTCCGTACAACGTGACCTTGATGCGGCGGTTTGGATATTCAGCAACTGCGTCGAGTTCTCGCCGGTTTACCTGGGACACGCCCGTTGGCCCGCTAATCCACAGCATGCCTTTGGCGTCCTCGATCAACTCATAAATGCTGTTGCTGGGCAGGCCATTGGAGGTGGTGAAGTGGCTGAGTTTGCCGAAGCGCCATCGATAGAGTCCGCCGGTGCGCGTTCCGAACCACAAACCACCGTCCGGGTCCTCATGCATAGCCCAGACTTTTTCCTGCTTTAGACTCTCCACCACAGGATGATCCTGAAACGCGCCATCGCGCAGCAGGCTCAAGCCGCGATCAGTTCCAATCCAAATGTTCCCGGCGCGATCCTCCAACAGGGACCGAATGCTGAAATAACACAGGCCATCGCGGACCTGGTAATTCTTGAATCCTGAGGCCGTCCATCGGCTCACGCCTTCGTCAGTGCCAATCCAGACGCTGCCATCGCGTGCCTGTAGAAAAGCGCGAACAAAGTTATTCACCAAGCCTGATGCCGTGCTGTAGTGGACAAGGCCTCGATTGGTTTGCCGGTACACACCCTGCCCTTCGGTGCCGATCCAAAGCACTCCGTCGCGGTCGCGGAAGACATTTCGAATGCGAACCCCGTTTATGCCGGGAAAATGGTACAAGGACGCTCTTCCATTCCGGTACTGGAAAACGTGAACCGCGGCAATCCAAACAATGCCATCACGATCCTCGTAAACCGTCTCAGCGTCGGAATCAGAAGAGTCGGGGAGGGAAACTGTCTTCACCGGCGTATTGCTTAAGCGCAACATTCCAGCTTGCGTGCCGACCCAGATGTTTTGTTCCGCGTCTTCAAAAAGATTCAGGATGGTATTGCTGGGAAGTTCTTGCGGCGTCGACATGCTTGCGAAACGCCCATTGCGATATACGTACAGCCCATCACCGATGGTTCCGATCCATAACGTACCATCCGAGGTTTGCCGTAGAGTTCGAACTGTGCCGTTTACTTGTCCTACCTGAGTGAAGTGGCCGGAACAGCATCCTTGCATCCGATGCAGGCCCGAGACCGTGCCAACCCAAATGTCTCCGTCACTGGTTTGAGAAATGGATTTCACGCGATTCTGGCTGGCCTCTCCCGTCAATTGGAATTCCTGGACTTGGTTTCCGTAAATGCGCAGGATGCGCGAACCGCCCACCCATAAGCCGCCATCTTTGTCCTCAAAAATGGCATGCACCGCAACAGGTGTCATTCGATCATCCCCGTCGATCCGGTCCAGACGATCACCGTCCACCTGGAACAAACCGTTGTCAGTGCCCACCCAAATCTTTCCCCCACGGTCCTGATAGACGGCCCGCACAAAACTGTTGGTGAGGCCATCCTTGTTGGAGAATGATTGGAACTTCCCGTCTCGATAGCGGACCAACCCCCCGCCTTCGCTTCCGATCCAAAGGGCGTTGTCGCGAGAAATCGTCAGACAGAAAATGTTGTTGTCGGAAAAGGCAGGCGTATTTTCGCGGTTGTAGAGCGTGAAGCTTGCACCGTCAAAGCGGAGCAACCCGCCCGTGGTTCCGATCCAGACGTAGCGATCCTTGCTTTGCGCGAACGCCTGCACGACCTGCTCGGGAAGACCATCCCGCATACTCCATGTGCGTTCCGCGTAGGATAAGGACCAGTGTTCGGGGTCGGAAGGTGCGGCTGCCAGTTTTTGAGCGAGCGGCAGAAGCGTGACCACGGCGATGACAGCGCACCTCAGGCCGTGACTGCGCTTCGGAATCATGGCAGAGTCCCGTGGCCGCAGGGAATCGATGTTGCGGCCGAAGGAAATTTAGCATATCTGAGCCCAGCAATATCGCACAGTCGCCAACTGTGTCGGTCCGACTTCGGTGGGATGACAAGCCGCTTGGGCTGGAGGATCATAGATGTCTCAACGCGGACATTTTTGAAAATCCTATGCAATCGAGGGAACTTCTCGTCATTTCATTCGTTGCGTTTGTGGTGCTCCTGCCGCTGTGCCGTGCCCAGGAGTACGCCATCGGGGCAGATGTTTCTTTTCTGGCTCAGGCAGAAACTCAAGGTGCAATTTTCAAAGACGAGGGAGCGCCTAAGCCCGGCCTCCAGATTCTGAAGGATCACGGATACAACTGGGTTCGTTTGCGGCTGTTTCACGCGCCGGCCGAGCTTCCCAACAATCTGGAATACACGATCGGGCTCGCGAAACAAGCAAGGAAGCTTGGATTCAAGTTCTTGCTCGATTTTCACTACGCGGATGATTGGGCAGACCCAGGGAAGCAGCCCATCCCCAAGGCGTGGCAGGGCAAGACTCACTCCCAACTCGTGCAAGCTGTATTCGAATACACGCGCGATACGATTGCAGCTTTTCGCGATGCCGGAGTCCTGCCCGATATGGTGCAGCCGGGCAACGAAATCATTAACGGGATGTTGTGGCCAGACGGCAAGTTGCCGGGAAACTGGAATAACTTCGCGGAGTTGCTCTACGCGGGAATCAACGGCGTAGACGCCGGACGCGGGAATAATCCCCGGCCCAAGATCATGATTCACATCGATCGCGGCGCCGACTGGAAGGCAACTAAGGAATTCTTTGACAAACTCAATTCCTATGACATTCCTTTCGACGTAATTGGCCAGTCCTACTACCCGTGGTGGCACGGTAGTCTCAACGATCTGCGCCAGAACCTGGAGTTCATGGCGCGTGAATATCAAAAAGACATTATCGTGGTCGAGACTGCCTACAACTGGAGACCGGGTAATTATGTAAGTAAAGCTGCTCCATTTCCTGAATCTCCCGCAGGGCAACGCGAATTCCTGGACGAGCTCAACCGCGTCATTCAGCAGACTCCGAACGGGCGAGGGAAGGGTCTGTTCTGGTGGGAGCCCGCTGTCCAGGGAACGCTCAGGGGAAGAGGCTTCTTCGACGATCAGAATAATGCGCTGCCGGTCATTACGGTGTTTGACCGCTTCACGCGACATTAAACGAAGAGCCGAAGTACTTCTGTTTGAAAGCGCAAGAGTTCCCGGATCGATCCCCGTACAGTTCCGTTCAATAACGATGCGGGTTTCCGTCATGTCGCACCAGGAACGAACGCTTAGCGAGCGGCGCTGCAACAACACGCCAACCGTTGTCAACCCTAATCATTCTTATACGTTCCTACTTTCGTCGGATACAGGTAGACGATCTTCCCGCATACAATCGGCCCGTTTCTTAAAGTTTCTCTCGCGGAATGTCCCTGCTTCTAAGTCGAGGTTTTAGCACAGTTCTCGGCCAGCAGAGATCGAATGAGGAGAGCAGGCAATGACAAAAGACGGTTTGAGAATGTGTGCCCGGGTAGGCGCGCTGCTCGCAGTGGCCCTGATTGCCACCTTTGCCGTCGCGCAAAACAGCAATAGCGGAGAGATTCGCGGAACGGTCACCGATGCTTCCGGAGCGTTGCTTTCGGACGTAAAGGTCACCATCACGAATGTGCAGACAGGCGTCAGCATCGTAACCAACACGAATGCGGCTGGCGTTTATGAAGTTCCGTCGGTTCCGATCGGCGACTATTCGATCACGTTCACCAAGCAAGGCTTCCGTGAATTTGTGAGGAAGGGCGTGACTCTGCAGTTGCAGACGATCGGCATTGATGCCGTCCTGCAAGTCGGGTCTGTCACGTCGCAGATATTGGTCACCGCTGAGAATCCGTTGGTCGAAACAGAGACTTCGGACCAGCACGTGGACTTGAGCTCCGTGTCTGTACAAAATGCGCCTATCGTGGGTAATGACTGGCGCGCCGAACTCACTCAGTTGATTCCGGGCGTCAATGCCGGTGGGGGAACGGGCGAAGCTTCAGGCCAGGCGGTCGGGGTGAACGGCACACAGTCGTACAACGTCAACTTTCTGATCGACGGCTCGGCCGGCACTGCTCCCAGGGACTACAACAGCAGCAACTACTATATGCCGCTCGACTCCATCAGTGAAGTCAGCATCAATTCTGGGAATGCTCCTGCCGAATACGGCAACGGCCTCACTTCGGTCAACGTAATCACCAAGAGCGGCACCAATCAATTCCACGGCACGTTGTACGAGTACATCCAGAACACCGCCTTCAATGCTCGAGGCTTTTACAACCAGACTGGAACCAAGGCAGTTGAGCACTGGAACAACTACGGCGGAAGCATCGGCGGTCCCGTCCTCAAGGACAAGCTATTCTTCTTCTTCAACTACCAGCGCAACCCTGCCTCAACACCGACCTCGGGTCTTTACAGTTATCCAACGGCAGCCATGCAAGCCGGTGATTTCTACGGCATGGCAGGCTCGACGGGGCCGGCATTTGACCCCTCAGGCATCTTGTTGGCTACCCAGGATCCGGTAGCGCTGAAGATGCAGGGCTACTTTCCCGGCGCAAGCGCGAAGGGATGGTTGGCCGGATGCCCGGGACCGGCAAACGTCGGGCCGGGCGTGACACAAACATGCCCCACCCAGAACAATTTTGTCTTCAACGGAGTTAGCCCAAACCTCGACAAGTGGTACACAGGAAGAGCTGACTTCAACGCGTCTGCCAAGCAGAAAGTCTCGTTCACGTTCAACTATCACGCGGCGGTTCCATCTTACGTTCCCGCGGATCCGCTTTTCCCGAACGATGCCACCGCGTATGAGGTCGGGCACACGGACAACCTCACGGGCCAACTCTCCTACGTCTTCACTATCAGTTCCAGGATGGTCAATGAACTTCGGGTGGGTGGAAGCCGCGAGCTCGACAAGTACAAGCCACCTTCTCTGAACAAGAACGATCCAACCTCGCTCGGTCTTCTGCCTGCTTATGGAAGCAACGCGCCATCGAATGTTTTTCCGCACGTGACTATCGATTCAGGAACCGATACCGGCGCCATGGCTCTGGGAGCCGGCGAATACGGCAAGGGGCTGCCGGGGCCAGGTGGGAACGGAAACGTTGACGCCACTCTCGGCGAGGGCGTCTACAATGTCGGCGACATTCTCACGCTGATTCGTGGACGTCACACCATCCGGCTGGGCGGTGAGTTCGATAAGTACTATCAGAACTATACGAGCTGGGGTGACATTACATCGGGGCACTTCGAGTTCAACGGCAGCGTCACTGGAATTCCGTACGCTGACTTTTTGGCGGGTGACGTTTTCGGATGGTACGTGTTCGAAGCCGACCCCACCAGCGCTCATCTGAAGGGCGGCGCGATCTTTGCCAGCGACGACTTCAAAGTCACGCCGCATCTCACGTTGAATCTCGGACTGCGCTGGCAGTTAATTTCCGGCTGGACGGTGAGCAACAACTTGTTCGGTAACTATGACCCGGTCCTGCCCAACAACGCCTGCTCTGGGTGCACAGGCGGAATTCTGTTTGGCGGGCAGAGCGACACCGCCTACGGTGGAAATATCAAAAACCTGAGCGCCATCCAGAACGGAGATTACAAGCAGTTTGCTCCGAGAGTGGGGCTTTCCTGGTCACCACGGAACAATTGGGCGATCCGCGCCAGCTACGGCATTTTCGACGCTCCGCGCGATGCCGAAAACTATACCGACGGTGCTCTTGGCCTCGGCTTCAATCCACACAACACGGGTAATGGCGGCTATGTCAATGGTAGTTCTCCGTGGAGCCTGTCGGTAGGGCCGCCGGCCGGAACGGTCGTCTTTCCGACGGTTCAGACTCTTACGCCCGAGATTCAAAACTACAACTCCGCCGAATACTATCCGCGGAACATGCCTACCAATTATGTGCAGCAGTTCTTGTTAAGCGTGCAGCATCAATTCGGAGACGGGATACTGATCGACACTAGTTACGTGCACACCAAGGGAACTCACCTGAACTTCGCCACCGATATCAATCAGGCTCCGGCGAGCGCACTGGGATGCTCGGGCTATAACTGCGGGAACCCAAACCCCATCTTCACTGCAATCACCGCGCAGAATTACACCGGCTGGTCGAACTATGATGCACTGCAAGTGCGGTTACAGCAGCGGCTGCGGCATGGCCTCAGTTATCAGGTTAATTATGCCTGGTCGAAGTCTCTCGATACTGGAACCGGAAATGGCCACGGGTCCGGGGTGGATCTTTATCAGGACGCATATAACCCCGGGGCGAATTACGGGTTGTCCGACTTCAACGCTGCCAACACGCTTGTCGGGCAGGTTGCGTATGAATTGCCGTTCGGACACGGACGTCAGTTTGAACTCCACGGCCCCCTCAATCAGATTGCGGGTGGCTGGCGGATCTCCACCATGTTCCAGTGGCACGGAGGCGTGCCCTACACGCCCGTGATTCAGTACAGCATTGCTACTGGCCTCGACGGCGGCTTGATTCCTTCTCTGAATGCGGGTTCCACCCTTTACCCGGATCAGGTTGGTGATCCAAGGGGATTCCAGCACACGATCGTGTCTCTTGGTTCGAGTTCGCACTTTGGACTTGCCGGGTGGTTTAATCCCGGCGCGTTTGCGAACCCCTCGGCTGGGGCTTTCGGGTCTGCCCACCGCAATTTGCTTACCGGTCCCGGATACGCGAATGTGGATCTGAGCCTGGGAAAAGAATTTGCAATCACCGAGAGAGTAAAACTGCAGGTCAGGGGCGATGCCTTCAACGCCTTCAACCACGTCAACTATGCCAATCCGGATGCAAACGTGGGCTATAGCGGCGGCGGGTTGGCAGATAGCTTCGCGGGCATTAGTAGCGGTCCAGCGAACAATAGCGGCATGCGCATTATTCAACTCGGGGCTCGAGTCGTTTTCTGAGCCTGGATAAAACAAGCTGGGCCCGATTTTGTACGGGCCCAGCAACTTCCCAATCGCTGATGCATTCTTCCGGCCATCACCCGTTCGCACCTGCGTCTTTCTATCAGCGACTCGTGTGCTTCGCATTCCTATGTGCGCTCTCGCTGCTGTCGGCCTGCGGCGGTGGAGGAGCCTCCAACAGCGGTGGGAACGGAGGCGGCGGGGGCGGCGGAGGAGGCAAGACGACGCAACCTCCGGCCCAGCCGATCGACGTAACTCCTATTGACGGGGAAGTCTACTATCTTCTCAATCAACTCAGCGCACTGCAGTCCGCCCCCAATTCCAATACCGCTGGAGACCATGTCTCCATTCAGGGCGCAAGCTTTACTGATCTGAGCCAGCGTTGGGCTGTGACGCTCCTCAGCGGCGGATCATGGAAGATCAGCAACATTTCCAACGGATTCTGCCTGGACAGTGCCACGAGCAACAATACGACATGGGTAGTGCAGAACGCCTGCAGCAGCGTTGCAACTCAACAGTGGAGTTTGGCGCCCACAAGCAACGGCTATTACAGCATCAGCAATGCCAGCACTGGACTGCTCATCGACCTCTCTGGTGGTGCGACTTCTTCCGGAACCGAGCTGGATGAAACCACGCTTTCGGGGACTCCTACGGCCAGCCAGCAATGGCTCTTGCGGCCAGCATTCTTCCGCGGAGTGGACAATGCGCTGCTGGAGAAACAGGAATCGGCGCACGAAAAGAACGGCGTGCCCTGGTGGAACGACGCTGGCCAGGCTCTGGATGTTCTGCAGATTTTGAAAGACCACGGCGTAAATATGATTCGCTTGCGCCCGAGTTCTTCACCGCCGTATTCCAATCCTTCGCAAACAGGCTGTAGCGGTAATCTTTGTTATGCGGAGACCGACGCCCAGGATCTTGATCTCGCCAAACGCGCGCGCAACCTTGGCATGAGCGTCGAGCTTACGTTGCTGTTCGATGGCGGAAATTCGCAGTCTCTTCCTGCTGCATGGGCCAACGATTCGTTCTCTCAGCTCCAGACAGATCTTTACAATTATGTGAAGCAGGAAATCCTGACTTACCGTCAGGCCGGGGTGATGCCTGACTTGGTGGCAATCGGAAATGAAGTCGATACTGGATTCCTGGGTTCGAGCAATAGTCCGACTGGCG
>Ga0335071_10001916_pt1 | contig 22450 bp, 19 predicted proteins | sample Lox_Sample_15_FD_206724 | JGI IMG/M metagenome (GOLD analysis project Ga0335071, IMG submission 206724) | Soil microbial communities from Loxahatchee National Wildlife Refuge, Florida, United States - Lox_Sample_1.5 | ecosystem: Environmental > Terrestrial > Soil > Wetlands | place: USA... | reverse complement strand
TGGACGCCGGCCAGATCGTCGAATTGCTGGGCGGGAAGAAGGGTGAGCTCTCCGGGCAGCTCGACGCTCGCGTGGGGCTCGAGATGCACGGCGAGACCGCTGCGGACGGGCTGAAGCACAGCCGCGGCCAGGCCGTCCTGGCGATGGTCCAAGGCAAGGTGTCGCGCGACCTCATCGAGCGCGCGTCGACGAACCTGCTGACCTTATTCCGAGCGGGCGAGGGCGAGGCGCCGCTCAGCTGCCTCGTGGGTGTCGCCGAGATGACGGACGGCGTGGTGGCGCTCGCGCCGCTGCGCCTGCGGACGCCGACGACCACCTTTCTCGCCGGCGGCCGGGTGGACCTGGTGAGGGACCGCGTCGACCTGAACATCCGCTCCAGCGGCGGCGGGGTGCTCGCCCTCAAGCTGCCGCTGCAAATCACCGGCAGCTTCCAGAAGCTGGACGCGAAGCCTCTGCTTGGCGCCGTGCCGCCGATCCGCGAGACGGCGGATCACGACCTTCCTCCCGGCATGCGCCGCCTGATCGAGCACAATGCCTGCCTGCGCTAACGCTCGACCCTTGTGCCACCGTCCCCCAGAGTGATGAACGGCGCCCAGAATCGCGGATGGCGATAGGCGGGCGACGGTGCTTTGCGCAGGACATCGGTCATCGCCTGCCGGAGGGCGGCGGCGACCGTGTGCGACCCGTCCCGCAGATGCGTGTAGAACGCGATCATGAGCCGCTGGCTCGTGGCGCTCTCGACGGGCCACAGCGACGCGATCGTGGTGGGCACGCCGGACACCGCAAACGCGGTGGTCAGGCCCTGGACCTGACTGGCGAGCAGCGAAAGATCGAAATTCGCCGTGTTGCACGCCGACAGCACGACGAGGCGCGCGCGCAGGTTCAGGTCCGCGATCTCCGTCGCGGTGAGCAGCCCGTCATTGCGGCTATCCTCGCGCTTGACCGGCGTGAGCACCAGCGCCGCCTGGGAGAGGCCCGGAACATCGCCCCGGATCAGCCCGTGCGTGGCGAACTGGATGATCTGATAGTCCTCAAGCGGCATGGCGCGAAAGGCTGCCTCGGTGGCGTTGCGCCCCAGCAGGATGTCGACGCGGTCGCCGGGCAGGAGTCGTTCGATCGCCTTGAGCTCGAATGCCGTTTCCGGAAGGTCGCGAAGATTCGCGAGCGGGGCGGCGTTGACGGCACCCAGCCGCGGATCTCCGACCCCCAGCAGCATGCGGCCGCCGGGCGGCTGCGCCGCCAGGCGCCGCGCGGACAGGAAGTTCTGGATCGACGTGACATACGAGGTGTCGAAATCCAGGAACAGCCACTGGGCGGCCCCCAGGTCGAAGCCGCTGGCGGATCGGGGCGGCGGCTCCTTGAGCAACGCGGCCAGCGGCACGCCCGCCATATCGGCGGGCGGCACGAAGATGAGGTGCCGCACCTCGGCGATGCACCCGGCCAAGTCGTCGAAATAGAGATGATACAGGCGCACCGCGGACGCGACCGGATATTGGGAATCGTTGGCGTCCGAGGGCGCGTACTCCGCCGTCAAGGCGGCGGTGAGAAGCTTCACATCGACGCGCAATTGTGCCGGCTCGACGCTGATCGGCGCCGTCCACAGGCCGGCGTGTCGGACGCAGAGTTTGATGCCGCCGAACGCCCCGACCGCGTAGCTCACGAGCGCTTCGTCGTTGCCCAGCGCTGACTGCAGCTCAGCCAGCGACGGAAGCTGGGCCCGCCGGCCGAGGCTGTCGCGCGCGGCGGCGGACTGCGCGCGGGCATCGGGCTCCTCGAACGGGCCGCCTGCCGCGATCCGGGCGACCAGGTCCTGGAGCTTCCCGGCCTCCCATTCCGACCGTTGATCCGCGAGGCGCAAGGCCGAGTGGATCGCGCGACGGCCATCCTCCGTCTTTTGCGCGGACAGCACGGCCAGCGCGTCCGACAGCGCATATCGCGGATTGCGGTTCAGCAGCTCCACCGCGCGGATCAGCAGCTCTCCCTCGACGGCATGGCTGCGGACCTGCAGGGCGAGCACCAGGCCAAAGGCGATCCGGTCGACGAAATTCGGCAGGGGGAAGCTCGAGACCGACGCGCCGTAGCTCTGCTCGAACGCGTTCAGCCAGGCGTTTGCGGCGTCGCTGATCAAACCGCGCGCGCGTGTCCTGTCCGCGGCCAGCTCCAGGAACCCGATCCCGAATTTCCGGTACGCGGCGATCATCCCCGCCTCCGGCGCCCCCATCGGCCATTCCGGCTCGCGCGCAAACAGTGGGCTCCAGCGCTGGTCGTGGGCGCGGTTCGCCAGAAGCTCGACGAAGGTCTCGACGAGGGCGTAGAGCAGCTCCTCGCTGTTCGCGAACGCTCCGCGGTCCAGGATCTCCGATTTCCTGCTCGTGAGGGGGTTGGTCCGGAGCGCCTCGCGCGCCTCATCGAAGCGGCCGCCCACGGCCGCGATCGCGGCCTCGGTCGAGGCGTCGTCGGCCAGCCAATACTCCTTCTGGTCCGCGGGCAGTTGCAGGTGTGCCACGCTTTCCCGGCCGTCGGCGACCGCGCGCGCGTAGAGCGCCGGATCGGCGAAATGCGATACCAGGGACTGCTTCACGTACAGGAAGCGCGCGAACTCGAATTCATCCTTGGACAGCGTGGCTTCGATGAATCTGCCGGTGATATCGAGCCATCGCAGCGCGCGCACGGAGTCGTGAGATTCGACAAGAATCCCGACGAGCTCGGTCAGCGTGACGGCAATGTCGTAGCGATCGGTTTGCGGGTCGATGCGAAGGGCCGCCGCCAATCCGCGCGACACATCGTCCAGGGCCTTGTCGTAATGGCCCAGCCGCAGATGCAGCCGCGCATTCAGGATGTACAGGCGCGCGGCGAACGCGGGATTGCCGACCGGGTCCGCGGCCTTGAGCGCGAAATCTTCTCCGACATTGGCCTCGATCCAGGACGTATCCCCGGCCAGCAGCCGTTCCGACACGATGACGTACGCGGCCTTCGGGGCGGCCACGGGCGGCGGATAGATCGCCTTCATCGCCTCGACGTAACGCGGCCCGTAGCGGAGGAGACATTGATGCTGGAAAGTCCTCGTGCAAATATCGACCAAGAGATCGCTGAGCCTGTACACCTCTTGACTATCGCTGGACTTGTCGATGGCGGTCGTGAGGGTTTCGACGGCGTCGAGCACCCGGCCGGCAAAATATTGGCCGGCCGCGGCCTTGATCGTGTCGTCGACGTTTGCGCGCGCCGGAAGGCACGGACAAGCCAGCAGGGCTGAGGCCAGGACCGAAAGGATTTTCAGGCGGTAACGCGAACAGGGGGATCTATGCGCGGGCTGTCGTCGATTTGCGCGCTCGGTATCGCTGCGGCGATCCTGCATGTGGCGCCCCCGGCCGCCATGGCCGCCGATGATTTGATGCGGATGGTGCCGCAGGGTCAAGCCACCATCCCGCGCCCGACCTCCGACCCTGTCCTGGTCGATCTCGCCAGGTCCGGCATTCCGGCGTCCCCGGGTATCGCAGAGGCGCTGGGCAAGGTCGAGCAGCAGCAAGGTTTGGCCACGCGGGGTGCCAAGCAAGCCGAGATCTACCGGACGATCTCGCCGTCTGTCGTTCTGGTCCTCGTGTACAAGGGCAAGGAACTGGACGGATTCGGCTCCGGATCTGTGATCGCTGATGGCCAAGTGCTGACCAGCTGGCATGTCGTCGAAGGTGCGGACCGGGTCGCGGTCGTGTTCAAGCCGGCGGAGGAGGGCAAGCGAGCCACGCGTGCCGATTATGTCAGGGCAGGGGTGGCAAAGTTCGACGAGGTCAGCGACCTCGCGCTGCTGCTTTATCCGAAAGGTGCGAAATCGGTAAAGCCGGTCGAGCTGGGCGCCGCGAGTGAGATCATGATCGGCGCCGACGTGAACGCGATCGGCCATCCGACCGGGGAGACATGGACCTACACCCGCGGCGTCATCAGCCAGTTCCGCAAGGGTTACAAGTGGGTCAATGGCGCCTTGACGCACGAAGCCGACGTGATCCAGACCCAGACGCCGATCAGCCCCGGGAACTCCGGTGGCCCGCTGCTCAGCGATCTCGGGCACCTCATCGGCGTCAATGCGTTTATCAGGGTCGAGCGCGGAGTCGAAAATCTCAACTTCGCGGTCTCGGTGCTGGACGTGAGGAAGTTCCTGGCCGAGCCGGCCGGGCGCCTGGCCCAAAAAGCCGAACGTGCGGCCTCTCAGCCCGAGCCGCAGCTTTGCGAGCCGCGCGAGTACTACTCCGGCCGCAACCTGGAGAACAACGCCGACATACGGCTTGCCGATGTCTTCTGCCGCGGGAAGGCGAACGCGATCCTGATCTTCCCGGATGACGTCCATCGCTCGTGGAGCCTGTGGCTGGACACCAGCGGCAGCGGCGATCCTGACATGTGGATCTACGACTGGAACCGGGACCACAGGTGGGATTATTCCCTGATCTCCAGCAAGCACGACCGCACGCCCGATCTCATCGGCTATCACCCCGACGGCAAGATCGTGCCCTCGCGCTACGAGCGCTACTCCGGCCAGCCGACGCCGTGGGCGGACACCGACCCCGGGACGCTGCCGCCGGCTGTGGTGGAACGGCTTCGGGGATCGCGTTAAGGCCGGACGCACCGCCGGCACCATGGTCGCACCGCAGAACATGAACGTGTTCATCTCGGCTTGACAAGGCCAGGGCCGCGCCTGAGGATTTCTCGCAAATGCTGGGAGGACGCCATGCGCGCTGCATGGCGAGCGCCATGATTCTCGAAAAAGATGTCGGCGTCACGATGCGGGACGGCGCCGTCCTGCGCGCCAACGTGTTCCGGCCCGAGGGCGCGGGGCGCCATCCGGTGCTGATGACGCTCGGCCCTTACGGCAAGGACGTCCATCTCAGCCAGTTCATGCCGCAGGCCTGGGAGGCGCTGCAGCGCCGCCACCCCGAGATCCTGCGCGCGTCCTCGTGCAAGCATCTCGCTTTCGAGACACCGGATCCCGAGGTCTGGGTGCGCGAAGGCTACATCGTGGTCAAAGTGGATTCGCGCGGCGCCGGCAAGTCGCCGGGCAAGCTCGACGTGAACTCCCCGGCCGAGTTCCGCGACTTCTACGATGCGATCGAGTGGGCGGCGAGGCAGCCCTGGAGCACCGGCAAGGTCGGTCTGCTCGGGATCTCGTACTACGCGGCCGGGCAATGGATGATCGCCGCCGAGCGGCCGCCGCATCTGGCCGCGATGCTGCCGTGGCAGGGCACGAGCGACTTCTATCGCGACCGCACGCGCCAGGGCGGCATCCTGTGCTCGGGCTTCACCAAGCGCTGGTGGGAGAAGAGCGTGCTGCGCAACCAGCACGGCAATCCCGAATGCCCGTTCACCGACATCGTGACCGGCGAGCGCAACACGGGCCCGGCGAGCCTGACGCAGGAGGAGCTGCTGGCAAACCGGGTCGAGTACCTGCCGAATCTCCGCGCGCACCCGCTCAACGACGACTGGTATCAGGCGCGCAGCGGCAAGCTCGACCGCATCGAGATCCCGGCCCTGGTGGTCGCCAACTGGGGTGGCCTCGGCCTGCACCTGCGCGGCACGATCATGGGCTATCTCGGCCTCGCCTCGCGCGAGAAATGGCTCAAGGTGCAGTCGGGCTCGTATTTCCTGACCTTCCTGCTGCCGGAGAGCGTGGCGCTCCAGCGCAGGTTCTTCGACCGCTACTTGAAGGGCATCGAGAACGGCTGGGAGCGCGAGCCCAAGGTCGACGTGGCGATCCGCACCGCCGACGACAGGGTGAAGCGCCGCGCTTTCGACACGGCCTGGCCGCTCAACGGCACGATCTGGACCCGGCTCTACCTCGATGCGTGCGACAGGACACTGCGGCGCGAGGCACCAGGTGCCGCGGCGGAACTGGGCTACAAGGCGATCGGCGAGGGGGTGACGTTCGACACCCCGCCGCTCGAGCGCGAGATGGAGCTTGCCGGGCCGATCAAGGCGAAGCTGTTCGTGGCGTCCGACACCGACGACATGGACTTGTTCGTCACGGTGCGTGCGTTCAGGCCGAACGGCGATGAGGTGACGTTCTTCAGCGCGGTCGAGCCGAAGGCGCCGGTGTCGCAGGGCTGGCTGCGGCTGTCACACCGCAAGCTCGACCCGCGGCGCTCGACCGAGTATCAGCCGTTCCACACCCATGACGAGCTGCAGATGCTGACGCCGGGCAGCGTCTACGAGGTCGACGTCGAGATCTGGCCGGCGAGCCTGGCATTGCCCGCCGGCCACCGCCTGAGCCTCACGGTGCAGGGCAAGGATTTCGAGCGTCCCGGCGTGGAGGGCGAGTCGAAAGGCTCGGGCTTCTTCACCCACGACGATCCGATCGAGCGGCCGGCGCCGCGTTACACCGGCACGCACACGCTTTACACCGGCTGCGAGCGCGCGTCGTACCTGCTGCTGCCGCTGCTGAACGCCTGAAGGAGATTTGCGATGTCCGTCACTCGCCGCCAGGCCCTGACCTCTTTGGCCGCCCTCGGGGTCGGGGCGTCGCTGCCCGGCGCTGCGGCCTTCGCCGCGGCGCCAAAGCCGTTCCGCATCGACTGCCATCATCACTTCCTGCCGCCGAAATACATCGCCGAGGAGCACGAGCGGAACAAAGCCTACACCCATGGCAGCATGCCGCCGGCCAAGCTCATGTCCTGGTCGCCGCAGCAATCGCTCGACGAAATGGACCGCAACGGCGTAGTCACGTCGATGGTGTCGATCAGCACACCCGGGGTCTGGTACGGGGACGTGGAGCTCGCCCGGCGGCTGTCGCGCGAGTGGAACGAGTACGCAGCCCAGGTGATCCGCGACCATCCCGGCCGCTTCGGGCTGTTTGCGGTGGTGGCACCCCCGGACACCGAGGGCGCGTTGCGCGAGATCGAATACGCGCTCGACACGCTCAAGGCCGACGGCATCGGCCTTTTGAGCAATTACGACGGCAAGCTGCTCGGCGATCCGGCGTTCGCACCGGTGATGGAGGAGCTCAACCGCCGCAAGGCGGTCGTCTACGTGCATCCGACCGTGGCCCCCTGCTGCACCGCCGTGATCCCGAACACGATCCCGCAGATGGAGGAGTTCCCGTTCGACACCACGCGCACGATCACGAGCCTGATGCTGAACGGCACGATCGCGAAGAACCGCGACATCCGCTTCATCTTCTCGCATGGCGGCGGGACCATCCCGTTCATCGCCGACCGGCTCGAGCACACCACGCGCGGCCGCGTGCCGGGCGGGGTCGCGGCGACCCTGCGGACGCTCTACTACGACACCGCTTCGGCGGCGAGCGCCCCGGCGATGTCGGCGTTGATGAAGGTGGTCCCGGTCTCGCAGATCCTGTTCGGCAGCGACTATCCGTTCGTCGACACGGCGGACGGCGTCAAAGGCCTGTCGAAAATCGGGCTCTCGAAAGCGCAGGCGCATGCGATCGACCGGGGGAATGCGCAGCGCCTGCTGCCGCGGCTGAAAGCCTAGGCTGCGATGAAGCCTGGGTTCTTCCGCAATCGCTGGTGGATCGTCGTCGCCTCGGTCCTCGGGCTGATCGTCGGCACGGGGTCGATCAATGTCTTTGCCTTCGGCGTGTTCCTCAAGCCGGTGTCCGACGAGCTCGGCCTGAGCCGCGGCACCTTGTCGGCGGCGGTGTTCCTCAGCTCGATCCTCACCGCGGCCTGCAGCCCGATCCTCGGCACCCTGATCGACCGCTGGGGCATCCGCATGATCATGCTGCCGTCGATCGCACTGTTCGCGCTGGTCACGGCAGGGTTCTCGCTGCTCAATCCCAATCCGATCGTGCTGTTCGTGCTCTACGGCGTGTCGGGTTTCGTCGGCGCGGGCCAGACGCCGATCGCTTATTCGAAGGCCGTGGCCGCCTGGTTCGACAAGCAGCGCGGCCTGGCCCTCGGCGTCGCTATGGCCGGGGTGGGGCTCGGCGTGCTGATCGTCCCGCAGCTCGCCGGCGCCCTGATCCAGGCGTTCGGCTGGCGCATGGCCTATGTCGGGCTCGGCGCGACCGTCTTCGTGCTGGCGTTCCTGCCGGTGGCCGCGGTCGTGCGCGAGCCGACCGAGCGCGACCACGCGGCAGCCCCGCCGCTGGCGTTGCGCCAGCGCGGGCTGAGCATCGCCGAGGCGCTGGGCACGTGGCGTTTCTGGGCCCTGACGATTGCGTTCTTCTTCGGCGTGGTCGCGATCAACGGCACGCTGACGCACGTCGTGGCCTTGCTGACCGACCGCGGCGTGTCGGCCCCGGTTGCCACGGCGATCTTCTCGGCGTCGGGGATCGCGATCCTGGTGGGACGAATCCTGTCCGGCTTCTGCCTCGACCGCTTCCACGGGCCCTATGTCGCCGTTGCGTTCCTGGTGTTCCCGATGGCGGGCATCGGGCTGCTCGGCAGCGGGGCGGGCGGCATCGTCCCGGCGGCGGGCACGATCCTGTGCGGCCTCGGGATCGGGGCCGAGGTCGACCTGATGGCGTTCTTCGTCAGCCGGTATTTCGGGCTGCGCGGGTTCGCGCAGATCTACGGCCTGATGTTCGGCATCTTCGCGGTGGGCACGGGCCTCGGCCCATATGCGATGGGGGCGGGGTTCGATGCGCTGCACTCCTATGGCGCGATCTTCATCGGCTTCGAAGTGGTGCTGGTGATCGCCTGCGTGCTGCTGCTGCGGCTCGGGCCGTATCCGTTCCCGCCCGAGGAGGAGCGGCACCTTCGCAGCCGCATGGGCGAGGCGCTTCCGTGACCGGCCGCCGTCCGGCTGTCGCGGAATGAGGCACCTGCCGCGATTTTAGCGCCGAAGCCCGGCCGGGAGCGTTTCGACCTCGCTTGCGTTCATGGGGGCGATGTCTCCCGACCCCGGCCGCGACAATGCTGCGGACCATGCCCTGCGCGCCCTGGTCTGGGACGGGGCCTGGGCGAACATCGTCACCTTCCTGACCAGCGGCGTGCTGCTCGTCGGTTTTGCCCTGGCGCTCGGCGCCGGCCCGATGACGATCGGCCTTCTGGGGGCGATCCCGTTTCTCGCCCAGCTGGCGCAGCTGCCGGCGATCGCGCTGATCGAGCGCGTCCGCCGCCGCCGGCGGATCGCGGTTGCCGCGAACACCGGCGCCCGCGTGCTCGTGCTCGCGATGGCAACGATCCCGTTCGTCGACAACCCCGCGGTTGGCCGCGGCCTGCTGCTGGCGGGCATCGGCGTCATGGCCGTGCTGGGCGCCGTCGCCGTCTGCGCATGGAACTCGTGGATGCACGATCTCCTCCCCAAGCAGGAGCTCGGCCGATTTTTCGCGCCGCGCCTGTTCTGGGCGGGCGCCTTCGCCCTCGTGGCGGCCCCGGCCGGCGGGTTCCTGGTCGATCACTGGCCGTTCGCGCCGCGGCTCACCGCCTATTCGGCCTTGTTCGTCGTCGCGGCACTCGCGGGCTTCGTCAGCTCGTTCTGGCTGTCGCGCGTGCCCGATGTGCCGCTGCCGGCCACCTTCGGGCGGCGACGGCCCTTGCTGGCCCTGCTGCGGGCGCCGCTCACGAACCCGAGCTTCCGGCCGCTGCTGCTGTTTTCCGCCGTGTGGAACTTCGCCTGCAATGTCAGCGCGCCGTTTTTCGCGGTCTACTTCATCCAGCAACTTGGCCTCAGCCTCGGTGTCGTCGTGATCCTGTGGGCGATCAGCCAGCTCGCCTACATGCTCACCTTGCGCATGTGGGGGCGGCTGTCAGACCGGCTGTCGCCGCGCGCGATCCTGTCGGTCGGCGTGCCCGTCTATCTCGGGGCGGTGCTGGCCTTGCCGTTCGCGGCCCTGCCGGCGCCGCATCCGCTGACGGTGCCGGTGCTGGCGGTGATTCATCTGGTCATGGGAGCCGCCACGGCCGGGATCGGCCTGGCCTCTGCGAATATCGGCCTGGCCATGGCGCCGCAGCGCCATGCGACCGAGTACCTGGCGAGCGTCAGCCTCGTGGCGTCGCTTGCGGCCGGTGTGGCACCGATGCTGGGCGGAGCGTTCGCCAGCGCGTTCGCCAGCCAGGAGATCTCGCTGGTGCTGCATTGGGGAGCCGTGGCCGGCGGCGCGCAGATGATCGCCCTGCGCTTCCGGCACTGGGAGTTCCTGTTCGCGCTCACCTTCGTGATCGGGCTCTATGCGGTGTACGTGCTGTCGCTGATCCGCGAGGGCCGGGTCATCAGCGAAGCCGAAGTCATCGAGCACCTGCTGGGCGAGGCGCACCGGACGATGCGCAGCCTGTCGTCGGTCAGCGGCTTGCGCGTGGCGACGTCGTTCCCGTTCGGCTGGCTCACCGGCGACGGGCCGCGCGATCGCCCGCGCTGACGCCGGGTTAGCTGAAGATGTGGATCAGGTGGTCGAGGAGTGCCGAGTTCTCGAGGGCGGCCACGTGGCCGGCCGCGAGGCCGAGAGCGGCGAGTGCCGTGAACGTCAGGAAGGCGATACGCATGGTGGTGGTCTCCGCCCCACCATCGCGCCTCGACCGTTAAGGCGGCGTTAATGGTGCCGCGGCGGGTCTAGACCTTGGCCAGGAACGCCTTCTTCAGCTCGCGGATGCGCGCCTCGTCGCGCTTGTAGAACGTCCACTGCTTGATCCGCTTGCCGCGCACGAGCCCGGCCTGCGACAGCACCTTGAGGTGCTCGCTCACCGTCGGCTGGCTGACCCCGAGCTTGCGCGCGATGAGCAGCGCGCACACGCCGTCCTTCACGAGATCCCCGTCGACCTGCGGCGGGAAGTTCGCGCGGGGCGCCTTGAGCCATTCGAGGATCATCAGGCGCTTGTCGTTCGCCAGGGCGCGAATCGCCGACACGATAGCCATATTGCCAATTAGCCAATTGACGAAGTACTGTCAACCGCCTTACCGCATCGGAGGCCGGCCATGACCACCAGCCCGGACATCACGCGCGAGCGGATCGCGGGGACCGAACGGTCGATCCGGCCGCATATCCGGCGCACGCCCGTCGTCGAGTCGGACGCCGCCGAATTCGGCCTGGCGGCGACGCCGCTCGTCTTCAAGCTCGAGCAGCTGCAGCATGCGGGCGCCTTCAAGACGCGCGGGGCGTTCGCGAACTTGCTGCAGCGCGCGGTCCCTGAGGCCGGGGTCGTCGCCGCGTCCGGGGGCAACCACGGCGTGGCGGTCGCGTACGCGGCGATGAAGCTTGGGATTCCCGCGAAGATCTTCCTGCCCAGCATCTCCTCGCCGGCGAAAATCGCGCGCATCCGCGGCTACGGCGCCGACCTGGTGGTCGGGGGCGAGCGCTATGCGGACGCGCTCGCGGCGAGCGAGGCCTGGGTGGCAACCTCGGGCGCGCTTCCCGTACACGCCTTCGACCAGGTCGAAACGATGCTCGGGCAGGGCACCCTGGCGCTGGAGCTCGAGCAACAGGCGCCCGATCTCGATTCGCTGCTCGTCGGCGTGGGCGGGGGCGGGCTGATCGGCGGCATCGCCTCGTGGTATGGGGGGCGCGTCTCGGTCGTCGGCGTCGAGCCCGAGGCGGCCCCCACCCTGACCCGCGCTCTGGCCGCAGGCCGGCCCGTGGACGCCGAAGCCGGCGGCATCGCCGCGGATTCGCTGGCGCCGCGCCGGGTGGGAGAGCTCGTATTCCCGATCGCGCAGCGCCACGTGGCCCGCGTGGTGCTGGTGGCCGACGATGCGATCCGCCGGGCGCAGGCGGCGCTGTGGGAGACGTTGCGCATCGTCGCCGAGCCGGGTGGGGCTGCGGCATTCGCAGCCCTGCTGTCCGGCCGTTACGTCCCGCGCGCGGGAGAGCGGGTCGGCATCGTGGTCAGTGGCGGCAACACGGTCGCGGTCGATTTCAGCCGCTAGCGCTATTCCGCGCGGATGTGGCCGGCGGTGATGACCTTCACCCAGCGCTCGCGGTTGCGCGCGAGGAACGCGGCAAACTCCTCGGGTGTGCCGGGCACCAGCTCGCCGCCGTCCTTCTCGTAGCGCGCCACGATGTCCGGCGCGGTCAGGATGCGGTTGATCTCCGCATTCAGGCGCAGGACGATCTCGCGGGGCGTTCCCGCCGGGGCCATGATGCCGAGCCAGCCGACCGCCTCGTAGCCGGGGATCTCCTTCTCCGCGAGCGTGGGCACGTCCGGCAGGACCGCAAAGCGCCTGGTCCCGGTGGCGGCCAGCGCCTTCAGCTTGCCGGCCTGGATGTTGGGCAGCGCGGTCGGCACGTCGCTCGCCAGCACCTGCACTTCGCCCGCCATCACCGCGGTCACCGCGGGCGCGAAGCCTTTGTAGGGCACGTGGACGAGCTTGAGATCGGCCATCTGGTCGAGCATCTCCATCGCGAGATGGGGAAAGCTTCCGACGCCGACCGAGGCGTAGTCGATCTGCCCCGGCTTGGCGCGCGCGAGCTCCAGAAATTCGTGGATGTTCGTCACCGGCACGGAGGGATGAACCACCAGCACCGCCGGCGTGACCACCGCGTTGGCGACCGGGATCAGCTCGCGGTCGGCGTCGTAGGGCAGCTGCGCGTACAGCGCCGGGTTGGTCGACACGTTGGTGTTGGCGAGGAGGAGCGTGTAGCCGTCGGGAGCCGCCTTGGCCACCAACGCGATTCCGACGATGGCTCCCGCGCCGGGCCGGTTCTCGACCACGACCGGCTTGTCGAACGCCGTGCTCAGCCCCTGCGCGATCAGCCGGCCGGTCGTGTCGGCGATGCCGCCCGGCGCGAACGAGACGATGATCTTCACCGGCCGCGACGGATAGGTCTGTGCCGACGCCTGTGCCGCGGCCAGTGCGGCGAATGCGCCGAGGCCGAGCAGCGCCCGGCGGATCAGACTCACCTTACGACCACAGCACCAGGCCGCCGCTCGGCGCCCGGCCGACGAAGCTGCCGATGCCCATGCGGCGCTTGCCGTCGTCCCCCGGGTTGAAGCCGACGCGGTGCGGGCAGCGGGAGTTGAACATCACGAGATCGCCCGGCAGCGCCTTGAAGCTGATGCGCTCCACGCCCTCGACGCGCGTGGGGTCGAACGGAGCACTCTCCCAATATTGCCCGGGTGCGACCCCAGGATCGAAGTGCAGATTGTGGACGGTGGTCTCGCCCCAGTCGGGCGAGCCGTCGGCATAGAAGTTGGTCGCGATCTGCGCGTCGTTCGCGCCGATCGCGTAATCCGGTGCGGTGAAGCGCGCGAAATCCAGGTGCAGATTGGTGCCGCCGGTGATGTCGCGGATGATGCCGGCGTAGTAGCGCCCGAAGCCCGGCTCCTGGGCGATGCGCACGTCCTTGCCTGGTGCCGATTTGCGCAGCAGGCCGGCCAGGCGCTCGATCGGGTTGAAGCCGCAGAGCTCGAACACCTTGGCCTGGTCGGCATACGCAGCCTCGACGGTCGCGAAGTAATCGGCCTTGGTCCTCTTCCTGTATTCGAACTGCGGCACGCCGATGTACCGCGGCCGGAACTTCACATTCGGGCCGATCGCCCGGTATTCCTTGTTGAGGCCAACCGTGTCCATGGCGCGGACGAACGCCCGGCATTCCTCGGGTGTCGCGAAGCCTTTCACCCGGATGCACGGAATCTCATTGTCGAACAGCGCCTCGAGAGAGGCCGGCGTCAGCTCGTGCTCGTCGTGGTCTCGCCACCGCCCGGGCATGGTTCCTCCGCGTCGTGTTCGTTCGCTTCGGAGAAGGATAGGTCAGGCGCCGCCGCCGCAGCAACCCCGTCCCGGCGTCTTGCCCGGCCCGCGCCGCCCGTGGAATAAGGGAGCCTCTTCCACAGCCGCGGCCGGATCATGAAAGACACCCTTAAACCCGGGCTCACGCACAGGCTCACCTTCACCGTGCCCGAGAGCAAGACGGTGCCGCATCTCTATCCGGAATCGCCGGGCTTCACGGTGATGCCCAAGGTGTTCGCGACCGGCTTCATGGTCGGCCTGTTTGAATGGGCGTGCATCGAGCTGATGGCGCCGCACCTGGAGCCGGGCGAAGGCAGCCTCGGGATCCATGTCGATTTCAGCCACAGCGCGGCCACGCCGCCCGGCCTCACGGTTACGGTGACCGCGACATGCACCAAGGTCGACGGCAGGCAGCTCGAGTTCGAGGTGCGCGGCCATGACGGCATCGATGAAATCGGCGGCGGCCGGCACCGCCGCGCCGTCGTGCGCTGGGACAAGTTCAACGAGCGCGTCGAGAGGAAGCGCGCGAAAGCCTTATCAGGCGCGTAACTTCAGCAGCACGCGATAGGCCGGGCCGGCCACGGCGGGGATCAGGTACATCGGGAACTGGTACGCGGCGAGCATCAGGTAGACATCCTTGCTCGCGAGCGGGCCGAGCACGGCAATCAGGATCGCGAGGTTCCGGTTGCCCATGATGAGGGCGGCCGTCAGGCCCTCGGACCCGGAGAGCCGCCACAGCGGGGCCGCCCCCCAGAACACCGCAGCCCCCACCGCCTGCAGGCCGAAATTGGCGAGGAACACGGCGGCCACGCTGGTCAGCACGTGCCCCGGGTCCTCGAAGAACTCCGCGCGCAGCCCGTCCATCACGCCGATCGCGAACACCAGCAGCATCAGGATGACGATCCCTCCGAGGGTGGCGTTGTGGCGGCGGACACGATCGTCGCCGGCCAGCCGGCGCACCACCGCGGCGGCGACGAATGCGCCGCCGATGAACACGGCCAGCCGCAGCATCAGCGGCCCGATCCCGATGTCGAGCTTGACGCCGAGCAGCGCCAGCGCCACCGGCGGCTGGACCAGCGGCTGCAGAGCGAATCCCGCCACCATGACCACGAGCGCCAGCGGCGCATCCAGGCCGAGCAGCAGCGCGAACGCGGGCACCGAGATCAGGGGCGGCGAGGAGGCGATCAGGACGAGCGGCGTGCGCAGGAACTCCGGCGCGCCCAGCAGGGCGATGGCGGCCTGCATGACGAGAGGCGAGCCGACCATCGTGCCGGCGAGGATCAGGGCCGGCCGCGCCGGCCGCCGGAGCCGCCACAGCACCTGCGACCATTCGAGGCGCAGCACCGTGGCCAGGAACAGGACGAAGATCGAAGCGCCCAGGAACGGCTTGCACAGGGCGGCGAGGTCCTGCGAGATCAGGCCGATGAACACGCCGCCCGCGAGAAGAACGGCGCTGCGGCGCTCCATCCATTCGAAGGCGCTGATCAGCATCCGCGTCTTCTAGCACGTGCGCGCCATCGCACGATCGCCTATAACTCGCCGCCATGACCGACCTTATTCCGGCTCCGCTCGACCTGCACCGCGAGACCGTGCGTCCCGAGTGGATCGACTACAACGGCCACATGAACGTGGCCTACTACGTGCTGGCGTTCGACCACGCCACGGATGTCTGGTTCGAGCATCTGGAGCTCGGCGAGGCATACCGGGCGCGCACCGGCTGCTCGCTGTTCGCGCTCGAACTGCACGTCCTGTATTCGGCCGAGCTCAAGCAGGGAGATCCGCTGCGCATCACCACGCAGCTCCTGGGCTTCGACGACAAGCGCCTGCACTTCTTCCACCGCATGTATCACGCGGAGACCGGCCTGCCGTCCGCCTGTCTCGAGATCATGGGACTCAATGTCGAGATGGCGGCGCGCAAGGCCAAGCCGTTTCCCAACGAGGCGCTGCCGCGCATCGAGGCGGTCGCCGCGGCGCATGCGGCGCTGCCGCGGCCGCCGGAGGCCGGCCGCGTGATCGGGCTCAAGAGCAAATCGAAGCCCGCCAGGGTCTGATCCGATCCAAGGTGGAACGCCAGTTGCCCGGTGGCGAGGGCTCCCGTAAGCTTCGGACTAATACGAAAGTCCAATCCGGGGGGAACGTCATGCCGTCCAATCTCGCGAAATTCGGGATCGTCATCGGTCTGTGCGCCGGGCTCAGCGCGCCGGCCCTGGCGCAGCAACCGGTGCCGGTCATCCCGTTCGACTCGGTGCCCGAGCCGCTGAAGCTGCCCCCCGACCTCTATCTCGGCGAGGCCGCGGGCGTCGCCGTCAACTCGAAGGGCCACGTCTTCGTGTTCTCGCGCGGCAACAGCGCGCACGGCCCGGCCTACGGCGCCTCCGCCGCTCAGCTGCTCGAGTTCGACGCCAATGGCAAGTACCTGCGCGAGATCGGCAAGAATCTCTATGCGTGGGCGTTCGCGCACGTCGTGCGCGTCGATCCGCATGACAACATCTGGGCGGTCGACAAGGGCTCGGACATGATCGTCCGCTTCAATCCGCAAGGCCGCGTGACCCTGGTCTTCGGGCGCAAGCAGGAAGCCTCGGATGAAGACACTGCTCCCGTGAAGCATCCCAATCCGCCAGCCCCCGCCGAGGACGGGCGCTTCCGCCAGGTGACCGACGTGGCCTGGGACAAGGCCGGCGACACCTTCATCAGCGACGGCTACATCAACTCCAGGGTCGCGAAGGTCGACAAGACCGGCAAATGGCTCAAGTCCTGGGGTTCGAAGGGCACCGAGCCCGGGCAGTTCAATACGCTGCACTCGATCGCGATCGACGCGCAGGACAACGTCTACATCGCCGACCGCGGCAACCGCCGCGTCCAGGTGTTCGACACCGAGGGCAAGTTCCTGCGCCAGTTCACCATCGACGTGCCGGTCCCGGCCGACGCGCAGCCGGCGATCGGCAACAAGCCGCCGGCGAGCGTGCAGGGCACCATGGCCCCCGGCGCACCCTGGGCGCTCTGCATCACGCCGGGCCCGCACCAGGTCATGTACGCCTCCGATGCGTACCCGGGGCGCGTCTACAAGCTGTCGCTCGACGGCAAGGTGCTCGGCATGTTCGGCGAGGCCGGCAAGCAGCCGAAGCAGTTCGGCTGGATCCACGAGATCGCGTGTCCGTCGGAGAACACGATCTGGGTGGCCGAGCTCCTGAACTGGCGTGTGCAGAAGCTGATCCTGCACCCGGCGAAGAAGTAGCCGCTATCGCGCCATGTAGACGATCTTCCCGCCGACGATGGTCATGGCGGGCTTGATGTCGCGGATCGCGTCCGCCGGCACGGTCATGTAGTCCTTGTCCAGGACGACGAAGTCGGCAAGCTTGCCGGGCTCGATCGAGCCGAGCTCGTTCTCGCGGAAGAAGAAGTGCGCGTTCGACCGCGTCCAGGCGATGAGCGCCTCCTCGCGGCTCACCGTGTCGCGGGTGGCGAGGTGGCCGCTCAGCGACTTGCCGGTCACCAGCCAGTAGAGGCCGAAGAACGGATTGATGGGCGCCACCACCGTGGCATCGGTGCCGATGCCCCAGAGGAGGCCGCTCTCGCGGATCAGCTTTAGCGGCGGCGAGGCGTAGATGCGCTCCCCCAACGCCGCGTGCTGGTCCTCGTAGCCCACCGTCGGCCAATTGTTGATCGAGATCATCATCCCGATGCGACGCATGCGCTCGAGGTCCTCGCCCGTGACACCCTCGGCGTGCACGATGGTCCAGCGGTACGGCCTCAGCGCGCGCACGTCCTTGTTGATGCTTTCGATCACATCGAGGAACGCGCTGATGCGCGGGTGATAATGCGCGTGGATATGGGCATAGAGCCCGGCCTCGGCGACGGCGCTCGCGACGCGGCGGAACTGCGCGAGGTCGGCCGCGGGCGGCGGCGCCCCGGAGTCCACCGGGCCTTCGTGCAGCGGCACGTACATCGTCTCGCCGTAACCGACCGTGTCGCGAAGGTCATCCCCGTGGAATGCCCGGATGCCGGGGATCTGCGGCAGCCAGGCCGTGACCTCGTCCGGTGAGTGCACGTCGCCCCAGACGGTGTTGTAGACGCGCACGGTGAGTTCGTTCTCCCGGCGCAACGCGTCGAACGGCTTGTAGAAATCGGGAGAAAAGTTGTAGCCGCCGACATCGCCGAGCGCCGTGATGCCGACCCGGCTGAGGTCGCCGAGCAGGGCTGTGGCGCCGGCGATCGCCTGTTCGGGCGGCGGCGGCGGGATCTGGCGGAACACCGGCACGTACGCGCCGGCGCCGTCCAGCCGGCCGGTCAGCCGGCCGTTCGCGTCGTGCTCGATCTTGCCGCCGCGCGGATCTTCTGTGTGCTCGTCGAGGCCGGCCGCAGCGAGGGCCGCGCTGTTCACGTAGGCGTGGCTGTAATTGACCTGCAGGTACACCGGGTGATCGGGAACCAGCCGGTCGAGCTCCTCGCGCGTGAAGCCGCGCGGATCGTCGGCGAACTGGCCCTCCGACCAGCCGCCGATCACCAGAACCCAGTCGCCGGGCTTCACGGTCCTCGCGCGCGCCCGCAGCTTCTCGAGTGCATCGCTGCGCGACAGGATGCCATCGAGCCGCGCCTCGCGCAGCCAAGTCTGGGCCGCGCGTGCGTAATGCCCGTGGTTGTCGATCAGGCCGGGGATCACGGTGCGGCCCTGAAGGTCGATCACCCGCGCGCCCGAGCCCGCCATGGCACGGATCTGCGCCGTGGTGCCGACCGCCACGATCCGATCGCCCCTGACTGCGACCGCCTGGGCGATGTCGAACAGCGGATCGACGGTGACGATCTTGCCGTTGAGCAGAACGAAATCGGCGGCCGGCGTCTGTGCGGCAAGCGGCACCGTCCAGGCGGCGCAGCCCAAGATTGCAAGGGCGATACAGTGACGCAACCGCAAATGTGCCCCCCTGTGCTGTACGTCACGCCGAAGACATCAGCGCGCCTCTAACCTGGGCTTACCGGGCGGAACCCCAGAAGGAGACTCAGATGAATAGTCCACAACGTCCGCGGATGCCACCCCGGCCGCTTCGCCCGACGCGTCGGCTCCCGCTGGGCCCGCCGCCGCAGTTCGACAATTCGGTCGAGCACGGAGACCAGCGGAACATCGTTCCCGATTTCTCGCCGGGCGGCCCGCCGCCGCGTTCGGCCGCACCCGCTCCGCACAAGCCGCCTCGTCCGATCGTGCCCCCCACGCCGAAGCGCTAAGGAGGCTCCCATGCCCTGCACCTCGCAAGACCTCGCGTCGAAAAACACGCCGGCCGACCTCTTCGCGTACCTGCAGACGGAGGATTGGACGTGTCTCCAGTATCTGTGGACGTACGACGCAAACGTGCGCGCCGCGTACTCGACCACGAACATGAACTACGTGCTCAACCAGATCGCGGCGCTGGCGCCGAACTATCAGGGCACGGACGCGCAGCACATGCGCGAGCTGATGTTCTTCGTCCGCGTCGGGTTCTACCAGAAATTCTTCCATGCGAACGATCCGGGCCTGTTCGACTCCGCGGCGGTCTCCGCGGCTGCGACGGCGGCGTTCCAGGCCTTCGGCGCGAATCCCCACTACAACGACTTCACGACCGAGGCCGCGCAAATCACCTACGAATGGATCAATGCCGTCGACGCCGCCGGACTGTGGGACGGCTCGTATGGCCCGTTGACGTCGATCATCTCGACCTTCCTCAACGATCCGGCGCGTCAGCCCGACTACGACCAGCAGCTCGACGTCTACAGCGTCTTTCGCGACTACGACCGCGCTGTGTTCGAGCCCTCCTTCGCGGCACTGGTCGACGCCAATCTGGTCTCCCTGCTGCAGCAATTCGCGGTGAACACCAATCCGCCGGCGGGTGGCGCTTATCTCGTGTCGAACGCCATCTACCTCCTGGGGCTGGTCGGCCTGCATGTCGCGGCGCAGAAAGCCGCGGTGATCCAGGCGCTGAACGCCGCCGTCGCGGCGCAGCCGCAGTTGAGCGTGCCGTGGCTGTGGGCGGTCGACGCGTTGTGCAACCTGGGCGCCTGCCCGGTGGTCAACGGACAGACCATCACGCACGACGTGGCCGCTGCCCAGCTCGAGGCGCAGCTTTTCCCGAATTCGTACGTGTTCGACGACGGCGCCATCGTGGTGAAGACCGCCGTCGCCCTGGACAAGATCCAGGTCCTCTACCACGGGTGCAAGCAGGTTGCCGCCCAATTCAACCGCGTGACCGAAACGATCGCGCCGCTGGAAGGCGATCCCAACGGCATCCTGACGATGCAGATCTACGCCAGTCCGCAGGATTATCAGAACTACCAGGGCTGGCTGACGGGCCTGCCGACGAACAACGGCGGGCTCTATTACGAGCAGCTCGGGGTCTTCTACACCTACGACCGGACGCCGCAGCAGGACTCCTACACGCTCGAGGAGCTGACACGGCACGAGTACAGCCACTACCTCATCGAACGCTTCGTCACCGCCGGGCTGTGGGGCCAGGCGCCGCTCTATCAGGACGGCCAGGGCAACCCGAGCAACCGCATGGTGTGGTTCGACGAAGGTTTTGCGGAGTTCCTGACGGGAAGCACCGACATCAACGGCGTCCAGCCGCGTAAGCACCTCGCCAGCATGATCGCCGGGGATGGACCCAACGGCCGCCTGAGCCTGAGCCAGGTGTTCGCCGCGGCCTACGGCAGCGGATTCACCTTCTACCGGTACTCGGCGTTCTTCTTCCAATACATGTACGAGAAGCGGCGGGACCTGCTGCGCCAGTTCATCGATTACGTCCGCAGCGCGGGCACCACGAACGACCCGGCGACCGTCGCCGCGATCACCGGCTTCGACATGCTCACGGCCCAGCTCGGCAACGATCCGCAGCTCGAAGCCGACTACCAGTCGTTCCTCGACGGCATCGTCGCCACCGCCGGCAATTTGAACGATCCGGCGACGACCGTCCCGCCGCTCAACGCGCTCGATTCGAACGACGTCGCCCAGATCCAAACCAGCGTGCGCAAGACGCGCATCGGCTATCTCGCCACCGCATCGGTGTCGGCGCAGCAGTCCGACGCCCGCTTTACCTGCCGGGGCACGCTCTCGGGCCAGGTCGTCAACACACAGGACGTCGATGCGGCGTGGACGCTGTTCAATGCGAATCTGGACGAGCTGCTGAACGCCGTCCGTACGCAGCCGCTCAACAATTTCCAGTACACAGTCGCCCGGTTCGGCGACATCCGGTTCCAGCCGGAGGGGAACCTGTCCTATCCGATGGCGGACTACTATCTCGAAGGCCCGCTCGGCCCGGTCAATATCGCGTTGCCGCCGGACGATGTCCGGGTCAAAGCGGATCTGGGCAGCACGCGGTTCGGCGGCGGTGCGGTCTGCAAGAAGGTCGGCAACACGGTGACGTGCACGCTGTCGATGGAGACGCAGGCGTTTCCGCAAGGAACGCCCAATTCGGTCCTCACGCAGGAGCTGACCGACGGGCTCGAGGAGCTGCGGGACCAGGTCTACGCGATCAACCCGCCGTATTACCGCAACCTGTCCTGCGATTTTTCGGGCCCGGCGCAACAGCTGACCACGCAAGGCAACCAGATCTACCAGCTGCGCCCCGTGCAGGTGACCGTGAGCTGGTGATCGCGCTTTACAAGCTTGTTTTGAGCTTCAGATAGTCGAGGCGGTTGACCGACTTCACGTTGAGGTGGCGCACGTCGCCCTCCTGGATCACGTCCAGGCGCACCGTCGTGCCGGCCGGCCCCTGCGCCCACACCTTCTGATAGAAGTCGACCAAGGTGGTCGTCTTGCCGCCGTTCACGGCGATGATGACGTCACCCTCCTGCAGTCCCGCTTTCTCGGCCGGCCCGCCGCTCGCCAGCCGGCTGACGACCAGCCGGCCGCGCACCTCGTCGGCGGTCACGCCGAGCCAGGGATGGCCCGGCGTGGAAATCCGGCCGTCGACGATCAGGTCGCCCAGGATCGGCGGCAGGAGATCGATCGGCACGAACATGTTGCCGGGAAACCGCGTGCTGTCGCCCTCGGCGTCGCTCACCACGAGCGAGCCCACGCCCACGAGCTTGCCGGCGCGGTTGAGAAGGGCAGCGCCGCTCCACGCCGGGTGCGGCGGGGCGGTGAAGATCGCCTGGTCGAGCATGTACTCCCAGTTGCCGGCGAAGGGCCGCTTGGCCACGACGAAGGCCGGGGCGGCCATCTCGGGGCCGCCGAAGCTCGCGATCAGCACCGGATCGCGCGGCTTCAAGTCCTTCGATTTGCCGAACGGCATCGGATGAACGCGCAGCGGCTGGGCGGTGCGCAGCAGGCCGAAGCCGGTCTCCTGGTCGTAGCCGACCACGCTCGCCGGCACCGTCTTGCCGGAGTTGGTGGTCACCTCGGCCTTATACGCCTCGACCATCAGGTAGCCGATGGTGAGCACGAGGCCGTTCTGGTCGATGACGATGCCCGAGCCCTGGCGCTCGCTGCCCAGGGTCTCGACCGTGCGGCCGTCCGGGGCGATGAAGGTCTTGATGCGGACCACGGCGTCGAGCAGCTCTTCGAGGCTCGGCGCCTCGGCCGCGACCGCCTGGCTCGCCGTGAGCACGGCCAGCGCGGCCGCCGTGGGCAGCTTGATCAGGGACGGGATCGACATGCCGGCGAAACTCACGTGGCCGTTGGCCATGAGAACCTCGAGGGGAATGCCCGCAAACGGGGGCGGGGAGATCGCGGTAGATTAGCAGGGAAATTGCCGCCTTGCGAAGCGGCCGGCGCACCGTCCGGCGCCCGCCCATTCGTGTTATAAGCCCCGGCATGACGTTGGTTGCCGACTCGGCGATACCGCTGCCGCCTTATCTCCAGAACCTGAACCCGCAGCAGCGC
>Ga0335071_10001915_pt1 | contig 22452 bp, 13 predicted proteins | sample Lox_Sample_15_FD_206724 | JGI IMG/M metagenome (GOLD analysis project Ga0335071, IMG submission 206724) | Soil microbial communities from Loxahatchee National Wildlife Refuge, Florida, United States - Lox_Sample_1.5 | ecosystem: Environmental > Terrestrial > Soil > Wetlands | place: USA... | reverse complement strand
GAGGACGAAGTTGTTGAAGTTGAAGGCGAAGGAGGAGATGAGCAGCGGCGTGAGCGGCCGGATGATGAGCGGCGCGGTCACGTAGAAGAAGTTCTGCAGCGGGCCGGCGCCGGCCATGGCCGAGGCCTCGTAGAGGTCGCCGGGGATGGCCTTGATGAGGCCGGTGCAGAGCACCATGATGTAGGGGTAGCCCAGCCAGGTATTGACGATGAGGATCATGCACTTGGCCAGGTAGGGGTCGGAGAACCAGGCCGGCCGGATCCCGAAGAGGTGGGAGAGGATCAGGTTCAGCTCGCCGAAGTTCTGGTTGAAGAGGCCGCGGAACACCAGGATGGAAATGAAGCCCGGGACTGCGTAGGGCAGGAAGAGCAGCGTTCGGTAGACGGTCCGGCCCGGCAACAGCTCCCAGTTCAGCACCACCGCCAGGGTGATCCCCACCGCCAGCGTGAAGAGCACGGTGAGGAGCGCGAAGGTCACGGTCCAGACGAAGATGCGGAAGAGCGGCGCGGTCAGGGCCGGGTCGGTGAGGGCGCGGGCGTAGTTGGCGAACCCCACGTCCACCTTGAATCCGGGGCGGACCAGCTCGCCGGCGGGCGTCTCGTAGAACCCGGTCTTGAAGTCGGCCTGCAGGACCTCGTGGGTCTGGGTGTTGACCAGCGTGTTCTTCCCGCCCTTCTGGTAGAGGTTCTGCAGGGGGGCGAACTCCCGCAGCGAGGCCATCGTGGCCTGGGTCCCGTCGGGGAACTTCACCTTCAGGCGGGTCAGGGTCGGCCGCAGCTTGATGACGTCGCGCAGGGGCAGCGCGGCGGGTAGGGTCTCGCCGGCGGGCAGCGCCGCGGCGGTGACCGACTCGGGCGCGCCGGCCGCCAGGTCCAGCTCGGGGGTGACGAAGCGAGGGGCGGCGGGAACGTCCGCTGCAGGGGTCGCCTCGCCCTCCTCCTCAGAGGGCGCCGGCGTGAAGACCAGCCGGTACTTGCCGCCCACCGAGTGGACCGTGAACTGCATCCGCTGGCCGGGCCCGGCCACCGTCTGCTCGAGCAGGTACTCCGTGGCGCGCTCGAAGGTGAGGAGGTTGCGGGAGCTGTAGTTGGTGAACCCGAGCCGCACCGTGTAGCCGAGCGGGAGGATGACGAAGACCAGCATTCCAGCGATGCCGGGGAACAGGTAGCGCCAGGTGTAGGCGGGCCGGGCCAGATAGACATAGAACCCGAGCGACACGCTCACCAGCGCGCAGAGGGCGAGCAGGATCTGCCCCGCCGCGGCAACGGACCAGATGACGAACAGGCAAGCGAAGGCGACGATCGCCGTGACGATCGCCTTGGCGAGGACGGCCCAGTTGCGCCTCATCACGCCTCCCGGCGGGCCGCTGGTGCGCGTCCCGCGACGAAGGAGCCGGCGTGCGCCGCACCTCGGCGGCGCTGCGGAAAGAAGACGACGGGGCGCCGGCCTCCTCCCGAGCGCCGGCGCCCCGCGCCCGACCCTACTGGCCCGTCATGCGGGCCGCGGCCCCGTCCAGGGCCTCCTTGGGGGTCTGGCGGCCGTTGGTGATGTTCTCGAGCGCCGAGGCCATCGAGGCCCAGAACTTCCCCATCTCCGGGATGTTGGGCATGGGCTCGCCCAGCTGGGCGTTGGCCATGGTGGCCTTGATGTTCGGGTCCGCCGACAGCTCCTTGAAGAAGGCCTTGTTGGCCGGCGTGCCCAGCGGGACGTCGGCGTTGATGGTCTTCAGGCCGTCGAGAGCGAGCACGTAGCTCTCCAGGAACTCCTTGGCGATGTCCTTGTTCGGGCTGGGCTGGGTGATCATGCAGCCGAGCACGCCGAGGAAGGGACGGCCCGGCTTCTTCCCCACCGCCGGGATGGTGGCCACCCCGAAGTTGATGCCGGCCTTCTTGGCGTTGTCCCAGGACCAGGGGCCGTTGATCATCATGGCGATCTCGCCCTTGCCGAACCCGGCCTCCATGGCCGAGTAGTTCGCGCCCTTGGGCATGACCCCGTCCTTGATGAGCTTCTCCAGCTCCATCGCGCCCTGCAGGGCGCCGGGGCTGTTCACGCCGACCTTGGTGGGGTCGAGGTCGCCGTCGGCCTTCTTGCCGAACACGTAGCCGCCGTTGGCCGCCAAGAGCGGCCAGGTGAAGTAGGTGTTGTTGTAGTCCCAGAGGATGGCCTTCTTGCCCTTGGCGGAGAGGGCCTTGTCGAGCTTCTCCACCTCGTCGAAGGACTTGGGCGGGACGGGGACCAGGTCCTTGTTGTAGACGAGCCCGATGGCCTCGATGGAGAGCGGATAGCCCCAGAGCTTCCCGCCCACGGTGAAGGCCTGCCAGGCCTTGGGATCGATCCCGTCCTTGATGGCCTTGCTGGGCGTCACCGGGACGATGAGGCCGCCCTGGATCCACTCGCCGATGCGGTCGTGCGGCCAGCACCAGATGTCAGGACCCTTGCCGGCCGCGGCCGCCTGCTGGAACTTGCCGGGGGCGTCCTCCGGGTGCTCCACCGTCACCTGCACGCCGCTCTTCTCGGCGAACTGGTCGCCGACCTTCTGGAGCCCGTTGAAGCCCTTGTCGCCGTTGATCCAGACCAGCAGCTTGCCCGCCTCGGCGGCGCGCGCCGCCGGACCCGCGATCATGGCGAGAGCGAGCGCACCCGCTGCGATGCACCGCCCGAGCGTCCTCTTCGTGGAAACCATCGTGTTCCCTCCAGGCTAGCGATTCATGGCCTCGGCTCGCGGACGGAGCGCAGTCGATGTCCCCGCGTCGTTGGCACCTGGCCTCGACGCGCCGCAGACCGGGCGCGGCGGAGCCTACCAGGGAGGGGCGCCCGTGTTACTCACGCAGCACGTCCCAGACGGGTCCACGGAGATCGGCGCGACCGCCTGCAGGGTCGCAGGTTTCCTCGACCCTGCAGGAGCCGGCTCGGCCCCCGGGGAGCCTCTGTGATTGAACGAATGAGATGGATTACCTAGGGTTATAGGCATGGAACTCCGCCTGCTCCGCTCCTTCCAGGTCCTGGCCCAGCAAGGCCACTTCGGCCGTGCCGCGCGAAGCATCCACCTCAGCCAGCCGGCGCTCACCAAGCAGATGCGCCAGCTCGAGGACGAGGTGGGGGGGCCGCTCTTCGTCCGGGGCCGGCACGGCGCCCAGCTCACCGGCGCCGGGAAGCTCTTCTCCGACGAGGTCGACAAGCTGCTCCTGCACGCGGACCGGGTGCTCGATCGGGCCCGGCGCGCGGCGCGCGGCGAGGTCGGCGAGCTCCGGCTCGGGTTCGGCATCACCACTCGATTCCTGGTGCCGCGGCTGGTGTCGCGGTTCCGCCGCACCCATCCCGAGGTTCAGGTGTCGCTCGAGGACATGTCCTCGCCGCTGCAGCTCGAGGCCATCGAGGACGGCCGGCTCCACGTCGGCTTCGTCCGGCTCCCGGTGGACCGGCCGTTCAAGGTGGTGCCGGTGGTGGAGGACCGGCTGGTGCTGGCGGTGCCCGAGTCGCGGCGCGCCGAGCTCGCCCGGCGCATGCCGCAGGGGCTGCGGGACGAGCCCTTCGTCGAGCTCACCACCTCGCCGCCCGGATCGCCGTCCTTCCAGGCTCACGTCCACCGGGTGTGCGCGCGCTACGGCTTCCGCCCGCGGGTCGTGCAGCAGGCGGGCGACTTCGTGACCATGCTGGCCCTGGTGGCGGCGGGGATGGGGCTGGCGGTGGTGCCGCGGGCCGCCACCGCCACCCGGGTGGAGGGAGTGGTCCACCTCCCGCTGGAGGTGGAGGAGGCGCGCTGGCGCGTGGGTGCGGCCTGGGTGGCCGAGGCGCGCAACGCGGTGCGCGACGCCTTCCTGGCCGTGCTCCGCGAGGATCTGGCGCGGGGCGGCGCCGCCCAAGGACGCGCGGCCTCGCCGGCCAGGATCGGGTGAGCTTCTCGGCGACGATCAGTGAACCGGGGTGCGGGCCAGGAGCGCCCGCGCCGCGTCGCCGTCGAGCGGGGGCGAGAAGTAGAAGCCCTGCGCCGCGGAGCAGCCGAGCTCGCGCAGGAAGGCCACCTGCTCGGCGGTCTCCACCCCCTCGGCCACCACCGGCTTCCCCATCTCCCGGGCCAGGGCCACGATGGTGCGCACCAGGTCGGGCGCCTCGCCCCGGGGCGAGCCGCCCACGAACAGCGCCTGGTCGATCTTGAGCGAGTCGAGCTGGAAGCGGTGGAGCGAGGAGAGCGAGGAGTAGCCCGAGCCGAAGTCGTCGACGTAGAGCCGCACCCCGCGCTCGCGGAGCTCCGCCACGCGGGAGACGGTGGGCTCGCCCTCCTGCAGCGTCCGCTCGGTCAGCTCCACCGCCAGGTCGCCCGGCACCAGCTGGTGCTGCGACAGCACCGAGTCGAGGTGCTGGAGCAGGTCGGTCTGGAGGAGCTGCTTGGAGGACATGTTCACGTGCAAACGCAGCCCGGAGTGGCCCGGAAGCCGCCGGCAGCCCTGGAAGTCCCGCCCCGCTTGGGAGAGCAACCACCGGCCGATGGGGACGATGAGCCCGGTCTCCTCGGCGAAGGGGACGAAGTGCTCGGGGTAGACCAGCCCGCGCTTGGGATGGGCCCAGCGGATCAGCGCCTCCAGCCCCAGGATGTTACCGGTGGCCACGTCGAAGATGGGCAGGTACTGCACCCGGAACTCCTCCTTGAGCAGCGCCCGGCGCAGGTCGGCCTCGAGGTGGAGGAGCTGGGGGCTGCGCTCCCGCATGCTGGCGTCGAAGACCACCGAGCGGGCCCTGCCCTGCGCCTTGGCCCGGTACATGGCGGTGTCGGCGTCGAGGAGCAGGTCCTCGGGGCGAGTGTAGCTCGGGGCGGAGAGGGCGATGCCGATGCTGGCGGTGGCGAACACCTCGTGGCCGTTGATCTCGAAGGGCTGGCCGGTGGCCTCGTGGATGCGGCTGGCGACCAGCTGCGCGTCGACCGGGTCCTTCACGTCGTCGAGGAGCATGGTGAACTCGTCGCCGCCCTGGCGCGCCAGGGTGTCGCCCTCGCGCAGGCAGAGCTGGAGCCGCCGGGCCATCTGCAGGAGCAACTCGTCCCCAGCTGCGTGCCCCAGGCCATCGTTCACCGACTTGAAGTGGTCGAGGTCGAGGAAGAGCACGGCGAAGACGTAGCCCTCGCGCCGGCGCGCCCGGGCGAAGGAGCGCTTCACCAGGTCGAGGAAGAGGTTTCGGTTGGGCAGGCGGGTGAGCGGGTCGTGCAGGGCGTCGTGCAGTACCCGGTCGGCGGCGGCCCGCCGGGCGGTGATGTCCATGATGGTCCCGCAGAACCGGACCGCCTTGCCCCCGCCGTCGCGCACCGCCCGGCCCCGGGCCAGCACGTAGCGCCAGCCGCCACCCTGGTGGCGGAGCCGGTGCTCGTTCTCGAAGCGCTGCGTCTGCCCCTCCAGGTGGGCGCGGATGGCGGCCTGCAGCGGCTCGCGATCGGCGGGGTGGACCCGGTCCATCCAGGCGGACGGCGTCTCCCCCTCGGCGCCCACGCCGGCCAGGGTGGTCCAGGCGCTGGAGAGCCAGAGCCGCTCGGTGGCAAGGTCCCAGTCCCAGACGGTGTCGCCGGCCGCCTGGGCGGCGGAGGCGTAACGGTCGTGCGGCGAGAACAGCTCGCGCACCAGCACCGCTGCGCCGCCCCGCACCCCCTCGCGCTCGGCCAGCGGCACCACCGTCCACTCGTCCAGCCGGGCCTCGCCGGAGCGCGTCGCCGACACCCGCAGGGACTGCTCGACTCGCCCCTGGGCCAGCACCGCCTTGAGCTCGCTCCGCACCGTGTGCCGGTCGCGCTCGGCGAAGAGCAGGGTGGCAAGCTCCTTGCCCTGGGCGTCGGCCGGCGGGAACCCGAACAGGTTCTCGGCGGCCCCGTTGATCGCCAGGATCTGCAGCTCCGCGTCGCAGAGCAGCGCCGCGAACGGCGCCTCCTCGAAGAGGCCGACCGCGAAGCGGGCCAGGGGGCCACCCCCGGGCGGCGTGGCGGGCGCGGCCGCCGGGCCGGGGCGCGCGGCGGGGGCGGGGGCCGGGCGGGCCTCCCGCGGCACGGCGAAGGGCGACTCCGGGGCGGGGCGAGCCTCGGCCTCGAGGGAGCTGCCCGCCGCCTCGGGCTCGCGGGCGCTGCGCTCGCGCCGGATGAGCTCCGCGAGCAGGTCCAGGGCCCGCCGCAGCGCGGTGCGGTCGTGGGCGGCGCGCCGGTAGGCCTTGTCGACCTCCTCGAGCAGGCGCGCCAGCTCCGGAGGCGGCTGCACGTCTCCCAGGTGAGCCAGGACGTGGCGGCGGAGGCGCGGGTTCATGGCCGGGTGCCGCCGGGCTCCGAGGGGACCGCGGGGACCTCGCCAACCGGGGCCGCGAAGCTCCCCGGAGCCCCAGCTTTCACGGTGAGTGAATGACCGGGCCGCTTCGCGAGGCGCGGCTCGGGGAAACACCGACCACCCGGGTGCCCCTCCGCGTCCACCCCACGCGCAGGCCGCCACGGGCGTGCGCGCGCGGCCGGTTGGCGCCAGCGATGGATCTGCACCGGAGCCCAACGTACGTGGGCGATATCGGCGAATCAAGGAGGGAATCGGAGCGGGGCCGGACGCCGCCAGGGCCGGGCGCCGAACCGGGCGCGGGCGTGGCGCGCCGGACCAAGGCGCTGTCTCCTGCCCGCGGGACGTGGAAGCGCCGCACCCGAGACCCCCGGCGCTAGGCCATCACTCAGCGTGAAGCGGGCTGCGCCCTGCCCGGCCGCGGGCCCGCCCGGTCGAAGTGCCCGGATCGACGCCCCCGGCCGGGGACGAAGACACTCCCAGGAGGGGTCCCGTATAGGTGTAGGAAGTCATCGGGGGGAAGCCCTGGGGCGTCCCGGCCCCGTTGGCCCGAGGAAGCGTGGCCCAAGCCAGCGCCTCGGGGACGGAGAGCAGCCCGACGTCGATACGCCCCTTCTGGTCCTGCGGTGCCAGACCGCCCGTGTCCCAGGTACATACGACGCGCGGGAGACCGGCGCTCCACCGTTCAGGCCCCGGATGGCGGGGAGGGCTACGCTATCGGGCGACGCCTGGAGGTGCCCGATCGTGGAGAAAGACCTCGACGTGGTGGTCGTCGGCAACGTCGGCGTCGACACCAACGTCTACCCGCTGGCCGACGAGATCGACTGGAGCGTCGAGGCCAACTTCACCCGGAACCTCGACTGCGTGGGGCAGGCGGGCGGCTACGCCAGCCGCGGCTGGGCGCGCCTGGGGCGCAGGACGGCGTTCGTAGGCTACGCGGGGGACGACTTCTGCGGCCGGCTCGTTCGCGAGGAGCTGGCGCGGGACGGCATCGACCTCGGCGGGCTGTTCGTCGACCCGGCGGGCACGAGCCGCAGCGTGAACATCATGTACCGCGACGGGCGCCGGAAGAACTTCTACGACGGCGGAAGCCACATGACGCTCGCGCCCGACCTCGACGCCTGCCGCGCGGTGCTGGCGCGGGCCCGCCTCGCTCACTTCCACCTCGCCCACTGGGCCCGGCGCCTGCTGCCGGTGGCGCGCGAGCTCGGGCTGGTCGTCGCCTGCGACCTCCAGGACGTGGTGCGCCTGCCCGACGCCTACCGGAAGGACTTCATCGACCAGGCCGACATCCTCTTCTTCTCGTCGGTGAACCACACCGATCCGCGTCCCCTGGTCGACGCGCTGCGTGAGGGGCGCCCGGAGCGGGTGGTGGTGGCGGGCATGGGCGGGCGGGGCTGCGCCCTCGGGACCCGGGCCGGCTACCGCACCTTCCCGCCGGAGCGGGGAGAGGCCCCGGTGATCGACACCAACGGCGCCGGGGACGCGCTGGCCGTGGGCTTCCTCGACGCCTGGGCGTTCGAGGGCAAGGATCCGGTCGAGGCCGTCCGGCGCGGGCAGATCGCGGCCCGCCACACCTGCAGCCTGCGCGGCACGAGCGCAGGGCTCATCACGCGGGCGGAGCTCAACCGCCTCGTCGATGAGTGAAGGGCACGTTCGGGTTCGCGCGCCCAGGGGCGACATCGACACCGGGCGGACACCCGCTCTTCCAATGGAAAAGGGCGGCGGGGGGTGCTACCCAGGGAGAGCGGGCAGGCGGGCGGATCGGCGGGGACCGGCTCCACCCGCAGGACGGGAAGAGATGAAAAAACCATCGCGGAGCAAGCAGGGCGAGGCGCGCGGCGCGGACCTCGGCCGTCGGGGTGCGTCGGGCGAGCCGCACCGGGCGGGGGCCCCGTCGGGACCCTTCGGCGAGGAGCTGGCAGCCCTCCTGCGGCAGACCAGGCCGCAGCTCGTCGAGGCGGCCGCGGCGCTCAAGCTCCGCGTGGCCAGCAAGGCCACCAAGGCCGAGCTGGCCGAGCTCCTGCTGGAGGCACGGCGCGGGAGCGGAGGGGGGCACCCGGGGGCCCGGGGCGAGGCTCCGCGCGCCGAGCCCGGCGAGCCGCAAGGCGCGGCCGCGGTGAGCCCGGTGCCGCTGGAGGAGCCGGCCAGGGCGGCGGCCGCACGGCTCGACCTGGGGCCGGCCGCGGCGACCGGCAAGGGTGGCGAGGACATCCCCTGGAGCTACGGGCAGGACCGGGTCACGGCCATGGCCGTGGACCCGGACACTCTGTACGTGTACTGGGAGGTGACCGACCCGGCCATCGAGCGGGCGCGGGCGGGCCTGGGTGCCGGCGGCGCCGCCGCCTGGCTCAACCTCCGCGTCTACGACACCAGCGGCCTCCTCTTCGACGGCACCAACGCCCACTCCTACTTCGACCACGGCCTGGCCCGATGGGACCGGCAGTGGTTCTTCTCCGTCGGCAAGCCCTCCTCATCGACGGTGGTGGAGGTGGGCATGAAGTCGCCCGAGGGCTACTTCGTGCGCATCGCCCGCTCGGGGCGGGTGGACTTCCCGCGGAGCGAGGCGGCGCCGGGCGGCGACCCGGAGTGGCTGACCGTGCTGGCCGGCGGCGAGGCCATCCCCGCCGGGCGAGGCGCGCCGGCGCGGTCCGAGGGCGAGGCCTGGCCGGCCGCTCCCGGCGGTCCGGGCGGAGGTCCCGGTGGCGGCCCAGGCGGGCAGGACGGGCAGGTCCGCTTCGAGCAGATCCCCCTCTGGCTCCTGTTCGAGGGCGGCGGCGAGGGGGAGCGGCGCTGGCGGGAGATCCTGGGCGAGGGCTTCGAGCGCGTGGAGTGGCACAGCGAGAGCGGCGAGTCCTGGTTCGAGATGCAGGGCCGGGTGGACTGGCAGGGCGAGCCGGTGTTCTCGAGCTGGGAGGCCGGGCCGTTCAGCTACCCGGTGCACGTGGACCCGCCCACCCGCGCCAGCTGGAAGGGGGGGAGCGTGGCCTTCCAGGTGGGAGGCGTGACCCACGTCGTCTACGGGCCGTGGAAGGTGGAGATCAAGAACCTGGGGGCGCGCTCGCAGCGCGCGGTGCTGGGGCGCTGGGAGATCTACCGCTCCTGGACGACCCGCGGCGGCGCGCTGATGGAGCGCACGGCGCTGCGCGGCGGCGCACCGGGTGGCGCCTCGGAGCGGGTGGCCGGGAGCGGCTGGCTGGGCGGCAGCGAGATCCGCATGGGCGGGGCCAGCGAGCTGTGGCGGATGGGGGCCAGCGAGGTGCGCCTGGCCGGCGCCAGCGAGCGGATGCTCAAGGGGGCCAGCGAGCGGCGGCTGGGCGGGGCCAGCGAGCAGCGCATGGGGGGGGGGAGCGAGTTTCGCCTGGGTGGGGCAAGCGAGAAGCGGCTGGCGGGCGCCAGCGAGCGGCGGCTGGGAGGGGCCAGCGAGCGGCGCATGGGCGGGGCCAGCGAGAAGCGGCTCGGCGGCGCCAGCGAAGGACGCATGGGCGGTGCCAGCGAGCGGCGGCTGGGCGGTTCGAGCGAACGGCGACCCAAGGGCGGCAGCGAGCCCAGGCTGAAGAGGTGACGGTATGGTGAAGGGGTATCTCGCCCTCGTCCTCCACGCGCACCTGCCCTTCGTGCGCCACCCGGAGGATCCGACGGTCATGGAGGAGCGGTGGCTCTACGAGGCCATCACCGGCACCTACCTGCCGCTCCTGCAGGTCTTCGAGGGGCTCCTCGCCGACGGGGTGCCCTACCGGATCACCGTCTCGCTCTCGGCGCCGCTCATCAGCATGCTGACGGACGACCTGCTCAAGGAGCGGTACGCCCGGCACCTGGACGAGCTCATCACCCTGGCAGGCAAGGAGCTGGAGCGGACCCGGCCCGAGCCGCACTACCACCGGCTGGCGCAGATGTACTGGGACCGGTTCCACTCGCTCCGGCACACCTGGCGCTGCCACGAGGGCAACCTGGTGCAGGCGTTCCGCAAGCTGCAGGACGCCGGGCGGGTGGAGGTCATCACCTCCACCGCCACCCATGCGTTCTTCCCCATGATGGACCGGAACTGGGCCGCCATGAGGGTCCAGGTCCACACCGCCGCCGACCTCTACGAGGCCCACCTGGGCCGGCGCCCCCGTGGCATGTGGCTGGGCGAGTGCGCCTACGTGCCCGGAGCCGACGAGCTCCTGCGCGAGGCGGGCATCCGCTATTTCCTGGTGGACTCGCACGCCCTGCACCACGCCGACCGGCCGCCGGTGTACGGAGTCTACGCCCCGGTCTACTGCCCCACGGGCGTGGCTGCCTTCGCCCGCGACCCCGAGACCTCGCAGCAGGTGTGGAGCGCCAAGGAGGGCTACCCTGGCGATCCGCTCTACCGCGACTTCTACCGGGACATCGGCTTCGACCTGCCCATGGAGTACATCGGCCCCTTCGTCCACCCCGAGGGGATCCGCATGTACACCGGGGTGAAGTACCACGCCATCACCCACGACAAGCTGCACGACAAGTGGCCCTACGACCCCGACGCTGCCCGGGGGCGGGTGGGGGTGCACGCCGCCCACTTCCGGGGCAACCGGGAGAAGCAGGTGGAGGCGCTGGCGGCGGGCATGGACCGGCCGCCCATGGTGATCGCACCCTACGACGCCGAGCTGTTCGGCCACTGGTGGTACGAGGGACCCGTCTTCCTGAACGACGTCCTGCGGCAGCTCCACTTCGACCAGAGCACGGTCGAGGCCATCACCCCCGGCGATTACCTCGACCGCCACCCCACCAACCAGGTGGTCACCCCCGCGCTCTCCTCCTGGGGAGCGAGGGGCTACGGCGCCTACTGGTGCAACGAGACCAACGCCTGGACCTACCGCCACATCCACGTGGCCGCGGAGCGGATGGTGGAGCTGGCGCGGCGGAGCCCTTCGGCAGAGGGGCTGGAGCGGCGGGCCCTGAACCAGGCCGCCCGGGAGCTGATGCTGGCGCAGTCCTCGGACTGGACCTTCATCATGAGCACCGGCAGCACCGTGCCCTACGCCAACCGGCGCTTCAACGAGCACACGGTCCGCTTCAACCGGCTGTACGAGGACCTGCGCGCCGGCCGGGTGGACGAGGCGTTCGTCGCCGATCTGGAGGCGAAGGACAACATCTTCCCCGACGTGGACTACCGGCTGTACGCCACCTGATGAGAGTCCTGTTCGTGTCGTCGGAGGTGGCCCCGTTCGCCAAGAGCGGCGGCCTGGCGGACGTGGCCGGGGCCCTGCCCAAGGCGCTGCGCCGGCGCGGCATCGACGTCCGGGTGGTGATGCCGCTCTACGCCGGCATCGACTGGAACGCGCTGGAGCGGCTGGAGGGGGTGCTGCACGTGCCCATGTGGTACGGCACCGCCCACGCCGCCGTGCGCCTGGGGCAGCTGCCGCACAGCGACGTGCCGGTCTACTTCGTGGAGTACCACCGCTACTTCGACCGCCCCTTCCTCTACGGGCCGCCCGACGAGGGGTACTCCGACAACCTGGAGCGCTTCGCCTTCCTCGCGCGCGCCTCGTTGGAGCTGTGCAAGGGGCTCCAGTTCGTCCCCGACGTGATCCACGCCAACGACTGGCAGACCGCGCTGGTCCCGGTCTACGTGGACACCGTGGAATGGGCCCAGCCGCTGCACGGCTCGGCCACCGTCTTCACCATCCACAACCTGGCCTACCAGGGCGTCAGCGACGGCGACGCGCTCTTCGTCACCGGCCTGGGGCGCGAGCACTACAACTCCTCCGAGTTCGAGCACTTCGGCACGCTCAACCTCATGAAGGCGGCCATCCGCCACGCCAACGCCCTCTCCACGGTGAGCCCCACCTACGCCCAGGAGATCCAGACCTCGGAGTACGGGTGCGGGCTGGACGGGGAGCTGCGCGCCCGTCGGGGGGAGCTCGCCGGGATCCTGAACGGCATCGACGAGGACGAGTGGGACCCCGGCGCCGACCGCTTCATCCCCCACGCCTTCTCGGCTGCCGACCTGGCCGGCAAGCAGGCCGACAAGCTGGCCCTGCAGCGCGAGGCCCACCTCACGCCCGACCCCGGCATCCCCCTGTTCTGCGCGGTGGGACGGCTGGTGGACCAGAAGGGCTTCGACATGCTGGCCCACTGCATGGACCGGCTCCTCTCCTGGCGCATGCAGTTCGTCTTCCTGGGCTCGGGCGATCCCGACGCCGAGCGCCACTTCACCACCCTGGCCGACCGCTACCCCGATCGCTTCCGCGCCTGGCACCACTTCGACAATGCCCTGGCCCACCGGCTCTATGCCGGCTCCGATTTCGTGGTGGTCCCCTCGCGCTTCGAGCCCTGCGGCCTGACCCAGCTCTACGGGCTGCGCTACGGGGCGCTCCCCATCGTGCGCTCCACCGGCGGGCTGGCGGACACGGTGCGGAACTACCGGGAGGACGCTGGCCACGGCACCGGCTTCGCCTTCCGCGACCTCACCCCCGACGCCCTGGCCAACACCATCGGCTGGGCGCTCTCCACCTACTACGACCGGCCCGGGCACTTCCAGGCCATGCGGCGTCACGCCATGGAGCAGGACTTCACCTGGGGTCCACCCGCGGCCGCCTACGAGCACCTCTACCGCGAGGCCTACCGGCGCCGGCGAGGACACCCTCTCCACGACGGCCCCATCCCCGCTGCCGCCGGACACGGGCCCAGGTCCCGCGGAGCGCAGGGGGGCTGATGGCCGCTTCGCGGCCCCGCTCTTGACGCTCGAGACCCGCGGCTGGTACCACCCATCGAGTCGCCGGCGCCCCTGTCGGCGCGCTCCGAGGTGCCGCGATGTTCCGCATCCTTCGCCGCGAGGCCTTCTCCGACACCACCTTCCTGTGGGAGGTTCTGGCGCCGGACGTGGCCGCCGCCGCCGAGCCGGGGCATTTCGTGATGGTACGGCTGCGGGAAGGGTCGGAGCGAATCCCCCTCACCGTGGCCGACTACGACCGGGAGCGCGGGACCGTCACCATGGTGGTGCAGGCGCTGGGGAAGACGTCGCGGGAGATGATGACCGCCTTCCAGGAGGGCGACTCCTTCCTGGACTTCGTGGGGCCGCTGGGGCGGCCGCAGCACGTCTCCAAGGTGGGCCGGGTGGTGCTGGTGGGCGGGGGGCTGGGGGTGGCCCCGGTCTATCCGCAGCTCCGGGCCTTCAAGGCGGCGGGGAACCGGGTCACCGGCGTCATCGGCTTTCGCAGCAAGGGCCTCATCTTCTGGGAGGATCGCTTCCGGGCCCACTGCGACGAGCTGGTGGTGTGCACCGACGACGGGTCCTACGGGAAGCCCGGGTTCGTCACCGGGGCGCTCAAGGAGATCTGCGAGAGGGAGAGGCCCGACCTGGTGGTGGCCATCGGCCCGCTCCCCATGATGAACGCCTGCGTGGAGACCACCCGGCCGTTCGGCGTCAAGACCATGGTGTCCTTGAACGCCATCATGGTGGACGGCACCGGGATGTGCGGATCCTGCCGGGTGACGGTGGGCAAGGAGGTCCGGTTTGCCTGCGTGGACGGGCCGGACTTCGACGGTCACCAGGTGGATTTCCGGGAGCTCATGACCCGGCAGAAGCGCTTCAAGAGCCAGGAGGCGGAGGCCGCAGAGGACTTCGCCCATGTCTGCAACCTGGAGAAGCAGCTCTTCCTGGAGAAGAAGCACAACTACAAGAAGATCAAGGACCTCTCCCCGCACCAGACGCGGATGCCGGAGCGGGACGCGGGGGTGCGCTCCCGCACCTTCGACGAGGTGAACCTCGGCTACTCCCTGGCCGACGCGCTCTCCGAGGCGGAGCGCTGCATCCAGTGCTCGAAGCCCACCTGCATCTCCGGCTGCCCGGTGCAGATCGACATCCCCCGCTTCATCCGGCACCTTCTGGTGCGGGACCTGGACGGCGCCCTGGAGGTCATCAACGAGGCGTCGATCTTCCCCTCCATCTGCGGCCGGGTCTGCCCGCAGGAGTCGCAGTGCGAGGCGCAGTGCGTCATCGCCAAGAAGGTCGAGTCGGTGGGGATCGGGCGCCTCGAGCGTTTCGTGGGCGACCACGCCCGGCCGCGGCCTGCCTCGCCGCCGACGGCCTCGGCGCGCAAGCTGGGGAAGGTGGCCATCTGCGGCTCCGGCCCCGCCGGCCTCTCCGCCGCCGCCGACCTGGTCCGCTACGGCTGCGAGGTGACCCTCTACGAGGCGCTCCACGTGGTGGGCGGCGTCCTGCAGTACGGCATCCCCTCCTTCCGCCTGCCACGCGACATCATCTCCCGCGAGGTGCAGCGGCTCGCCGACATGGGGGTGCGCTTCGAGACCAACAAGGTGATCGGCAAGACCTTCACCGTCCCCCAGCTCCTCAAGGAGAAGGGGTTCGACGCGGTCTTCCTGGCGGTGGGGGCCGGGGCGCCGGCCTTCCTGGGCATCCCCGGCGAGTTCGCCGGCCAGGTCTACTCGGCCAACGAGTTCCTCACCCGCGTGAACCTCATGGGCGGCAACCAGTTCCCCTTCCAGGACACCCCCATCTCGCTGGGGAAGAGCGTGGTGGTGATCGGCGCCGGGAACACGGCCATGGACTGCCTCCGGGTGGCCAGGCGCCTCGGAGCCCCCACGGTCCGCTGCGTCTACCGCCGCAGCGAGGCCGAGGCCCCGGCCCGGGTCGAGGAGATCCGGCACGCCAAGGAGGAGGGGATCGAGTTCTTCTTCCTGCACGCGCCGGTCGAGATCCACACCGACCCCGAGGGCGGGGTGCGGGGCATGAAGGTCGAGGAGATGCAGCTCGGCGAGCCGGACGAGAAGGGGCGGAGGAGGCCCATCCCCACCGGGCGCACGCGGGACCTGGAGTGCGACACCGTCATCTACGCGCTCGGCACCAAGGCCAACCCCATCGTCACCCAGTCCACCCCGGGGCTCGGCCTCACCAAGTGGGGCTACATCGCCGCCGACGACGGCAAGGACGCCTCCACCCAGGCGACCAACCTCCCCGGCGTGTTCGCCGGGGGCGACATCGTGACCGGCGGGGCCACGGTGATCCTGGCCATGGGCGCCGGCCGCCGGGCGGCGCGCTCCATCGCCACCTACCTCCACGGCGGGAAGGCGTGGCCGGTCACCGCCGAGGCGGTGGCCGCGTTCGAGAACAGGTCCAGGGAGGCGGCGGTCGCGCCGGCGCCGCCGGCCACGGTGCCCGCGCCCTCGGCGGCCCATGCCGGGGCCACCGCGGTGGGCGTGGAGGCGCCGGGGCGGAGCTGCCCCAGGTGCCGCCGCCCGGTCGAGGAGGGCGAGGACTACCTCTGCTGTGGCGGCCAGGAGCTGCGCTGGCGCTGCCAGGCCTGCGGCAAGGTGAGCGAGGGGTTCGCCTTCCCCTACGGCATGTGCCCGGCCTGCGGCGGCAAGCTCTCCCTGGCGGAAGCGACGGCGCCGGAGGGCTTCGCCTCGCTCGAGGCCATCCGCCGGGCCTTCGAGATCGAGCTGGGCGGGATGGCCTTCTACGCCCAGGCCGCGCGCGAGGCGGGCGAGCCGGACATGCAGGAGCTCTTCCACCGGTTCCGGGAGATGGAGAAGGAGCACATGGCCACGCTTTCCCGGCGCTACCACGTCGAGGTCCCCGCGCCCGGCGCCGCCTTCCCCATCGACCGGGCTGCGGTCTACGCCGGCATCTCCAGCCGCCCCGGCGACGCCGACGACCTGTTCCGGCTGGCCACTGCCTTCGAGGAGCGGGCCGCCGCCTTCTTCCAGGAACGCATGGCCAAGGCGCCGGCCGGCTCGCCGGAGCGGGCGCTCTACCAGGAACTGGCCGCGGAGGAGCGGGAGCACGTCTCCCTGCTCTCCACCGAGCATGAGCGCTGGAAGCGCGGACGCCGCGGGGTGCTCTAGCTGCTAGGGGTAGCGGAACTCCATCGGGATCGCGACGTCGGGGTGCAGGCTCCGCGCCACCGGGCAGGTGCGCGCCATCTCCTCGAGCCGTGCCCGATCCTCGGGCCGAACCTCGCGGGGCATGTCGAGGCAGAGCACCAGCTCGGCGATCCGCCGGGGCGGCGGGGTCATCCGCTTCACCACCGTGGCCCGGGCGTCGCCGAAGGAGAGCCCCTGGCGCCCGGCCTCCAGCGCCATGGTGGAGAGCGCGCAGGAGGCGAGCGCCGCGCCCACCAGGTCGGTGGGCGAGAAGCTGGAGCCGTCGCCGCCGTTGTCTTTGGGCGGAACGGTGGCGATGGCCGCGCCGGAGGGGCCGTGGGTGAGCCGGCAGGAGAGGCCGGTGATGCGCGCCGACATGGAAACCCCGGGGGCGCTGCTCTGCAGGGTGGACATGGGGGCGTAGTCTACCGCGCCGCCCGGGCCTGCCCCAGGGCGCGACCTGCTCGTCGAGGCCCCCCGCGAGGGCTAAGGCAAGCAGGCGTTGACCCGGCTCAAGCGCGGGTGCGTGATGTCGGGATAGCGGGGAAGGGGGTGGGCCCGTGGCCAAGGCGAAGAAGCGAAACCCGCCCGCGGCACTGACGCTGGGCGTCCAGTGGCCCGAGGGGATCGACCCAGAGCAGAAGAAGGCCCTGCGCAAGATCTTCCAGGGGACGACCGTCGCCGTGCTCAGGACGTCGGTGCGGGTGGCCGACAAGATCAAGTAGCCGGCCGCCGCCTGGCGACGCCGCGGATCGATGCGCATCTGCCTCGTCAGCGCGCCGACGCTCCCCGCGTTCCTGGACGTCGAGGCGCTCGGCGAGGACGAGCTCCGGCGCGTCCCGCTCGGCGTCCTGGTGCTGGCAGGGGCGCTGGAGCGGGAGGGCCATCGCCCCGGCGTGGCGGACCTCGACGCGCTCTACCTCGACCACGCCCGGGGCCGCCGGGCGAGGACGGACTTCGCCGGGCGCGCCGCCGAGGAGCTCGCCGGCCGCGACGCCGACATCTACGGGCTCTCCAGCATCTGCAGCAGCTACCCGCTGACCCTGCGGATCGCGGCCGCGCTCAGGTCCCTAAGGCCCGGTTGCCGCATCGTGCTGGGGGGACCCCAGGCTAGCGCCACGGCGGAGGCCGCCCTGGCCGCGTTCCCCGCCGTCGACGTGGTGGTCCGGGGGGAGGCGGACGGGGTCCTGCCGCAGCTCGTCGCCGCGCTCGGCGCGGGCGTCGGACTCTCGGCGCTCCGAGGGGTCAGCTACCGGGCCGGGGGCGAGGTGGTCCGGGCACCGGACGCGCCCCTCCCCCCGGACCTCGACGCCTTGCCCTGGCCCGCCTATCACCTCTTCCCGGCGATCGGCGAGCGGGGCACCGCGCCGCTGGAGGCCGGCCGGGGCTGTCCGTTCTCCTGCGACTTCTGCTCGACCAGCGTCTTCTTCGGGCGCCGATTCCGCATGAAGTCCCCGGGCCGGATCCTGGAGGAGATGCTGCTGCTCCGGCGCGCGCACGGCGTCCGGGACTTCGAGCTCGTCCACGACCACCTCGGCGCCGATCGGCGTCGGCTGCTCGAGCTCTGCGACCTCCTGCGGTCCACCCCGGTCCGCCTCACCTGGTCGTGCTCCTCCCGGGCCGACGCGCTGGACGGCGAGCTGCTCGAGCGCATGTGGAGCGCGGGCTGCCGCCGCATCTTCTACGGCGTAGAGAGCGGCTCGGAAGCGGTGCAGCGGTCCATCGGGAAGCGGCTCGACCTGGCGGCCACCCGCGCACAGCTGGCGCGCACCGACCGGCGCGGGATGCAGGCCGCGGTGGCCTTCGTGGCCGCCCTCCCCGAGGAGACCCTGGAGGACCTCCGGCGAACGGTGGACCTCTTCGTGGACACGCTGCGGCTCGACCGGCTGGAGCCGCAGCTGAGCCTCCTCTCCCCGCTCCCCGGCACGCCCATCCACGCGCGGTACCGGCACGAGCTGGTCCTCGACGACCGGGTCGCCAACGTCTCGGCCGAGGGCGACCACCGCGACGGTGCCGACCTCGCGCTGGTGGCCCGTCACCCCCAGGTCTTCCCGGGCCATTACTCGGTGCCCACCCGCCACCTGGACCTGCGCGAGGTCGACGAGCTGCGCCGGTTCCTCCTCGGCGCCAGCGGCATGCGCTGGCTGCTCTGGGCGGCGGCGCGGATCGCGGGGGGCGGGCTGGAGGCGTTTCGCGCCTTCCGGACCTGGCGATCCGGCCGGCCAGGACCAGCCCCGGTCGACCCGGGCGCGTACTACCGCGGTCCGGCCTTTCGCCGGGACCTCCGCCGCTTCGCCGGCGGGGCGCTGGCTGCCGGGGCCGGCAGGGCCGGGGCGGCGCTGCGCGATCTGGCCCGCTACTTCGGCTCGGTGGAGCGGCTGCCCACCCGGCCGGCGCCCCGCCGCGTCGGCCCCCACCCCGCGCTGGCCGCGGACGTCTGCGCCGCGAGGATCGGCTGTGAAGCGGCGGCGCTGCTGCGATGTGTACGCCGGGGCGGCGACCTTTCGCGCGTGCCCCGCCGGAGCTCGACCCTGGTCACGCGCCGCCGGCGCAACGGGGTGGAGGTCATCCGCGTCAGCGCCACGGCAGCGGACCTCCTGCTCCTGTGCGACGGCCGGCGCAGCGCCCGGCTCGTCCTCCGATCGTTCGCCAGGCAGCACCCCGAGGTGGCCGGCGTGGCCGGCGAGGAGGCCGGCGCGGCCGGGCTGGCCCTGCTCGCGGCGAGGCGGATCCTCGCGCCCTATCGCCTCTCCGAGACCTCTCCCAGCCGCGCGCGCAGGGCGCGTAGCTCGGCCAGGAGCGGCAGGTCCGGGTCGGCGCCCGCCCATCGCTCCAGCTGGAGGTCCACCTCCCGCAGCGCCTCCGCCCTGCGGCCCAGCCGCTCCAGCGATCGGGCTCGGAGGTAACGGGCGCGGGCGAGCAGCCAGGGTGCCTCGTAGCCGTCGGACCCGTAAAGCAGCGGCCCCTCGAACCGCCCCAGGGCCTCCACGGCCTCGGCGTCCAGCCCCGCCTCGGCCGCGGCCCAGCCACGGTAGAAGGGGGCGAAGGACACGCCGCGCCGGTCGGCGGCGCGCAGATCGGGGAGAGCGCTGGGCCAGCGCCCCTCCGCGATGGCAGCCAGCGCACGGAGAAAGCGGGAGTTGAAGGCGGTGTCGGCGCCGGTCTCGGCGATCAGCGCGGCCAGGCGCTGCCGGTCGCCGACCGCCGCCAGCATCATGGCGTCGTGGACGGTGAACAGGTCGCCCCACCGCGCCGCCCGGCGGGCGCCTTCCAGGTCTCCGGCGGCGGCCAGGTAGCGGGCGGTCACCTGGCGGTTGAAGGGGTAGTCGGTCCCCGGCCGCTCGCCGGCCCGGTCCAGGTCGGCCAACCCCTCCCGCAGGCGCCCGGCGTGGGCCAAGACGTGCGCCCGCGCGATGTCGCCCAGCGTGCCGCCCATCTCGGTCGCCTCGGCGAGTGCCTCCGGAATCCGGCCGCGGGCGGCCAGGCCGAAGGCCAGGGAGAGCCGGACGAGATCGAGGTCGCTCCCGGAGGACCGGAGCAACGCCAGGCCGCCCTCCACGTCGCCCTCCTCGTACCGCGCCAGCGCCACCGCCGCCGAGGCCAGGGGGGTGCCGCGGCGACGGGCCGCTCCCTCGACCAGGGCGCGGGCCTCGCGGCCCCGCCCGGAGGCGTAGAGCAGCCGGACCTGGTCCAGCCGCAGGACGTCCCAATCCGGCGCCAGGCGCAGCGCCCTCTCGAAGAAGGGCAGGGCCTCCTCCACCGCGCCGCACCAGTCCAGGATCTCGGCGGCCATCACCGCCAGGTCGGGATCGTCGGAGTAGCGCGCGGTCAAGACCCGCATCTCCGAGCGGCTGGCGGCGAACTGCCCGACGAAGAAGGCGCCGAGGGCGCGGATCAGCCCGGCCTCCTTGGACGGGGCGTGGGACGATTCGACGGAAGCCTCGCGGACCAGGCGACTCGCCTCGAGCTGGCTCCGGGCCCCCGAGAAGTAGCCCACCCAGGCCAGCTCCAGCCGCGCCAGGGCGAAATCGGGGGCCACGGCCACCGCCTGCGCGTACTCCTCGGTGGCGGGGTCCAGCCGCCCGCGGGCGGCCAGGTCCTTGCCCAGGAAGTAGTGTCGGTAGGCCTCCAGGCTGGGGGTGACCGCCTCGGCCACGGAGAGCTCGGTGGCGCGCACCTCGGCGTCGGGCTCGCGCAGCGAGAGCCGGGCCCGGTCGGAGATGCGGTCGATGAGCGGGAGCAGGTCGCCCTTGCTGGCCGCCTGCTCGCTCAGGGTGAAGAGGTAGGTGTCCTGGCGCGGATCGAGCGCGCGCAGCTCGGCCACGTAGGTGTCGCCCAGGCGGCGGATGGAGGCGAGCAGGAGCACCGCCACCTCGCCCCGCCGCCCCAGCGCCCGCGCCAGCGGCTCGTCGATGCGCGGCGCGGCGCCCTGGCCCATCTCCTGCAGCAGGTCGATCATCCGGGCGCGGGTGAGGACGCGCAGGGTCCGCGACTGCTCCAGCGAGGTGATGAGCAGGCCGGAGAGCCCGTCCAGGTCCGGGTCGCGGGTCTCGTTGGCGAAGTCGGCCACCGCCACCAGCAGGCGCCGGTCCGGGGCGGTGCGGTGCGCCAGCGCCAGGCTGGTCATCCCCATGCCGAGGAGCACGGCCGAGAGCAAGCCGGCCGCGAGCTGCCAGCGAGCGCCGGGGCGCCTGGAGCCGGCGGCGGCCTCCTCCAGCTCCCGCTGCACGCCGGCCAGGGCCTGGAGCACCTCGGCGCCGTCCCGCGGTCGCCGCCCCGGATGCACCTGCAGCATCCGGCCCACCAGCCCGGCCAGGCCCGGCGCCGCCGGGACATCCAGCGCCTCCGGGGGCCGGTCGAGATCGCGGCGCCCATCGCCGTCGGCCGGGTAGGGGATTCGGCCGGCCAGCATCCGGTAGAGGATGGCCCCCAGGGCGAAGACGTCGGCGCGCTGGTCCTCGGGAGCGCCGCGCTGCTGCTCGGGCGCCATGTAGGCCGGGGTTCCTCCCGCCTCGTAGTGCCAGCCGAAGGCGTGGGCCAGGCCGAAGTCCAGCACCTTCACCTGGCCATCGGCGCAGAGCATCACGTTGGCGGGCTTGAGGTCGCGGTGGAAGACGCCCCGACCGTGGGCGTGGGCCACCCCCCTGGCGATCTCCACCGCCACCGCCACGGCCTCGCGCGGTACCATCGGCCCGCGCCGGAGGCGCTGCTCCAGCGTCTCGCCGTCCAGGAGCTCGTAGACCAGGTACGGGCCCTGCTCGGTGCTGCCCACGTCGTGCAGGGTCACCAGGTTCGGGTGGGAGAGCTGGGCGGCGGCCTCCGCCTCGGCGACCAGGCGCTCCTCCCGCGCCGCCGCCCGGGTCCCGGCCCTCACCGCCTTGAAGGCCACCCGTCGGCCCAGGGTGCGGTCCCGCGCCTCCCAGACCACCCCGAACCCGCCTCGCCCGATCTCGCGGATCAGCTCGAAGCGGCCCACCACCGCTCCCGAGGCCAACCACTCCTTCCAGCCGGTGCCGCACGAAGCCTCCGGCGTGGCCACCATCTCGCGAAGGAGCGCGGTGAGCATCCCGGGCTGGATGACCTCCGCGCCGGCGACACCGGGGTCGGCGGGAGGTACCGGATGGACCGGGGGACCGTCGCTCACGCCTCCCATCGTCCCAGCCGCGCGGCGAGGAGTCCACGGCCGACGCGCCGCGGTGGCGCGGCGTGTCGCCGCCCGATCCCGCCAAGGAGGGGGAGCTCAGCCTGGCGCGGCGCGGCGGCGCCACCGCTGGCGGGCTCGCTCGCGCTCGCCCTCGCGGGTCCGCACGACGGTTGCCGCTCGCAGCGAACCGAGCAATCGCTCGGTCGCGGCGGCCACCTCGCCCACCGCGCGCTCGAACACGGCGGCATCCGCCGCGGAGGGCTGGCGGAGCCCGCTCACCTTGCGGACGAACTGGAGGGCGGCGTCGCGCATCTCCTCCGAGGTCGTGGGCGGATCGAAGTTGTAGAGGACGCGGATATTGCGGCACATGGCTAGGTTCTAGCGGGCCGGGGAGGCCGCGGCAGGGGGCGGGCAGACGCCGCCCGACAGGCCGGAGGCGGCGGGCACGGGAGGAGCTTCCGCTCCCGAGCGCTGGGGGTGAGCGCGGCGGCTCGTCGCAGCTCGGACCGCCCCTCCTCCACCCGTCCGAGGCGGAGGAGCAGCTCGCCCCGCACGCGGGACAGGAGGTGGTAGCCCCGCAGCGATGGCTCCTCGAGACAGCCTCGACCAGCTTCATCGCCGCCGCCGGGCCGTGGGCCATGGGCACCGCCACGGCGCGGCACTGCTCCA
>Ga0335071_10001914_pt1 | contig 22454 bp, 20 predicted proteins | sample Lox_Sample_15_FD_206724 | JGI IMG/M metagenome (GOLD analysis project Ga0335071, IMG submission 206724) | Soil microbial communities from Loxahatchee National Wildlife Refuge, Florida, United States - Lox_Sample_1.5 | ecosystem: Environmental > Terrestrial > Soil > Wetlands | place: USA... | reverse complement strand
CAGCGCATCCGGCTTGCCTCGCAGATCGGCTCCGGCCTCACCGGGGTCTTGTACGTGCTCGATGAGCCGTCGATTGGCCTGCACCAGCGGGACAACGCGCGCCTGCTGGAGACGCTGAAACGTCTGCGCGACCTCGGCAACACCGTCATCGTGGTCGAGCACGACGAGGAAGCGATCCGCGAGGCCGACTACCTGATCGATCTCGGCCCCGGGGCCGGCATCCACGGCGGCAAGGTGGTGGCGGCCGGCACGCCCGCCGAGGTCATGCGCAAACAGGACAGCCTGACCGCGCAGTACCTGACCGGGATGCGCCAGATCGAGGTGCCGAAGATCCGCCGGCCGGGGCACAAGGATCAGAAGCTCCGCCTGCGCGGGGCGCGCGCCAACAACCTCAAGAACCTCACCGTCGAGATCCCGCTGGGCGCCTTCGTGTGCGTGACCGGCGTGTCGGGCGGCGGCAAGTCGACCCTCGTGATCGAGACGCTCTACAAGGCGCTCGCCCGCAAGCTGCACGGCGCCCGCGAGCATCCGGGCGCCCATGACGGCATCGACGGGATCGAGTTCATCGACAAGATCGTGGACATCGACCAGTCCCCGATCGGCCGCACGCCGCGGTCGAACCCCGCGACCTATACGGGCGCCTTCACGCCGATCCGCGACTGGTTCGCAGGGCTCCCCGAGGCCAAGGCGCGCGGCTACGCCCCGGGACGCTTCTCCTTCAACGTGAAGGGCGGGCGCTGCGAGGCCTGCCAGGGCGACGGCGTCATCAAGATCGAGATGCACTTCCTCCCCGACGTCTACGTGCAGTGCGACGCCTGCCACGGCAAGCGTTACAACCGGGAAACGCTCGAGGTGAAGTTCAAGGACAAGTCGATCGCCGACGTCCTCGAGATGACCGTCGAGGAAGGTGCTGAGTTCTTCTCGGCCGTGCCGTCAATCCGCGAGAAGCTCGTCACGTTGAACCGGGTCGGCCTCGGCTACATCCATGTCGGCCAGCAGGCGACCACGCTGTCGGGCGGCGAGGCGCAGCGCGTGAAGCTCGCCAAAGAGCTGTCGCGGCGCGCCACGGGCAAGACGATCTACATCCTCGACGAGCCGACCACGGGTCTGCACTTCGAGGACGTGAAGAAGCTCCTCGAAGTGCTCCACGCACTGGTCGACACCGGCAACACCGTGGTCGTTATCGAGCACAACCTCGAGGTCATCAAGACCGCGGACTGGATCGTCGACCTGGGCCCCGAGGGCGGCGACAAGGGCGGGCGTATCGTCGCCGCGGGCCCGCCCGAGGCGATCGTGCAGGTGAAGCAGAGCTACACCGGCCAGTACCTGGCGCCCTATCTGCAGCGCACCGGGCAACGCCTCAAGAAGCGCGCCTGAACCCGCGGACGCTACAGCCCCTCGAACAGCGCCGTCGACAGGTAGCGCTCAGCGAAGGATGGGATGATCGTCACGATCAGCTTGCCCTTCATCTCGGGGCGGCGTGCCACCGCAAGCGTCGCGGCGAGGGCCGCCCCCGAGGAAATGCCGCCGGGGATCCCCTCGCGGCGCGCCAGGAGCTTTGCACAGCGGAATGCGTCCTCGTTCGTCACCTGCACGATCTCGTCGATCTGCTTGGTGTCGAGGATGTCCGGCACGAACCCGGCCCCGATCCCCTGGATCGGGTGCGGCGCCGGCTGACCGCCGGACAGGACCGGGCTCGCCGTCGGCTCGACTGCGACCATCTTGAGGGACGGCTTGCGCGGCTTCAGCGCCTGCGCGCAGCCGGTCAAGGTGCCGCCGGTGCCGATGCCCGAGACGATCACGTCGACTTTGCCTTGCGTGTCGGACCAGATTTCCTCGGCGGTGGTGCGCCGGTGGATATCCGGATTGGCGGGATTGCCGAACTGGTTCGGCGTCACCGCACCCGGCGTCTTCTCCAGCAGCTCCGCGGCACGCGCGATCGACCCCTTCATCCCTTTCTCGCGCGGCGTCAGCACCACCTCGGCGCCGAGGAAGCGCAGCATCTTCTGGCGCTCGACCGACACCGAGTCCGGCATCGTCAGGATCAGCTTGTAGCCGCGCGCGGCGCACACGAAGGCGAGCCCGATTCCGGTGTTGCCGGACGTCGGCTCGATGATCACGCCGCCCGGCTTGATGCGGCCCTCCGCCTCCAGCGCCTCGACCATGCTGACGCCGATGCGGTCCTTGACGCTCGCGATTGGATTGAAGAACTCGAGCTTGAGGCAGATGTCCGCCTCGATCTTCTCGTCGCGCGTGATGTTCGGAATGCGGACCAGCGGCGTGTTGCCGATCGTCTCGGCGATGCTGTCATAGATGCGGCCGCGCAGCGGCTTGTCGAGCTTCAGCGGCTTGTGGGTCATAGCACCACCCCCTGTTCATCAAGGCTCAAGTCCACAATCACTAGCGCCCCCGCGCTGCGATTTGTCAATGCGCGGCCCTCCGGCGCGGGTAATATTTCGGCAACTTTTTTCCGGAACGATGGCCCCCAGAGGTCGTTGAAGGTCCTACCCAGTCACACCGTCGGAGCGAGACAAGCGCATGGCACGCAGACGAGCGCCGTTTTTGCCGTTGATGATGGTGGAGCTGGCCATGGCGGCGAGCGAAACCATCTTCCACCGCACGTGGCTGATGGCAACCGGTCAGTGCTCTCCGGCCGAATACCAGCGGATGCTGGCGGAGAAGGTAAAGGCGGCGCAGCTCACCGGGCGCCTCGCGATGTCGCCGCGCGCCGACAGCTCGTCCCTGCTCGCCCCGTGGCACCGCGCCGCACGCCGCAATGCCAGGCGGCTGCGGCGGAGTTAGTCCCCAACACCGTCAGTGCGACAGCGCGGGGCAGCCCCCGTCGGCAAGCGGCCGGAATGCCTGGTCGCCCGGGATCGTTGCCACCGTCTTGAGCAGATCCCACTCGCCATGCGATTCGGCCGGCGACTTGATCTGCACGAGATACACGTCGTGCACCATGCGCCCGTCCGGCCGCAGCTTGCCGCCATGGGCGAAGGCATCATCGACCGGCATTTCGCGCATCTTCGCCAGCACGATCTTGGGATCGTCGGAGTTCGTGGCCTCGACCGCCTTCAGATAGCTGCGCACCACCGAGTACGTGCCGACCTGGAAGGTCGAGGGTGCGGTCTTCTTCCGCGCGATGAACTTTTCCATGAATGCCTTGCTGGCAGCGTTGAGATCGGGGATCCACGGGGTCACGTACATCATCCCCTGGGCCAGATCGAGGCCCGTGCTCTTGATCGCCGGAAGCGAATCCAGCCCGAACGGCACGACCTTCTGGCCGGCGGCGATGATGCCGAACTCGCGCACGCTCTTCACCGCGTTGATCGCGTCGTCGCCGCCGTTGGCGATGCCGATGACGTCGGCCTTCGACGCCTGCGCCTGGAGCACGAACGACGAAAAATCGCTGGCGCCCAGCGGATGATAGACCGCCCCCAGCACCTGGCCGCCGTGGCGGGTGACGCCGCCCGAGGCGCCGTCGACGAGCGCGCGGCCGAACACGTAATCGGCGCCGATGAAGAACCATTTCTTGCCGAGCTGCGGCACGGCTCCGCCGATCGCGTTGCCCATCTGATAGGTGTCATAGACCCAGTGCACCGAATTATCCGGGGCGCAGGCCTTGCCGGTGAAATCGGCGGACCCGGCGCTGGTCAGCAGCACCGCCTTGTTCTTCGACTTGGCGACATCGAGGGCGGCGAACGCAACCGCCGAATTGACGAGGTCGGTGATCGCGTCCACCCCCTCGAGATCGAACCACCGGCGCGCCACCGCGGCACCGACGTCCGGCTTGTTCTGGTGGTCGGCGGCGACGATCTCGATCGGCACGCCGTTGACCTTGTTGCCGAACTCCTCGGCCGCCATCTTCGCCGCCTCGACCGAGCCGGTGCCGGAGTTCTGCTCATACGGGCCGGACAGATCGGTGAGCACGCCGATCTTGACCTTGCCGCCTGAGATCTCGGCGCGGGCGGTTGGAGCGAGCAGCAGGACGGCGGCGAGACTGCAGGCGATGATGCGCATAAGGTCCTCCCGGGAGATATCAGCCCTAAGCCCCCTTTTCGGGATCGGGGCCTTCGTATTAGATATATTCTATAACGATCTCGGCGGCACGCCAAGCCGCTCGCACGTCAGGAGACGCCGTTGCCTCGCACCGCGAACGCCTACATCGCCGGCATCTACGAACATCCCACGCGCCACGCGCCCGACAAGTCGCTGGCCCAGCTGCACGCCGAGGTCGCCAAGGGGGCGCTTGCCGATGCCGGGCTCACCAAAGACGACGTGGACGCCTATTTCTGCGCCGGCGACGTCGCCGGGTGGGATGCGCGTGGGGCCGGTCCGTTTTCGATCATCGACTATCTCGGGCTGAAGCTCCGCTATCTCGACACGACCGAATCCTGGGGCTCGTCCTACCTCGTGCATGTCGCCCACGCCGCGGACGCGATCGCCGCCGGCAAATGCCGCGTCGCGTTGATCACCCTCGCGGGGCGGCCGCGCGCCGAGGGCCAGGCGACCGGGACCACCGCGGCGGAAGAGAGCCGCACCGCCGCCGAGGCGCAGTTCGAGCTGCCCTACGCGCCGACCGTCGTCTCGCTCTACGCGATGTGCGCGATGCGGCACATGCACGAGTTCGGCACCACGAGCGAACAGCTTGCCTGGATCAAGGTCGCCGCCTCGCACCACGCCCAGCACAACCCGCACGCCGTGCTGCGCGACGTCGTGACCGTGAACGACGTCCTCGCCTCGCCCGTGATCGCCGACCCGCTGCATCGCCTCGATTGCTGCGTGATCAGCGACGGCGGCGGGGCCCTGATCGTGACCTCACCCGAGATCGCGAGGAGCCTGAAGCGCCCTCTTGTCGGTGTCATCGGTAGCGGCTATGCGCCCAAGCACCAGAATGGCGGCAAGACCGACCTGATGCAGACGGGTGCCGCACGGTCGGGACCCGCGGCGTTCGCCGAGGCCGGGGTCACGCCGCGCGACATCAAGTACGCCTCGATCTACGACAGCTTCACCATCACCGTGCTTTTGACGCTCGAAGACCTCGGCTTCTGCGCCAAGGGCGACGGCGGCAAGTTCGTCGCCGACGGCAACCTGATCTCGGGCGTGGGCAAGCTGCCGTTCAATACCGACGGCGGCGGGCTCTGCAACAACCACCCGTCCAACCGCGGCGGCATGACCAAGGTGATCGAAGCCGTCCGCCAGCTGCGCGGCGAGGCGCATCCGAAGGTCCAGGTGCGGAACTGCGACCTGGCCCTTGCGCATGGCACCGGCGGGGCACTCGGGTCGCGACACGGCAGCGCCACCCTGATCCTGGAAAGGCATTGACATGGACCGCCCCATCCACGATCCCCATCCGAACCCGGAGACGACCGCCTATTGGGCCGCCGCCCGCGAGGGCAAGCTCCTCATCAAGCGCTGCGGCGCTTGCGGCGAGGTCCACTACTATCCGCGCGCGCTCTGCCCGTTCTGCTTCAGCGATGCCACGGCCTGGCTGGAATGCTCCGGCCGGGGCACGATCTATTCCTTCAGCATCCTGCGCCGGGCGCCGGTTCCCTACGCGCTGGCTTACGTGACCCTGGCGGAAGGGCCGACGATGATGACCAACATCGTGGACTGCGATCTGAATGCGATCCGCATCGGCCAGCCGGTCAGGCTCGTGTTCAAGCCGAGCGAGAGCGGCCAGCCCGTGCCCATGTTTACGCTGGCGGCATAAGCTCAGCGGCTGGTGCCCAGAGCCTTTTGCAGAAGGGCCAGCAACGCCTTGCGCTCCGGCGCGGTGAGGCCCGCCGTCATGGCGCGATCGAGCGTCAGGATCGATTCCAGCATGCGGGCGACAGCGCGCTCGCCGCGGTCCGTGAGGTAGATCGCCACCGACCGCTTGTCGGTCTGCGACGGGCGGCGGCTCACATAACCCTCGCGCTCGAGCTCGTTGAGCAGAGAGGTCATGTTCGGCCTCTGGATCATCAGCGCATCCGACAGCGCCCCATGGCGGATGCCGGGGTTCTGGCGGATGACCGCCATGGTCGAGATGATCGCCGGGGTGAATGCGCGCTCGCCGAAGCGCTCGTAGAATTTCTGGTACTGCGTCACGTCGAACATGTGGACGTGGAATCCGACCGTCTGCTGCAGCACCGAGAGGTCGACCTCGGCGGCCGCAACCGCGTCGACGGTGTCCGTCTCCTGCGATTTCATGGCCTCACTCTGCTTGACCCAATTCGTTATGTAACATAACTATACCGGCCGATGTCCGGCAAGGACAAGGCTCGGGAGGACTCGATGGCGGCGCCGGTTTTTGCGAGCGCTCCCCACCGGCGCACGCGGCCGGTGCGGCTCGGGCCGCTGGGCGTGAGCGTGGAGCGGCGCGCGGACGGCTCCATTTATCTCGATCCGCTGCATTCTCTGGGCCGCTATCCCGACCGGCTGACGGAGCGGCTGTTGCATTGGGCCGCGCACGCGCCGGACCGTACCTTCATGGCGCAGCGCGACGCGCGCGGGGAGTGGCGGCGGATCAGCTATGCGGAGGCGCTCGACAGCGCCCGGCGCATCGGCGCAGCACTCCTCGAGCGCGGCCTGTCGGCCGAGCGCCCGCTGATGATCCTTTCGGGCAACGATCTCGAGCACGCGCTTCTGGCGTTGGCGGCGCTCCATGTCGGCATCGCCTACGTGCCGGTCTCCCCGGCCTACTCGCTGCTGTCCACGGATTTCGCGAAGCTGCGGCACATCACAGCGCTCACCACGCCGGGTCTCGTCTTTGCCGCTGACGGCGTGCGCTTCGGCCGTGCCATCGAGACGGTGCTCGGACTCGATATCGAGGTCGTCACGGCGCAAGCCCCCGTCCCCGGACGGACCACCACCCCCTTCTCTTCCCTGCTCGCGGCGCGGGCAGGCGGAGCGGTCGAGGATGCGCACGCGACGGTCGGCCCGGACACGGTCGCGAAGATCCTGTTCACCTCCGGCTCGACCGGAGCCCCCAAGGGCGTCATCAACACGCACCGCATGCTGTGCGCGAACATGGAGCAGCTGCGCACCCAGTTCGCCTTCTTCCACGAGACGGCGCCGGTGATTCTCGACTGGTCGCCGTGGCATCACACCGCGGGCGGCAACCACAACTTCAACCTGGTGCTCTACAACGGCGGCACGTTCTACATCGACGACGGCAAGCCCACTCCCGACGCGATCGAAGCCACGGTGCGCAACCTGCGCGAGGTCTCGCCCACCTGGTACTTCAACGTGCCGCGCGGCTACGACGCCCTGATCCCCTTTCTCCGCAACGACCGCCGGCTGCGCGAAAATTTCTTCCGCGACGTCCAGGTGCTGTACTACGCCGGCGCCGGGATGGCGCAGCACACCTGGGACGCGCTCGACGAGATCGCCTCGGCCACGTATGGCGAGCGGATCATGATGCTGACCGGCCTCGGCGCCACCGAGACCGCGCCCTTCGCGCTGACGGCCGGCGCCGGGATGAGCGGCGCCGGCCTCGTGGGCCTGCCCGCCGCCGGCGTGCGGCTGAAGCTGGCACCGGTCGAGGGCAAGCTTGAGGCGCGGGTCCAGGGGCCCAACGTGACCCCCGGCTACTGGCGTCAGCCCGAGCTGACCGCCAAGGCCTTCGACGAGGAGGGCTACTACCGGTTCGGCGACGCGCTGAAATTCGTCGACCCCGAGGATCCGCACAAAGGCCTGCGGTTCGACGGCCGCGTCGCCGAGGATTTCAAGCTCGCAACCGGCACCTGGGTCAGCGTGGGTCCCTTGCGCCTCAACCTTATCGACGCGCTCAGCCCTTACGCGCAGGACGTGGTCCTGGCCGGCCCCGACCGCGACGATATCGGCGCGCTGATCTTCCCCAACCTCGCAGCATGCGCGCAGCTCGTCGGCGTGCCCGACACAGCCGCACCCGACATCCTCGCCCATCCGCGGCTGCGAGAGGAGATCGCGCAACGCCTGACGGCATTCGCCGCCCGGAGCACCGGCAGCTCGAACCGGGTCGTCCGCGCGCTGCTGCTCGTCGAGCCGCCGTCGATCGACCGCGGCGAGGCCACCGACAAGGGCTCGCTGAACCAGCGCGCCGTCCTCGCCAACCGGGCAGCCCTGGTCGAGCGCCTCTATGCCGATCCGTCGCCGCCCGAAATCATTCGCGCCGGCCGCACGGTCAAGGTGTCGTAGGCTCCTACGCTCCCTTGCTCATGTGCGAGGTGGCTTCCTCCTCCACCCGGTCCTTGATCTCGCGGGCGAGCGGCTCTTTCAGCTCCTCGCGGATATGGCCGACGAGTCCGATGGCGCGCGCCATCACGCCGATCCCGCGAACGATGTTCCACGGCAGGCGGAGCTCGCTCGCGATCGCGCCGATGGCGCCGGTCGCGTTCACCGGCAGCGATTTGTTGAGCGTCTTGCCGGCCTGATCGGCGATGGCGTTCATCAGCGCCACATAGGGCCCCGAGAACCCGTTTTGGGCCGCAATCTCGAACAGGCGCGGGGCGCGCGGATCGACGGGCTTATGGATGTGGTGACCGATGCCAGGAATCGTGCGCTTCTGTCCCGCGAAGCGCTCGACCACCGCGCGGGCGAGCGCGTCGATATCGGCTGGCGCTTTCGGGTCGGGCAACGCCTCCTGGAGCATGCGCGCCGCGGTCTCCATGCTGCCGACGAACACGCTGCCGAGGCCGCACAGCCCGGCGGCCACCGCCGCCTGCATCGCTTCGGGGGCGCCCACGATGGTCATGCGCGTCGCGATCGCGCTGGGCGTGAGCCCGTGCTCGACCAGGGTCACCGCAATCGCGTTGAACACCGCGGATTCGGCCGGTGTCGGCAGGCGGTCGGTCAGCTCGAGGAACGCCATGTCGCCCAGGGACAGTTTGCCCAGGATGTCACGGCACAGATCGAAGCCCTTGATGACGATCCGGTCGGTGGTGCTGAAGGCGATGTCGGAGCGCAGTTTCTTGCGTGGGGCCATGGGTCCTCAGGAATGTTGCGCGAGTGCGGTTGTATCGACGGCGCGCTGTTTCAACGACGTATCCTGGCGCAGCTGCCCCTTGGCGATCTTGTGGGTCGGCGTGTGCGGCAGCGCGTCCAGGAACAACACGTAGCGCGGGACCTTCTGCGGGGCGAGGCGTTCCTTGCACCAGCGCGCGATCTCATCGGCGCTCACCTCATGGTCAGGGCGCTTCACGATCGCAGCGAGGATGTCGTCCTCGCCGAGCTCGGCCGGCACCGCGATGGCCGCGACTTCGAGGACCGCCGGGTGGCTGCCGATCACGCGGTCGAGCTCGGCGCCTGCGATGTTCTCGCCGCGCCGGCGGATGATGTCCTTCTTGCGCGACACGAAGAAGAAGAACCCGTCGGCGTCGCGCCGCACCAGGTCGCCGGTCTTGAACCAGCCGTCGTGAAAGGCGGCCTGCGTCTGCTCGGAATCCCGGAAATAGCCTTGCATGACAATCGGTGTCTTCACCCATAGCTCGCCGACCTCGCCGGGCGGCACGTCCCGCTCCTCCTCGTCCACGACCCGGCACTCGGCCCATGGGCGCGCCGGATCCGGGTGCCGCCCGACCACGCCCATGCTGCCGGATTTGCTCGGACCCTCGAATGGCGTGCAGGTGACCCCCGGGATTTCGGTCATGCCGTATCCGCTCACCAGGTCGCGCACATGGAATTCGTTGCGGAACGTTTCGGCGAAGCTGCCGCGCACGCCGTACACGGCGCGGATGCGATGCTCGGGCCGGAACTCGCTGCGCGGCCTGGCCTGCAGGATGGTCCCCATCGCCTCGATCACGTTGGTCTGGGTGGCGCCGTTGTCGACCGCGAACTGCCAGAAGCGCGAGGCGGAGAAGCGCGGCATGACCACCGGCCGCGATGGTGCCGGCCAGGGTGTAGAACAGCGCGTTCATGTGGAACATCGGCAGCACGATCATCACCCGGTCGGTCTCCTGCAGATGGACGCGCTGCACGAAGGCCTCGCCGCCGGTGAGGAAATTCGCCTGGCTGTGCATGGCTCCCTTGGGAAACCCGGTCGTTCCCGAGGTGTAAATGATCAGGCAGGTGTCGCCGCCCGTCACCCCGGACGGCAACGTGGCGGCCGGCGCCATGGCCATCAACGCGGCCAGGGTCGGCGTATCGGGGTGCTCGCGGTCGGAGACCGCAAACCATGCCGGCGTGCCCAAGCCGCTCGCCGCCTGCCGTGCCGTGGCCAGGGTCTCACCACTCGCCACCACGCCACAGACTTCGGCGTGGTGCAGCACGTAGCGCGCCTCCTCCACCCCGAACTCGGGATTCACGGGCACCATGATGGCGCCGAGCCGCGCGAGTGCAAACAACAGGAGCGCATGGCCGTCGCTGTTGCGCGCCATGATCGCCACCCGGTCGCCCTTCTTCACGCCGCGCGCCAGAAGGGCGCGGGCGAGCAATTCGGACGCCGCCCCGAACTCCCGCCACGTCCAGGTCTTGCCTTCGTAGATCAGGAACGGGCGGTCAGGTCCGGCCTGCGTCCGGCTCGCGAACGCGCCCGCGAGGGTATAGTCGTGCGCCGGGTAGAGGCGCAGCACTTCGAGCGGAGTCCTCATGCGCGGCCCACCGTCAGCAGCGAGACGAGCTCGCGGCTGTCCGCAACCGTCTCCAGCGCCAGCACGCGCTCGATCAGCCGCTCGGCCTGCGTATCGGGCAGCATGCGCCGCACGAGCTTCCTGAATTTCGCCACCACGTCGGCTTCGCTCGCGAACTTGTCCTCGCTGCCGCGGGCCGCCTCGACGGTCTCCTCGAGCCGCGTCCCGTCCTTGAGCAACACCTCGACCCGCACCATGTGGCGGAACTTGCCGCCTTTGGCGGTGATCGCGGGATCGTGCCGGACCGCGACGCGGCTTGCGAGCGTCATGCGCTGCGGATCGGCCACGCTCGCCTCGGTGAACTGATCGACGAAGGCGTCGCCCTCCAGCAGCAGGGTTGCGGCACAGAACGGCAGGTTGAGCTGCGCCGAGGTGAGCCCCTGCGGCCGATAGGGCCAGCCCACGTGATCGACGGTGGCCTGGCTGCCATGAACGACAATCCGGTCGACCGCATCGGCGCCGAACGGATGCCGCGCCTGCATGGCGCGGATCGCATCCAAGGTCGTATGGCTGCTGCCGACGCAGGAATAGAATTTCAGGGCGACGCGCAACGTCTCGAAGCGCTGGCCGAGCCCGTCGACGAGCGCCTCGCGGTCAAAGCGGTCCTGCGAGCGCGAGAACGTCGTGCAGAACCCGCCATAGCCGCTCTCGAACACGTTCTCGATGCCGGTGTACCCCGCCTCGGCCAGGAGCGCTCCGTAGAGTCCGCTCTGAGCGGCGCGGCCGGCATGCATGCGCTTGACCATGGCCCCGTATTGCGCGGCCATCAGCCCGGAGGCCTGCGTGCCGGCGATGCCGAGCGCGTGCACGGTCTTGTCCGCCGGGAGCCGCAGTGCGGCTGCGGCGGCGGCCGCCGCCGAGAACACGCCCAGCGTGGCACCCGAATGCCAGCCCTGCTCGATGTGCTCTGGCCCCATGCAGATGCCGACCCGCGGCCCGATCTCGTAGCCGGCCACGGCCGCGGTGAGCAGAGCTTTGCCGCTCAGGCCCGGGCGCATCTCGGCGACCGCCAGCAGCACCGGCACGGTCACGGCCCCCACATGCAGGACGCCCTGCCGGTGCACGTCGTCGAGCTCGAAGCTCTGCACGAGCGCGCCGTTGGCGAGGGCTGCGTGCGGCGCCGACAGCCGCGCGTCCGTTCCCCACACCTGGCACGACGACGACGTGTCCGTGGCCTGCAAGGTGCGCAGCAGGATGCGCGACCACTCGAGGTCCGCGCCGTACACGGCGCAGCCCAGCGCATCCAGCATCAGGACCTTGATGCGGGCGCGCACCGCCTCGGGGATCCGCTCGTAGGCGAGGCCGGCCACGAAGTCCGCCATGCGGCGCGTGTAGTGGTTGTCGGTCGTGTTGTCGTGCGCCACGGGACTGGCCTCGGCTAATGAGCGGCCGCGGTCTTGCTGCCCTTGGGCACGGATTTGTCCAGCCAGCGGCCGATCACCGCCGCGATGTCCTTGTTGTTCTTCTCCAGCATCATGACGTGGCTGTTGCCGTGGATGCCGATGTCGGCCAGCCGGATGACGCTCGGCTGCACGCCCGCCTGGCGCAGATACTTGACCGTGCAGTGATCGTAGGGGGCGTGATAGGACGCCTCTGACGTCAGCACCAGGATCGGCATTTTCTGCAGATTGGGCAGCTGTCGCGCGGGCTCCTTCTGCAGCCAGCAGCGCACCTTGTCCGGCGCGTCGGCTTTCGCCTCCTCGACCGGCGCCAGCTCCGCCGGGTCGCTCACCGGCGGCGAATAGGTGAGCGGATCCGAGGTGATCCCGTACTTCAACGCGAGCTTTCCTTGCTTGAAGTAATCCGGCGCGCCCACGAACTGGACGTCGTAGAACGGCGGGCCGTTCGGCTCGATGGCCAGGATCGCCCTCACGAGATTCGGCCGTGCGTCGGCGACGGGCCAGCCGAACGCGCCGGCCTGCGAATGGACGAGCAGGATCGAAGGCCCGATCTTGTCCAGCAGAGCCACCAGCGCGTCGCGGTTCAGCATCTGCTGCTTGTCGAAGTCGGCGATCGCCGGCAGCTGGCTGGCGGCGAGCTGTTGCACCGCCGGGTCGTCGGCCGCCCCCGTGCCGGGCCATTGCGTGTGCAGATGCGCCTGCGGCCACAGCTTGTATTTTTCCTGCTCGGTGAAGCGCGACAGCGAATTCGTCGCGTCGACCGCCCGGTACTCGCCGTAGACCTTTTCGTTATAGGAGGAACGGGCCCGGCCCGGCTGGTCCACGACGTAGACGGCGTAGCCGCGCCGCACGAAATATTGCGCCCAGCCTTCGCGGCCATCCAGCGTGCCGGTGTAGTTGATCCCGGACATCGTGCCGCCGTGCACCATGATGATCGGGTACGGATGGGTCTGCGTCGCCGGAATGCGGAACTCGGTGTACATCTGGCCAGCCACGTACTGGTGGCCGTCGATCGTGGCCGCGTGGCCGCCGACGTAGAAGTAGCCCTCCTTGGCGAGCACCAGAGGAGGATCGCCGGCGGCCTGCGCCGCCGACAGCGTGGCGCACATCGCGGCCGCAACAAGCGTGGTGTACGTCCGGAGCATGGCGGTTCCTCCTCGGGTTTGACCCGAGCATAGCGGGAACCGGCGCCCCAGGTCACGCGGCAGGACGATGATCAGCCGACGCCGCGCCAGGCCAGCTCGAGGCCCAGCATCAGCATCGCCACCAAAAAGCACATCCGGAACACCGCGGGCTTGAGGCGCCCACGGACCCATTGGCCGGCGAACATGCCGCACAGCGCCGGCACCAGCGCCATCGTCGACGCGCCCGCGACCGACATGTGGAACGCATCCGCGCGCGTCAGGACGACCGCGAGTGCCACCGTCGAAACCGTGAACGAGAGGCCCAGGGCCTGCACGAGATCGTCCTGCTCCAGCCCCAGCGCCTGCAGATACGGCACGGCTGGAATCGTGAGCACGCCCGTCGCTGCGGTGACGACGCCGGTGGCACCACCGATCACGGGCGACAACCACGGCTCTAAGCGTGCCGGCACGCGCAGCCGCAGCCGCAGTAGGCCGATCGCGGCATAGACGATAAGCGCCAGCCCCAGCCAGGCGAGCGCCCTGGCGCCACTGGCGACGAGGAGGCCGCCCGCACTCCAGGTGCCGAGACAAATCGCGACCATCATGGGCCACAAACGGCGCAGCAATGCCCGGATACTCGGCCCCGCCGCCAGCTGCCAGATATTCGTCACCAGGGTCGGCACCACAAGCAGCGCTGCCGCCTGCGCGGGCGCCATCACAAGGCTCAGGAGTCCAATGGCGACGGTCGGCAGCCCGAGGCCGGTCACACCCTTGACGAAGCCCGCGAGAAGAAATGCGGCGGCCGCGGCGATGATGAACGTGGACGACACTGGGACGGACAATGACCGCAGCCGCGCGCTTGCGTCGCCCGGGAACGCTTCGGTCCCGGCCGAAGCGTCAGGTCGCGATGCCGAGGTTCTGCAGCTGCGAGCGGCGGATCGCCTGCGAGCGCTTGGTGATCAGCTGCTCGAAATCGCCCCCGAGCACATAGGCGCCCTTGGCGTCCTTGAGCTTCGCATCCAGCTTGTTGAGCTCTTCGCGCTCGTTGGCCGGGTTGGGCGAGCGGGACAGCGGCTTGGGCGTCGCCACCTCGCGCCGCAGGCGCTCGAGCAGAACCGCCTTGCTGGCCGGCATGCCGCGTCCGTGCAGCAATCCGTGGACGAGCTTGAGCTGCGCCGTCGGCGATTTCATCTGCGCGAGGTCGAGCCGGCCCAATATGAGGTCGGCGAGCAGGCCGAGCGCGGCCCCCAGGCTCGGCTGCTGCCCCAGGATGTCCTGCACCAGCGACCCGGCGCCGAGCAGGTCGGCAATCATGTCGTCGAGATGCGCCACCTTGGCATTGTCGACGTCGTCGGTGACGAGGGCCGCGATCTGCTCCAGCTTCTGCGCCAGGCTGGGCGAGCCATTGAGATAGTTGGTGAGCCCGGTCTTGATCATGTAGTCACGGTCATCGGGCGGATAGACGGCATCGATCCGGCTGCAGAAATGCGCGTACTGCTTCTCTTCCAGGATGGGCAGCCGGCGGCGCTCCGACATCGTCTCCTGGGCCTTGTAGCGGATCTGCTCGACCAGCTTGTAGAGCACGTCGAGCCGGCTCTTGATGTCGCCGTGGCCGGCCGCGGATTGCGCCTGGGCCAGCTGCGACACCGCGGAATCGATGAGCCCCAGGCTGTCGAGCTTCTTCTGATAGCTGAAATTGTGCAGGAGCTCCGTGGGCGTGATCATCATGTAATCGAGGAATTCGCGCAGCACGCGGTTCATGATGATGCGCGAGGGCAGGCTCGTGAACTCCGCCACCGTGGTGCAGAGCTGGCCCTCGGTGATCTTGGCGGAGAGCGTGATCGCCTTCTTCGGCTTGGCCGCGCGCTTTTCGGAGAAGACCTCCTTCTTGAGCGACAGGCCGCCGCCCATCATCGCGCGGAAGCGCGTGATCTTGACCTCCTCGACCTTCTCGTCGGTGAACAGCGACTTGGCGAACGCGATCGCCTCGCCTTCGCGCTCGAAGCTGCCTTCGGTCACCCAGTGCTTGTCGAAAAAGGCCTGGACCTCGAATTCCACGTGCCTGCCGGGAATCGCCGAGCCCCGCTTGCCCCAGCCGCCTTTTCCGGCGGCTTCGCCGTCATTCATTCGCGTCTATCCCCCGCCTCAGCCCCCGCCGGCCGGTCTGCCGGCCGCCGGTGCGTTCGTCCCGTTACGTGCCCCTTGCGCCGCATTCCGAGGCTGCGGCGGAAGAGGATTGTTCAGCCCGCCCGGCAGATCATACTCCGGATCCGGCTGCAGTCCCGCAAATTGCGGCATCGGCTTCCAGGCCGCCGCGCGCTGCCCTGCGGCGAGCACGTCGCTCGGCATCATGTTCGGCTGCAGCCGACGGAGAGCCTGCGCTGCCTGCGCCCGGATATCGCCCTGGGCGCGGCGGGTGGCCAAGGTCAGCCACATGAAGGCCTCGGTGTTTTCCTCGGGCGACGCTTTCAGCCCGTCGCCGACCGTCCGGCCGAGCATCAGCTGGGCGGCACTATTGCCGCGCTCGGCGGCGCGCCGCATCCAAAGGTCGGCCGTCTTTTCATCCTTGGGCACGCCCTCGCCCAGCATCAGGCGCACCGCATAGAGATAGAGCGCATTCACGCTGCCGGCCATTGCGGCGCGGCGCGTCCACTCGGCGGCCATCTCTGGATTGCGCGGCTGACCGATGCCGGTCTCGTACATCCCGGCCAGCGACATCATGGCCGTGACGTGGCCGTTGTCGGCAGCCCGTGTCAGCCACTTGATCGCCTGCTGCGGGTTGACGGGCACGCCGCGGCCGATGCTGTAGGCATTGGCGAGGGCAAATTGCGCGTCCGCGTTGTTCTTCTCCGCCGCCCGCGTGTACCAGCGCGCGGCATCGACGGGATCGAGTTGAACGGGCCCGAGGCCGTTATCGGACATCTGGGCGAGCAGGTACTGCGCGCGCGCATCGCCGTTGTTGGCCATCGGCAGCAGCGCCAGATAGGCCCGCGCGTAGTTATGGGCGCGGAAGTCGGCCTGCGCGTTCAGGAATTGCAGGTCTTCGGGATTGATGACGACCGGCTTGAACGTGGGTACCGCGGGCGGCGCCATGGCTGGCGCCGGGGCGGATGCGGCGGGCTGCGCCGCGGGTTGACCCGCAGCCGCGGCCGCCGGCGCCTGGGTCGCCGCAGGCGGCGTCAACGCCTTGGGCGGGGTCGCGGTCTGGGCCACCGCCCAGGAGGCCGAGCCAAGGACCAGGGCCATGCCAAGGCCGGTGATGTTTATGCCGCGAGACACGAGAGGCGCCGCCTTTTCGAGATATACGTGGGCTCCCCATCCTAGATTGACGGCAGTTAACCAAATCTTTCCAAATCAGGCTTTCGCCGCAACGGCTTCAATTTCAATGCGGTATTCAGGGCTGGCCAGCGCCTGGATGACCAGCAGGGTCGAGGCCGCACGGGTCCCGCCCAGGGCTTTTTCCCGCGCCGCACGGACGACGCCTACATCCTTCGGATCGATGATGAAGGTGGTGATCTTCACGAGGTTCTCCGGCCCCATCCCCGCCCCCGCCAGGACGTTCAGGATGTTCGCCCAGGCCTGCTCGGCCTGCGCCGCCGTCCCCTCGCGCAGCTTGCCGTCGGCGCCGACCCCGAGCTGGCCCGAGACGTAAAGCCAGCGCGCGTTGGGAGCCACCTCGACCCCCTGGTGATAGGAGCTCTGCGGCTTGACGACCGTGGATGGATTGTGAGCCTTGTGCATGTGGCACTCCGCAATTGGACAACTTGCTGCCGATTGAATCGGGGACGCCGGAAAGATATCTCATTCGCATGCGAAGTGGGTTAAAGCCGGTCCATGTCATCGGCGGCGGGCTGGCGGGCGCCGAAGCCGCGTGGCAGATCGCGCGCGCGGGCGTGCCGGTCGTGCTGCATGAGATGCGCCCGCAGCGGCGGACCGAGGCGCACGCGACCGACCGCCTGGCCGAGCTCGTATGCTCGAACTCCTTCCGCTCCGACGATCGCGAGACCAACGCGGTCGGCCTGCTGCATGCGGAGCTGCGCCGGTGCGGCTCGCTGATCCTGCGCGCGGCCGACGCGCACCGCGTCCCGGCGGGCAGCGCCTTGGCGGTCGACCGTGAGGGCTTCGCGCAGTCGGTGACCGACGCCCTCGTCCGCGATCCGCTGGTCGAGATCGTGCGCGAAGAGATCGCGGGGCTGCCACCCGCCGAATGGGACAATGTGATCGTCGCCACGGGTCCCCTCACCTCGGCCGCACTCGCCGAGGCGGTGCGGACGCTCACCGGCGAGGACGCGCTCGCCTTCTTCGATGCGATCGCGCCGATCGTCTACCGCGAGACCATCGACTTCCAAAAAGCGTGGTTCCAATCGCGCTACGACAAGGCCGGGCCGGGCGGCGGCGACGGTGCGGACTACGTGAACTGCCCCCTCGACCGGGCGCAGTATGAAGCGTTCGTCGCCGCCCTCCTGGCCGGCGACAAGACCGAGTTCAAGGAGTGGGAGGCCTCGACCCCGTACTTCGAAGGCTGCCTGCCGATCGAGGTCATGGCCGGCCGCGGCGTGGATACGTTGCGCTTCGGCCCGATGAAGCCGGTCGGCCTCACCGATCCGCGCACTGGGCACCGGCCGCACGCCGTGGTCCAGCTGCGCCAGGACAACGCGCTCGGGACCTTGTTCAACATCGTCGGCTTCCAGACCAAGCTCAAGCACGCCGAGCAGAAGCGCATCTTCCGCAGCATTCCGGGCCTCGAAGGTGCCGAATTCGCGCGCCTGGGCGGCGTGCACCGCAACACGTTCCTGAATTCGCCGCGCCTGCTCGATGCGAGCTTGCGCCTCAAGGCCGAGCCGCGCCTGAGGTTCGCGGGGCAGATCACCGGCGTCGAAGGCTATGTCGAGAGTGCCGCGATGGGCCTGCTCTGCGGGCGCTTTGCCGCGGCCGACCGGCTGGGCTCCGCGGCATCGGCCCCGCCGCCGACCACGGCCTTCGGCGCCCTGCTCGCGCACGTCACCGGCGGGGCGGACGCGAAGAGCTTCCAGCCGATGAACTGCAACTTCGGCCTCTTTCCGCCGCTGGTCGAAGCCGTGCCGACAAAGAAGAAATTGCGCGGCGACGAGCGCCGCCGCCAGATGTCCGCGCGTGCGCTCGCCGATCTCGATGCCTGGCTCGGCGTGCGCGACGCGGCCGCGGACTAGTGATAGCCGATATCCGCGCGCACCTTGCCGCGGAACACCCAGTACGACCAGCCGCTGTACATCAGGATCACAGGCAGCAGGAACAAGGTGCCGACCAGCAGGAAGGCCTGCGTGCGGTCGGGCGAGGCTGCCTGCCACAAGGTGAAGTGATGCGGCACGATCATCGGCCACAGGCTGATCGCGATGCCGATGAAGGACAGGACGAACAGGCCGACCGCACAGGCGAACGGCCCGGTTTCGGATGAGCTGCGCAAGGCGCGCCATTCGAGCCACGCGAGGATTGCCGTGATCACCGGGACGGGCGACAGGAACGCGATGTCGGGCCAGGAGAACCAGCGGTGCGCGATACCGGGGTCCAGGATCGGCGTCCATATGCTGACGACCGCTATTGAAATGAGCACGCCCGCGAAGCACCAGCGCCCCTGCTCGCGCGCGAGGTTCTGCAGGTCGCCCTCGGTCTTGATGATCAGCCAGCCGGCACCCAGCAGCCCGTAGCCGAACACCAGCCCGATGCCGGTGAACAGGGAAAACGGCGTGAAGCAATCGAACGACGATCCCACGAACGCGCGGCCCTGGACGTGGAATCCCTGGATGAAGGCGCCCAGCACGATGCCTTGCGCGAAGGTCGCGACCAGCGAACCCCACGCGAACGCGTGGTCCCAGAACGTCATATGCTCGGCGTCGCGGTAGCGGAACTCGAAGGCCACGCCGCGGAAGATCAAGGCCAGCAGCATGATGAGGATGGGAAAATAGACGGCCGGGATGATGATCGCGAACGCGAGCGGAAAGGCGCCGAGCAGGCCGAGCCCGCCGAACACCAGCCAGGTCTCGTTGCCGTCCCAGATCGGGGCGATCGAGTTCATGATCAGGTCGCGCGACCGCCGGTCGGGGGCGAAGCGATACAAGATGCCGACCCCGAGATCGAAGCCGTCCAGCAATACGTAGAAGAACACGGCAAGGCCGAGGAGCAAGGTCCAGATCGGCACGAAATCGAGCACCGAGACGGTCATGCGCCCGACCCTCCGTGCGAGCCTGGCAACGCCTCCACCGGCCGCACGGGCCGGCCGCTCGCGACCGGCGGCTCGTCGATGTCGATCTCCACGAAGCCCCGCCGCACCAGCCGCCGCATCATGACGTAACCCGTCGGGAACATGATCAGATACACGACCATGTACCCGAGGAGCGAGAGCAGGACGTCGGCGCCGGTCAGCGACGGCGACACCGAATCAGCGGTGCGCAAGAGCCCGTATACGGTCCATGGCTGCCGTCCGACCTCGGTCGTCGTCCACCCGGCCAGGACGGCGAGGAAGCCGACCGGCGCCACCCAGACGCACACCCGGAGATACCAGGTGGCCGCGAACAGGCGCCCGGTCAGGCGCAGGATCCAGCCGACGACGACCACCGCCAGCATCAGAAGGCCGAGGCCGACCATGATGCGGAAGGCAAAGAACGGGATCGCCACCGGAGGCCATTGGTCGCGCGGAAACTCCTTGAGGCCCCGCACGACGCCGTCGACGTGATGGGTGAGGATGAGGCTGCCGATCAAAGGCACTTCGAGGACAAAGTCGTTGTCAGCCTTCGCCTGATCGGGCAGCGCGAACAGGATCAGCGGCACGCGCGAGCCCGTCTCCCAGTGCGCCTCGATGGCGGCGAGCTTCGCCGGCTGGTGCTCGAGCGTATTAAGGCCGTGCTGGTCGCCGATGAAGATCTGAAGCGGCACCAGCACGATCAAGAGGCTCAGGGCCATCGACATCATGGTCCGCGCCTCGTCGATGAAGCGGCGTCCGCGCACCATGGTGGCACCCACGCCGAGCACGATGAAGGCGGTCGTGATGTAGAACCCCACCACCGTGTGCGCGAGCCGATAGGGGAACGACGGATTGAAGATCACCTGCCACCAGTCGACCGAGACGAACCTGCCGTCCACGACGGCGTAGCCGGCCGGCGTCTGCATCCAGCTGTTGGCGGCCAGGATCCAGAACGAGGAGAACAAGGTGCCGGCCGCCACCATCACCGCGGCCACGAGGTGCGCCCAGGCCGGCACCAGCCGGCGGCCGAACAGCAGAACGCCGAGAAACGCCGCCTCGAGGAAAAAGGCAGTGAGACCCTCATAGGCGAACAAGGGCGCCAGCACGCCCGACGTCGCGTCGGCGTAGCGGCTCCAGTTCGTGCCGAACTGGAACGGCATGACGATGCCCGAGACCACACCCATGCCGAAGCAGACGGCGAAGATCTTGGTCCAGAACATCGACAGGCGCAGATAGACGGTCCGCGAGGTCCCGAAATGCAGCGCCTCGAGCACCGCGATGTACGACGCCGAGCCGACGGTGAACGCCGGCAGGAGAATGTGCCACGCGATCACCCAGACGAACTGCACGCGCGACAGCAAAACCGGATCCAGGCTCATTCGCGTTTCCCGGAGGATGGTGGCAACAGGGCGACACAAATCCGCCACAAAAAGACGGCGGGCGACGGATACAAGATACCCAATACGGCGGCCTTCGCGAAGTGCGCGGCTCTCCCTGCGGGCTGGCGCGCCGGATCAGACGGAGGCGGAATTCCGTCCCTCGACGTCCTCGCGCCAGAACCCCAGCCGCTCTTGGGCCGCGCGGTCGGAGTAGCTGAACAGGACACATTCGCCGTCGGTCTCGAGATGGTACAGGCACCACGGCGGCACCACGAACACGTCGTGGGGTTCGAACGGAAATACGCGCCCCTCGATGTCGATGCGGCCCCGTCCCTCGACGACGTTGAACACACTGCCGTCCGTGCTGCGACAGGTCCGTCCCGCGAAGCGAGCGGGCAGCAGTTGCAAGAAGACCGCCATGGTCGGGAACGGATGGCCGCCGGTGACGGGATTGGCGTAGCGAAGCTTCACGCCGTGCACGGGGTCGACCGGCCCTTCCGCCGCCACGCGGGCGAGGGCCGCGCGCGACCTGTCGTAGGGGTAGATCAGCAAGGGCGAGTCGGTCCCGTGCGGCCGGTAGTCGACCGGCAGCATGCCGGCGCCATAGCGCGCGGCTGAGTCGTGGTGCGAGCGCGTGACCGGATGCGTGTCGCCGGGGAAGTTCTCGCGGAACGTGGCGCCGAAGAACTGGCAGAACGGGCTGTCGAGCGCATCGAGCCAGACCACCGGCTCGATGCCTGCATGGCCGTGGTCGTGCCAGCTCCAGCCCGGCGTCACGACGAAATCCCCGGGCCGCATCGCGATGCGCTCGCCGGCGACAGTCGTATAGGCGCCCTCGCCCTCGATGATGAAGCGGAGCGCGTTCGGCGTGTGGCGATGCGCCGGGGCCACCTCGCCCGGTGCGATCACCTGCAATCCGCAATAGAGCGAGTTGGTGATGTAGGTGGTGCCCGGCAGGCCCGGATTCTCGAGCATGAGCACGCGCCGCTCCGCCTGGTGAGCGGTGATGAGGCCGATCGCGCGCATCAGCTGCGGCCGCAGCTCCGCATAGCGCCACAGCGTCGGCACCGCCGCCGAGCCCGGCTGCGTACCGCCCACGCGCTCCCACAGCGGACGCGTATTGAGGGCGGCGACGTCTTGCGAGAAGCGTCTGAGCTCGGGTGCGGGTTGCGTCGCGGTCATGGAGCGTCTCCAGGAAGGCAGCCCACCATAATCACCCCGAAAATCGCTGCAATAAACAACCAATCCGGCGAAGCCGTTGAACGGCCGCGGGAAACACGGTGCGATTTAGGGTGCAAAGCGCGTTTTCGCGAAACGGCCTGCAACATGATCTGCCTGCGATTTCAATGAGAAGGCGATTTCGAGCTAATAGCGATTGCGCACCGCCGCCCAGCTCAGGCGCAACGCCGCGCCGCCCACGGGGCGCCGCAGGACGGGCGCGAAGGGATCGTAGCCGGCGCGCGCCAGACGCCGCAGATGCACGTCGGCGAGAATTCCCGGCAGGAGGACCGGGCGCGCCGCGCGCAGCACCGCGCCCCTCGTGGCACGGGCGCGCGCAAGATGCTCAGCCGCGCGCTCCGCAAGATGGCGCGTGATCTGGCGCAGACTCTCTCCCGGGCGCCCTTCGAACAGCTGCTCGCGATCGATGTTGGCGCCGGCCAGCAGGTCCGCGGGCAGATACAGCCGGCGCCGGCGTGCGTGAAAGGACACGGCGCGCAGCAGCCCGACGAGGGACCACGCGAGTC
>Ga0335071_10001912_pt1 | contig 22472 bp, 15 predicted proteins | sample Lox_Sample_15_FD_206724 | JGI IMG/M metagenome (GOLD analysis project Ga0335071, IMG submission 206724) | Soil microbial communities from Loxahatchee National Wildlife Refuge, Florida, United States - Lox_Sample_1.5 | ecosystem: Environmental > Terrestrial > Soil > Wetlands | place: USA... | reverse complement strand
CCAATGAAGCTAGGGCTGCGGTCATAGATCGATTTCTCTGGATTCTCCGGCAAGAATCCTTTATCCCTCATAAGATATTTCTTAAAAAAGATCCGGACCTTTCGGTCCCGGTCGCCATCGTGACCTCCGAAATCAATCCGGTCGGGGGGAGCATCCTGGTGGCAGACGGGCATTGCAGCCTTGAATTTGCTGCCGGTTTCGAGATGATCCACGAGTTTGTGGACCGATCTTCCGCCGAGATCCAGGAAGCCTGCCGGGAACGATTCCGTGCCTACCGCGACAGAAAGATCCCAGTGGAACACCTGAAAGAATAGCGGTGGCGCCTTGCTAGAGTTCGATGGGCGTGTTGAGCAGAACATCCATTACGTCCAACGACTCCTTCAATACAGGAACTTCCGCAAAATCAAGCCCGGACACGCGGCGCAGGGTTTGCCTGGTAATTTCCACATACCCTTCCAGCCAGCCAAGGCCATGGAAAGGTTTTGTTTCGCTCGACGCGGCAGGAACCTCCCGGCGGATGAACGTCGTGCGGCTCCCGCATCCGTGCTCGATTTCATCAGGACGGATGAATCGCCATGTGACCGTTCCCCGAGTGCCGAACACCGAATACTCAAAATCATTCGTCGCACCGTGAGCGGTTTTCGAAATGGAAAAGAGCGCGCGTCGGGATCCTGAAAACGCAAGCTGCAAGTGCACGTGGGTGTCCCTATGCGCGGCGGAAGAATTGCGGTAGGACAGCCAGCACCTGCTTCCCGTCGTTTTTGCCCCCATCAGGTAAAGACAGATATCCACCGCATGGCTCCCAAGATCCGTCAATGCGTCGTGCGGACCGTTTAAGCGGATATCGTTTTTCCAGGATTCCTTGGCATGATCGACCCCCAATGCCGCTTGAGCGCCGGACGACTGCCAGTAACGCGATTCGAATGCGAACACCTCGCCCAATTCGCCGCTTTCGATTATCTGCTTGATCGTCCTGCAGCCCCACATGACCCGGTAGCCGTGAAAAACAGTAACCAGACCCGCCGCGTGTTGCAGCAGAGAGATTTCTTCAGGGCGGACACACACGGGCTTATCCGTGGCAATGGCGGCGAAACCGGATTGAACAGCATCCAGTATGCACTGCGCGTGGAGACCACTGGGGTTTGCAAGGAAAAGGACGTTGAGCGCTTCTTTCTCGAGATATGCCTTCAGCGGCGCGCCGCGTTCGGCTATGCGCACGGGAAGCAGCGGCAATTCGCGGTCAACCTGGGCCACGACGTCCAGACTCCGCAAGATCGCCTTTCCGGCCATCCCGCGTCCAACCAATACGGGTGCTATGGGTATGTTTGTCATGCGTTATCCCGCAAATAAGAAATTCATGATCGACAACTCATTCAGAACGCAACGCCGCCACAAGCGGAGTGCGGTGGGACGCGATTACGGCGACCAACGACGAGGCAAGACCTGCGGCCAGTACCAGGAGCATGATGAGGCCGGCTTTGGCGAAGGGAAGCGGCACGCTCCTTGCGTGAATCGCCGGCAGAATGGCTATAAAGGCGCAGCAGACGCCGGCCGCAAGTCCCCAGAGAATCAGGAATGCGTTTTCGGCCAGGATGATGATCGACACGACCTTGCTTCGGAATCCGACTGCACGCAAAAGCGCAAGCTCCGGCATTCTTTCGAGCACATTCCGAAGCAATATTATGGCTAATCCGGCTGTTCCCAGGATCAGGCCGAGAGTGCCGAGAGACTGAAACGTGGACAGGTAGGTATTTTCGACGCGATGATACGCGGCCAGCCGTTGTTGCGTTGATTCCACGGCAAAGCCGTAATCCGATAAGCCTTCCTGCAACAGCGGAGTCAGCGCGGGCGCGCTGGATGGAGACATGTCGAGCAGGAATAACCTGTGTCCCTCCTGCTCCGGAAAAGCGCGCAGAAAATCTGCTTCCGAAATTATCAATTTCCCCTGGAAGACACTATCCCTCAGCGCGGCAACAAAACGCAGGCGAACCGGCTTGCCTTTTTGATCCCGTATGACGAGCTCATTTCCGAGGGGGATGTGCAGGATGTACTGGAGCGTATTTGCGTCGGCGATGGCCGGGATAAAAGGCTTCTGCCCAAATGCATCGAGCAGCAGCCATGGATTCTTCCTTTGCTCCGGCGTACTCGCAAGAGAGTTTTGAAATGAAAATCGGCCCGCATCAGAAAACGATTTTGGCGCGCCAATAATTTCAGGTTCCTGCGGTGCATACAGGTTCAGACAGCTGGCATCGTCTCCTGGACGCTTGCGGAAAGGAATGAAATGAACCTGCTGAAATGCCTGCTGCTGTTCTGGCGAAAGACCGATCGCTTCCTGTCCCGAAGCACTGTTCAGATCGTAGAGGATCGGGAGCGTGGATTCCGCAAGTAAAGGAAAACCACCCGTGCCTGAATCGGGTTGCAGCGAAACGCCCTGAGCATCCTGTCGGAATGCTTCTGTGGAAATGACGATGAAAGCTGCCGCCGCGATCAGACTGGCGCAGAAGAGGCTGCGAGCCGGTCGATGCGTCGCATTCCGAAGCCCCAGTTTGATATAAGCGGGCCATCCGTGTCCACCGACCGGAGCTGGGTGGGCGCGGCGAAGATAAAGCGCGGTGGCGCAGAGTATTGCCATCAGAAGAAAGAAGCCGGCGCCGAAAAATCCCAGGAGCTGCGATATCTTGCCCCAGGCGGAAAGAGCCGGGAGCACGAACGCAACGATCGCGGTAACAAATGAAGTGATCGCGAGAATGCGAACACGGCGCGTGCGGATCGTGATCGATTCCAGAGCTCCCGTTAGCAGCAAACGAATCGAATTGTGCCGCAGTGTCCGCAAAGTCCATGCAAGAGATGCTATGGAAAAAACGATTCCGCAGGTGCATCCGATCAGCAGCACAGTCCAGGAAATATGCAGAGAAATATGACGCGTTCCCACGGAATCCGTCCACCAGGTGCGCAGGCCAAAAATCATAAGCCATCCGTATACAACCGATCCCAGCAAGCCCAGGAGACTGCCGGCGACCGACAGGAGCGCGCCTTCGTAAAAGAAGTTCCGCTGCACCAATCCCGTGGAGAAGCCGCAAGCGCGCAGAACGCCGATTTCCTTCACACGCTGTTCTATCATCAGCCTGAAAAATAGAGCCGCCAGCAAAATGGCGGCTGCGATCAGGAAAAAACTGAAGTAAACGAAATATTCTCCAAAATCCGTCGTGCCTTGCGATGCCGCTACACCGAGATCCCTGAGGGGAGTAAACACAAAACCTGCAGACTGCGGGTTCAGCCGATGAAGAATGCTTTCAGAAAACTGCTTCTCCGCGGCCTGCAGGTCTTCGCCGTCGGGCAGGGCAATGCGCAACGCAGTGAGATTTCCGAATCGGCTCTGCCAGAGTTCCTGTCCCTTGGCCAGCGTAACAAAGGCTTTTGGCGTAGTCTTGTAACGGTGCCAGTATTTTTCGTCTGCAGGGCGAATTTTCCCGAGATCCAGGGGAAATGGAGGATCCCAGGCATTCATGCTCTTTGCATCTGTGACCCCTGGTATGTGAGGGGCTAGTGTGGCGTCTATATCCGGCGAGTCGGCGAGGACGCCCGCCATCCGGAAGCGCGCGGTCCTGGTTTCCAGTTTTCCTTCCTGCTGCCAGACATAGTAATCGATATCTACGGGTTCTCCGCTGGTGGCGCCGAGTTCGTGCTGCGTCCATTCGGTCAGCCAGATCGATTCATTCGACGGCTTGAGCGCCGGTGAAGCGGATGATGGCTGCATTTCTTTTACAGATCGCAGCGCGCCCTTGCCAAAATCTGCCGCAGTGATCACCGAGTATGGAACTTCACGGCCGTTGGCACGGATGGAATTCGCAAGGTATGTGTACACCGGCGAAGCTTCCATTCCCATCGAGGCGGCTGTTTGGATTGCGGCCTCCGCCGATTGGCCGTCCAGGATGATCCCAGCGCTTTCCAGTGAAAATCCCTTTCCAGATGCAAATGCCTGGAACCGAAGATTGAGATCCTGAAGAGCACAGTGATCCTTTAGAAGGTCGGAAACAGATGCAAGCGTTTGCACTTTTTGCGGCCGTGCCAGGAGAATGGCATTTATCTGCGCCTGTTGCGACAGATCCTTTTGAAGCCTCTTCATCGGCACGAAAATGGAATGGATGTTGCCCTGGGAGGGGCGCAGTGCAAATTCGCCCATTTGCCCGGCGGATAATATGCGGCGGCATCTCAACCGCAGAGTTCTCCCGCCGGAATCGCGCCTCCCGTAAAGCCATTCTCGGGGAATAGCCTCCGGCGTGTCCACGCGCAACAGCAGGCCGTCTTCCTTTCGAATATTCAGCTGCCCGGCAAGCGGCTCTCCAACGTATGCAGCGCGGTCGTCAGGAAACGCGGGAACGTCCACGCCCTGGAATTTCCAGAACCGGTTGTCGATGCCGTATACGTTGACCTCGTGCATACGCACTCCGGTTTCTTCTCGAATCACAACGCCTTTGAGGTAGATGATCGGGCAGCTGTCGATATCCGAATTCAATGAAGCCGCCAGTTTTTCGCCGAAAAAGTGCTCCGCGGTCACCAGAGATTCCGTTGTGCCGATCCTCTCATACAACAAACGGCGCAAACTGGCGCGAACCGACTGGCCCACCAGCAGAGCTCCCGACAGAACGGCAACCGCAAGGGCGACGCCGGCAATCACCGGAATGTTTGTACGCCGGTAATAGCTCAAATTGCGCAGCAGGAGACCGCTTTGTTTCATCTGAATTCCATGAAATGACTGCTTGAAGATGGCATGGTCATGTTTCAGACCGGGTGCAAACGCGACTGGGACAGCTTGTATTTCAGACCGAATGTTTGTGCGATGTCCACATTATGCGTCACGACAATCAGGATGCCCTGCTGCATTTTGTGCAGGTCGAACAGCAGGGACATCACGGTAGTTGCAGCCTCAAAATCGAGGTTTCCCGTCGGTTCATCACACAGGATTAGTCGCGGCCTCATGATCAACGCTCGCGCCAGGGCCACTCTCTGTTTTTCGCCGCCGGATAGCTCGTGGGGACGGTGGCTCGATCTGGATGCCAACCCGACTCTCTCGATCAACTCCAATGCTCTTTCGCGTTGTGAATCGCCGGATGTCGATACGAGAGTGGGGATAAGTACGTTTTCCAGAACGGTACATTGCGGAAGCAAGTGGTGATCCTGGAAAACGAAACCGATCTTTTCATTGCGAAACGCTGCCAGGTTCCTCTCATCCAATTCGTAAGGATGGCGGCCTTCGAGGCTGACGGTACCTGATGTCGGAGCATCCATGGCACCGAGAATATGAAGAAACGTACTCTTTCCGCTGCCGGAAGGACCCGTGATGGAAACTGCATCCCCTGCGTTCAGCGTCAGGCTGATGTCCGAAAGCACCAGGATCTGGCCGCCGGGCGCCGGATATTCTTTTGAGAGATTCTGAATTTCGAGCATTCGACTTTCCGAAAGCAATCATGCGCCAAAGGCTTTTGACTATGGCGCGTTTAAAGGACGGATCGATAAATTGCCAGCGCTGCCTCCGCCATGCGGGAGGAAGTGAAACGCTCGCGCACGGCCTGACTTCCAAGCTCCCCCAACCGGATTCTTCGTTCCGGATTACGCCAGAGTTCCAGCAATCCTTCGGCCAGGGCTTCTGGTTTATCCGGTTCCACTAGGATGCCGCCTCCTGTGTTTTCTATTATCTCGGTGAAGGCCCCGCGGCGCGGTTGCACAACCGGGATGCCGCAGGCCATGGCTTCCAGCAGGAACAACCCTTTGGGATCATCATAAACTCCCGGTACGGAAAAAACACTCAACGCCTTAAGGAAATTTAGCTTTTCAGCACGGTCCAATTCACCGTGATAATGGAATTGACCGGTCAGGCCCCAGGATTCGAGGTTCTGCCGAATGCCGGAGAGGTACGGTCTTTGCTCGGGGGCAAGGTATCCGGCTGAAAACAGTCGGCTGGGAGGAATCTCGGCGCGGGATCGAAGGATACGGTAGGCGTCGCACAGGAAGTGTAACCCCTTTTCCGGCGAGATGCGGGCCATGTACCCGATGGTGAAAGGCTCCGTATCGGGAGCCGTTCCTTTCTCGAACCCGGCGTAATTCATGCCCAACGGCACCACATGGATTCGGGCGCGGTCGATGCCGAGATACCCGGCCATGCTGCGTGCCCCGAAGTCGCTAACGGCTATGAATGCATCCACGCTATCTGCATGCTCACGAATCAGCTGAATCGACTCTTTGCGAAAGGGTTCGCGCAGCGATTCGAGGAAAAGGTCTTCGCCCTGGAGCGTGCAGCAAACCGGCACTTTCATTTCCGCTTTGATCGCGGGGGCAAGCGCGATAAGCATGGAATTTGGCAAGTTGACGACTTCGGGGGATAACTCCTGAAGGAATCGCACAAGCTTCACAATTTCCTTTTTGAGGACCCCTTTTGTGCCGCGCAGCATGGACACGGTCAGGTGACCCAGGTCGGCCGGATTCACGCTCATGCCGAGTCGCGTGACCAATGTCAGCAGAGGTTTGAAATCCCATAGCCGGTCCAGGATGTGTGGAGAGGTGCGGAAGAAGCCGAAGCGCTGCTGCAAGTAAATATTGATTCCGCCGAGAAAGACCCTTTGCATGCTGACGTTGACGTCATCCGTGCGCGTCGGTGTATAGGTCGGGATGAGCAGGACATCGTGGCCGGCATCCAGCAGGGCACTGGCCAGCGTATTGTCGCGCAGACAGCTGCCGCAGTACATACGCCCCGCCCCGGCTGTGATGCAAGCAATTCTCATGTTCATTCTCCAAAACAATACAGCATGCCATCCTGAGCCCCGATGACAAGGGCACCCTGTGCAGCCGCGGGCGAGGCCGAAAGAGGCGCGCCGGCGGTAAATTCCCAGGTTTTTTTCCCGGAGACGAGGTCCAGTTCGTAGAGGAGGCCGTCGTTAGAGCCGACGAAAATACGATTTCCCGTAATGAGGGGCGACGATTCCACACGTGCACGCGTGGTGAAGGACCAGAGTTCTTTCCCGGACAGCCGCTGGAGGCAATGCACAAGCTTATCCCGTCCGCCTAGTACGACGCGGTCGTTCGTGACCGCGGCGGAAGAGTAAAAGGGAAAGCTGCGAGGTGGATTCCGATACACCCATTCCGTCGCTCTTTTCTGCAGATCCAGTCCCAGCACCTCGTTGCCGAAAGTCCCTACATACGCCTGGTTTTCGAACAAGGCAACGGAGGCGCCCGAATACGCCCCCAGCGGCAGCGCATAGAGCTGCTTCCCGGTCACCGCGTCGATGGCACGGAAGTTTTCATCGCAACCAGAGACATACACGCGCCCTTTGTCTATCGAGGGCGTACAGTGGATCGGTCCCTCTGCCTCATATTTCCAGAGGAGAGTCCCGGTCGTCGCGGAAAGGCAGTAGAGGTTTTGATCGTAAGAGCCGAAGTAAACGCGATCCTGGAAGCAATTCGGAGATGACTTAATTTCGCCATCGGTTTTAAAAGTCCACTTAGCCTTGCCGGTCGCCGCATCCACGGCATGCAAAACTCCATTCAAATCTCCTACATAAACGACGCCATTGTGGACGCAGGGAGAGGATTCCTGAATAGGATCCGAAGTCGCATAGCGCCAGACTAGCTTGCCGCTGGCAAGATTGACGGCATACAGCGAAGCATCCATCGATCCGACATAAACAGTTCCTCCCACGATGGCTGCAGAGGACTCGATGGAGTCTTTCGCCTGGAAGCTCCACCGCAATTTGAGCGTTTTGGGCAGTACAGCCGCTGTGACTCCCGTTAATGCAGGTGTCCCGCGAAACATGTCCCAATCGGGGGACTGGAAGGAGAAGGAGAGGGCGGCGATGCATGTGCAGAACAGAAACATCGAATAACGAACCAAAAACGGCGGCGGCAAAGACTGTGATGTATGCTTCGATTCGTATTTCGTCATTCGTAATTTAGTTACTGATGGCGTAGAGGGTTGATCGAGTCATGACGTAAAGCACGCCATTTGCCGCCACGGGCGTTCCGTACACGGCATTGCCCATGTTTATCTCCGCAATTTTTTTAAGCTCTTTGCCGGCTTGGAACACGACGAGATTGCCGTCCTCATTCCCGATGTAGACTTTCCCATCGGCGACCAGCGGGGATCCCCAGATGGCCGCGAGCATATCGTAAGTCCAGTAGGGCTTTCCGGAGATGACATCTATACAGTGGAGGAATCCCGCGAAATCGGGGATATACAGCAGGCCGTCGGCGATGGCCGCAGTGGAAATTGAGCGCCGGATCTTGTCATATTGCCAAACCCGGCCCGTTTCCGAGATGTCTCCGCTCTTGCTCGGATCGATGCTGTACAGGTGGCCGATCCCTCCGCCATTTTCCGGATCCTGGCCGACGGCGAGATAAACGTGGCCGTCTTGAAAAACCGGGGTTGAAATGACGTAGTTAAGCGTTTTCGGCCACACCGCGTCCTTGGGGTTCAGATTGAACTTCCATAGCTTTTTGCCACTTTGCGCCTCGAAACCGTAGAGCCATCCGTCTCCACCGGGGAAGAAGACTTGCATGATCCCTGCAACTTCGCCAAGACCAGGAGAAGACCACTGGCCATGCAGGATGCGATCGCCCGGAGAATTATCTTGCCAGGCGATCTTCCCGGTGTTTTTGTTTACGGCGATGAAGCTCGGGGCATCGGGAGCCGTAACCTTCTCGTGATTTTCGTCCCTGCCGTTGGAGGTTTCCAGAAAGACCAGATCTCCCCAGATGGCGGGTGAAGAGTTCGCCATATTGTGCTGAGAGACCCCCAGCTCCTTCATCATGTCCAGCTTCCAGATGATGTCCGCATCGGTCTTGCCCTTGTGTGTTTCCTCCTGAAATGGGCCGTCGTTTTTTCCGTCGATAAATCCCTCTGTGTCCAGGCAAACAAGCTCGCCTCGATTTGTCACGTAATAGAGCCTTTTGCCTTCGACAGCCGGAGAGGAGCAGACACCCTGGTCCGGCCAATCGAACGCGGCTTCGAGCTTGTCGCTGACCGCCTGCCAAAGGAATTGCCCGTCCGATTCGCGGAAACACATCAGGACGCCTTTGTCGCCCGTGATCTCGGCATTTCTAGGATTTTCGTTATTGGTGCCTAGAAAGATCTTTCCATCCGCAACCGTAGGGTTTCCGTAGGATGTGGATCCGAGTTCTGCTTTCCACTTAATGTTTTTCCCGGATTGAACATCCCAACTCGAGGGAAGATTCTTGACAGGCGAAAACATATTTCGTTGTGGTGTGCCGCCCCACATCGGCCAGTCCTGGGAGATAAGGGGAAGGGCCAGAATAATGAGCAAAAAGGAAGTGAGTTTTATTTCGGCGAGAAATGGATACTTCATAAGCTTCACCTAAGGTCCTCCCAATGTGCTTGTATTATAGCCTTAGTCGCTGATCGGAAGCTAGAAGCGACGAGTACGGAGGCAGGATACACATTCCCAATTCTGTATCCTGAGCTCCGTGCGCTCTATCGACTCTTTGCCAATTTAGCGGCGGCTTCCGCGCGTATCTTGGCAAGAACGCTATGCCGCCGGCTATAACTGAAGTAGATGATAAAGCCGATGCCCAGCCAGATTATCAGGCGCCACCAGTTTTCAGGTGGAAGAGAGAACATCAAAATCAGGCAGGAGAGAATTCCGAGAATAGGGACGAGCGGTACAAAAGGCGCCCGGAACGGGCGTTCGGCTTCGGGGTGTTTGTAGCGCATGACCAATACCGCCGAACAGACGATGACAAAGGCCAGCAGCGTGCCGATGTTTGTCAATTCGGCCAGGATGCGCAGGGGCAGGAACGCGGACATGGCGGAAACAAAGATGCCTACGAGAATCGTCGACTTCCATGGTGTGCGAAACCGGTCGTGGATGGCGCCGAAGAACCTGGCAGGGACCAATCCGTCGCGCGCCATGGCCAGCAGCACCCGGGGTTGGCTCAACATCATCACCAGCAGAACGGATGTAATGCCGGTAATGGCGCCAATATCGATCAGGCGACGCGCCCAGGGTAAACCTTTCTGGCGAAATGCATCAGCGACGGGTGCATTGATATCGATTTGATCGTATCGGACCATCCCGGTCAATATTGCGGACACGGCGATGTATAAAACAGTGCAAATGATCAGTGAGGCAATGATTCCAATGGGAACATCGCGCTGCGGATTCTTGGCTTCTTCGGCATGTGTGGAAACCGAATCGAAGCCGATATAGGCAAAAAATATGATCGCCGCGCCTGCGAGAGCGCCCAACGGGGCGCCTCCCCGGCCGGTTTGTCCGAACAGGGTGTGGCCGAAAAAGCTCAACCCCGTGTATCCGTAGGGCGCAAATGGAGTCCAGTTGCGGGGATCGATATAAAAGACTCCCGCGACGATCACGAACAACACGATCATGAGCTTTACCGCTACCATGCCGGCGTTAAAGCCGGCGCTTTCGCGAATCCCCTTGACCAGTATGGCGGTGATAATCACTGTGATGACGATCGCCATGATGTCGAAATAGGCGCCGGTTGTAAAAAAGCGTCCCGCGACAGGATCGTAGTCGAAGGGGGCGCTGCTGAACTTGGATGGAATTTGTATGCCGATGCTCTGCAGCAGGTCATGGAAGTGCGCCGACCAGCCGTGTGCTACGGTCGAGGATCCCACTGCATATTCCAAAACCAGGTCCCATCCGATAATCCATGCGAACAGCTCGCCGAGCGTTGCGTAGGCATACGTGTAGGCAGAACCCGCAACAGGGACCATCGACGCAAACTCGGCATAGCACAGCGCGGCGAAAATGCAGGCAACGCCTGCGAGGGCAAACGAAAGCACCAGCGCAGGCCCGGCCTTATCATGCGCTCCCACCCCCGTGAGAACGAAGATTCCAGTCCCGATGATGGCGCCAACGCCAAGACTCGTGAGCGTGACCGGTCCGAGAATGCGGCGGAGCCTGTTTTCGCCTTTCATTTCCTCCAGCAGAAGAGCAAGCGGTTTTCTCTCGAAAAGCGGATTCGCCATAGGCCTCCCTCGATTAGCGGGACCAGTATACAGGATCCTTGTCAAATTTGAGCCTCCAAGTCTTTGGGTCTTTGAGTTCGTGCACCCCTTGCGATACGATGAAGTGTCCTTTCAGGAGATGGATCCATATGTCGAATGAACTCAGTCGAAGAGATTTAATGCGTTCCATCGCTGCCGGCGGACTGATTATCGCCGGAACGATGACTCCGCTTTCTTCTATTCTGGCGGACGAAAGCCAGCCCCAGGCAGTGCGCGGGCCGCAGAGTCAGGGCCGGACCGTGCCTGGAAGTCCGGCAACTCTCGTGGATGGGAAAGTCGTCCAGCCGCGGCGCGAGCTGTCCATCTTGCGCAAGACGGGAGTTCTCGTCGTGGGCGGCGGCCCTGCCGGAACAGCAGCCGCTCTATCCGCCAAGCGCGTGAGTGCGGACGTGACTCTGGTTGAACGCTATGGCTACCTCGGCGGCCTCGCCACCGGAGGCTTGGTGCTCGCTATTTTTCCGCTATATGACCGGAACAACAAACAGGTCATCCAGGGCATCGGCGAAGAAATGATGAAGCGTCTCGATGGGCTAAAGTTCGGGATCATCGATCGAAAAAAAGCGCCTGTCTATCCAACCGTGGACGCGGAGGCATTTAAATATGTATTAGCGGATATGGTCTTATCCTCCGGTATAACGGCGTACCTGGATTGTTGGGGTGTCGATGCCATTCTCGACGCGAAAGGCGCTGTGCGAGGAGCGGTTTTTGAGAGCAAATCGGGCCGTCAGGCGATCCTTGCAGATGTCGTCGTCGACGCATCCGGCGATGGCGATATTTATGCGGCTGCGGGAGCAGCATTTGAAAAGGTTAAAGACAACATCGGGCTGGATAGCAGAATCGGCAACGTCGAAGTCGAAGACGTGATTGACGACAACCGCGAGTATTCCACGAGCACCAGGGGCAAGCCCCAGAGGGGCAGGCCTAACATGGGCGCGCCGGTTGTGGAGCTTGCGGGACATGTCGGGAGCCCGACACCGGCCCCCGGCGTCAATTGGCTGAACATGAAAGGCCCGATCGCCGACGGCCTCGATGTTACGGAGCTCAGCAATCTCGAACTCAAGCACCGGCGAGCGATCTGGAATAACGTGGAGAGGGCTAGAAAGAAGGAAGGAGCGGAAAATGCCTATCTGACAGAAACGGCGCCTCAGATGGGTGTGCGCCTGACGCGATTGCTGGCGGGAGCAAAAAAGCTCACATTTGCCGAAGTCAAAGCCGGAGCAAAACAAAAAGACGTCATCGGCTATAGCGGCGGTTTCGGAGCTGCGCCGGAATTCCAGATTCCGTACAGCTGCCTCGTGCCTGCAAAAATTGAGAATCTGCTGGCCGCCGGCCGGTGCATTTCAGCCGATTTCCAGGTTGCAGATACAACCCGGCTGATCCCCGTATGCTGGGTTACCGGACAGGCTGCAGGCATAGCGGCGGCCTTGAGCCTCCAGGATAAATGCAAGGTGCGCGACGTCGATATCGCCAAGCTCCAGAAATCCTTGCGTCAGCAAGGGGCATATTTAGGATGATGGTAAGGAATCGCCGACTTATTCAAACGATTTGCCTGGCAGTAGCCTGCTTTTTGTTGTGGCCTCTGCCATTTTGGGCAGGCGCATCCAAATTTGTCATCCAGCTCAGTCCGTTTGTTTCCGTTTGCAGTGCCATTGCAACACGGTCTGTCGGCATCGGCCTGGCGGGCGGCTTGATAGTTGCCGCCATCGCGATTTTTCAACGGCGGTGGTTCTGCATATATGCCTGCCCAGTGGGGCTGCTGCTGGACGGATTGACAAGGGTCGGTTTGAAGAAGTCCCGATGGTGGTCCCGGTGCCCTTCGCTAGGCAAATATTTCGCGATCCTGACTATGACCGGATCCATCGTCGGCTATCCACTGTTGCTGTGGATGGACCCACTGGCAATTTTCAGCAATTCCTTTGCCATCCGCATATCGGCAAACTTCATTTCCGGAGCCCTGGCCTTACTTGGACTGCTGACTTTGTTCTTGCTGAGCTTTATTTCAGGATCTGTCTGGTGTGCTCGTTGGTGCCCCCTGGGCGGAACGCTGGATTTACTGGCGTCGATAAGGACGCCGCTGCGGATAGGATCCAAAACCGCGTTTAAGCGGGCGCCCAGCGCGGCGTTCGCCGGATCGCCCACGCTTGAGGGGCGCAGATATTTCATTTTTGCAGCAGTCGGTCTCGCGGCGGGATTCGGGGCCAGAAGACTGGGGGCAGCGAGGCGGGAAAACGCCCCCCTGCGTCCGCCGGGTGCGGTAGCAGAATCCACGTTCACCGGAATGTGCCTTCGCTGCGGTCATTGCGTGCGGTCGTGTCCGACGAAGATCGTTCATCCTGATGTCGGACAAGCGGGGATTGCGGGTTTGATGGCTCCCGTGCTTCGCTTTGATAAATCGTATTGCCGTGAAGACTGCGCGGCGTGCACCAAAGTCTGTCCGAGCGGCGCGCTTCAACCCCTGGAGTTGGCCGTAAAAAATCGATACATCATCGGCGAAGCGCTCATGGATGGATCGCTGTGCGTGCTGGCGCTGGGACAGAGAGACTGCGATGCCTGTATGCGCGCCTGTCCTTTTCAGGCTGTCCAAATTCATTGGGACGAAGAACAATACGTTGCCTATCCGGTCGTGGACTTTAATAAGTGCAACGGGTGCGGCGCCTGTGAAGTGGCCTGTCCGACCGCCGGCGATAAGGCGATTCGGGTGTGGAAGCGAACGGATGGATGATTTGCGATGGACAAACGGCGATTGAAAAACTAATCGGTGGAGCAGCCAGGAGAAGAGCATGAGAGAAGAGACGGTATGCGTTCACAGCGGGAAGTATAGAGATGAAGTGACTCGGGGGACCAATACTCCTATTTTCACATCCTCCGCGTACGAGTACCTCGATCGCGATGAAACAATATATCCGCGGTACTTCAATACTCCGAATCAGGATTCGGTTGTGACGAAGATGTGCGTTCTGGAAGGAGCCGAAAGTGGAATCCTGTTCAGTTCCGGGATGGCGGCAATCAGTACATCGGTCTTGGCTCTTGCTCGTTCAGGCGACCACGTCGTCATGATGGATGAGCTGTATGGCGGAACACATGCGTTTGCTACCGACACTTTTAGTCGTTTCGGCATAGACTATTCTTTCGCTGCCACCAATGCAGATTCGGTAGAAAAGGCGATACGACCGGAAACCAAAGTAATCGTGATCGAGTCGCCCACAAATCCCTTGCTCGGCATTATCGACATTCGCAGCGTTGCTGCCTTTGCCAGAAAAAGAGGAATCACAACCGTCATCGACAACACATTCGCCTCCCCGATCAACCAAAGGCCGATCGAGCTTGGAATCGATGTGGTCGTGCACAGCGGGACTAAATATCTGGGAGGCCACAGCGATCTGTGTTGCGGCATCGCGCTATCTTCCGGGCCGATAGCCGGGCGCATTCGGGGCATGGCACGCAATCTCGGCGGCAGCCTCAATGCAATCACCTGTTACCTTCTGGAGCGCAGCCTCAAAACGCTGGCCTTAAGAGTCGAGCGGCAGTCCGCCAACGCTTTGAAGATCGCTTCGTTTCTCGCGTCACACAAGGCCGTACACAAGGTGAATTACCCTGGTCTCCCTGGTTTTGAAGGACATGCAATTGCCAGGACACAAATGAAGAATTTCGGCGGCATGCTTTCGTTCGAGTTAGATCCCGAATTAGTGCCGGCACAGGCGTTTCTCAGGAAATTGAAGTTGATTACACCTGCGGTGAGTCTTGGAGGCGTTGAAACGTTGATCTGCTGCCCGGCGCAGACGTCGCACAGCAAGATCTCGAGTGACGAAAGAAAGAGGATCGGGATTTCCGACTCGTTGCTGCGGCTTTCCGTCGGTATCGAAAATGCCGATGATCTTATCGAGGATCTCGAGAGCGCTCTGGTGACGATTAGCAGTTGAAGTTTTCGACCGTCCAGAAGTGTTCACAAAACATCGATCACTTGATTGCCGCGTGGTATCGCTGCAGCGAAAATACATCGGTTTCCTTGCGCCGGTAGGCTGCGATACCTTTTACGGTGGCTTTCGCCGCAGCCATGGTGGTCATGTAAGGGATCTTGTGCTTGATTGCCGTCTTGCGAATGTATGAATCATCGGTAACTCCGCGCTTGCCGATGGGAGTGTTGATGACGATTTGAATTTCGCCGTTTTTGATTGCATCCGCAATATTGGGCCTGCCTGCGCTCATTTTTAATATTTTGTCGCAGTCCACGCCGTTGGATGCCAGGTATTGCTGTGTTCCTTCCGTAGCGATCAGACTGAAACCAAGTTTGGCGAATTCGCGTGCCACATCGAGTGCCTCTTTCTTGTCTTCGTCCGTTACCGACAAAAGTACAGTGCCCGCTTGCGGAAGCAGTTGTTGTGCGGCTTCCTGAGCCTTGTGGAATGCCAACTCAAAGGAATCGGCCATTCCCAGCACTTCGCCCGTGGAATGCATTTCAGGACCGAGAACGGGATCGACCTCGTGGAACATGTTGAATGGGAACACAGCTTCCTTCACACCAAAGTATGGGATCTTCTTGCGTCTGAGATCCAGGTCGCACAGCTTCTTGCCCAAGATTAGCTGTGTGGCAATCCGGACCATTTGGATATTGCAGATCTTTGATACCAAAGGCACGGTTCGCGATGCTCGGGGATTGGCTTCCAAAATGTAGACCCTGTCATTGGCAATCGCGTATCGGATGTTGATTAGGCCCAGAACCTTAAGCTCAATAGCAATGCGCCTGGTATAATCCTCGATCGTTGCCCGGTGTTTCTCCGGAATGCTGACCGGCGGCACGACACATGCAGAGTCTCCTGAATGAACGCCGGCCAGCTCGATGTGCTCCATGATGGTAGGAATAACCGCATCCGTGCCGTCCGAAATTGCATCCGCTTCTACCTCGAGAGCGTTTTCCAGGAACTTGTCGAGCAGGATTGGCAGGTCAGGCCGGTTTTCCACGGCTTTGGACATGCACAGCGTTAGGTCCTCTTCATCATGCACAACCTCCATGCCACTGCCGCCCGGAACGTACGATGGATGCACCATCAGCGGATAACCGATTCTTTCCGTGATGGCAAGGGCTTCCTTGAGATTGTGAGCCATGCCGGACTCGGGCTGAGGAATCCCGAGCTTCTGCATCATGATCCTGAAACGGTCACGGTCCTCGGCCAGATCGATCGTGTCGGTGGATGTGCCGAGGATTTTGACTCCCGCTTTTTCAAGCGCCTTGCAGATATTGAGTGGCGTTTGTCCGCCGAACTGGACAATGACCCCTTCCGGCTTTTCTTTGTTGTAGATGCTCAAAACATCTTCCACCGTGAGCGGCTCGAAATAAAGCCTATCGGACGTATCGTAATCGGTGGATACAGTCTCGGGATTGCAGTTGACCATGATGGTTTCATACCCGAGATCGCGTAGCGCAAATGCAGCATGCACGCAGCAGTAGTCAAACTCGATTCCCTGGCCGATGCGGTTTGGGCCGCCGCCCAGCACCATCACCTTTTTGCGGTCGCTTACCTGGACTTTGTCGGGAGCGTTGTAGGTAGAATAATAGTAAGCAGCATTTTCAACGCCCGAAACGGGGACAGGTTCCCAAGCTTCCACGACACCTAGAGCGATGCGGCGGTTGCGGATGTCTTCCTCCGGAATTCCCAGAAGTTTGGACAGATATCCGTCGGCGAACCCGTCCTTTTTTGCCCGGACCAGCAGGGAGTCCGGGAGGCGGGCTCCTTTGTATTGCAGGATCTGCTCTTCGAGCTCCACCAGTTCTTTCATCTGTTCGACGAACCAGGGCTTGATATGAGTTCTCTCGTGAAGCGCAGCCACAGACGCGCCCTTGCGCAGTGCCTCGTACATGATGAACTGGCGCTCGCTCGTGGGATGCCACAACATGCCCATGAGGTCTTCCAGGGATTTCTTGTTGAAATCCTTGGCGAATCCCAATCCGAGCCTTCCATTTTCCAGCGACCGGATCGATTTCTGGAACGCTTCTTTATAGGTTTTGCCGATGCTCATGACCTCGCCCACGGCTCGCATCTGCGTACCAAGCCGGTCTTCGGCACCCTTGAATTTTTCGAATGCCCAGCGGGAGAATTTGATGACCACATAATCGCCCCACGGGGCGTATTTATCCAGCGTGCCTTTTCGCCAGTACGGGATTTCGTCCAGCGTGAGGCCGCCGGCAAGCATGGAAGAAACCAGGGCGATCGGGAAGCCGGTCGCCTTGGAGGCAAGGGCAGAAGACCGGGAAGTACGCGGATTGATTTCGATGACCACAACCCGGCCGGTTTTGGGATCGTGCGCAAACTGGATGTTGGTTCCGCCGATGACCCCGATCGCATCCACGATGGCGTATGAAAAGTTCTGAAGCTTTTCTTGAAGTTTCGGGTCAATGGTCAGCATGGGAGCGGCACAAAAAGAATCGCCGGTGTGCACGCCCATCGCGTCGATGTTTTCGATGAAGCAGACGGTGATTTTCTGGCCCTTGGCATCGCGAACAACTTCCAGTTCGAGTTCTTCCCAGCCCTCCACGGATTCCTCGATGAGAACCTGCCCAACGAGGCTGGCGGAAAGTCCGCGGCTGACGACGACGCGGAATTCCTCGAGGTTATAAACGAGCCCGCCTCCCGTTCCGCCAATCGTGTACGCCGGCCGTATCACGCAGGGTAGGTCTATTTTCCGAAGGATGTTTTCCGCTTCTTCAAGGCTCAGCGCGATCTCGCTTCTTGGCATTTCGATGCCCAACTGGTTCATGGTGTTCTTGAACGCCTGCCGGTCTTCTCCACGCTCGATGGCATCCTCTTTTACCCCGATGATCTGAACTCCGTATTTTTCCAAAATGCCTTCCTTGGCGAGTTGGGAGGAAATGTTCAGGCCTGTCTGGCCCCCAAGATTCGGGAGCAGCGCGTCGGGACGCTCGGTAGCGATGATCTTTTCGATCGACCGCACGTTCAGAGGCTCGATGTAGGTGACGTCCGCCATGCCGGGATCGGTCATGATCGTTGCGGGATTCGAATTCACGAGCACGATCTGGTAACCAAGTTTTCGCAAAGCCTTGCAAGCCTGTGTGCCGGAATAGTCAAACTCGCATGCTTGCCCGATGACGATGGGGCCAGATCCGATGATCAGTACTTTACTAATATCATTGCGTTTCGGCACAGATATCCTCCTGGATGCTTATCGCCGCTCTTCTGCTACAAGAGGCAAATCATACTACGCCCTGCCGACGAAATACTCCTGGATTTTTGTCGCGAAAATAATCCGGACTGTCTTGGCCCTGAAAGGGCGTTTCTTAATGACACTTGGCATAATATTCGCGGATTGCTTCGAGAAGGGATGCCGTCGTGTTTTCCCGGGGCATTACTTCCACTCTTTTTCCAAGTGATTCCGCAGTGCTGCCTGTGACCGGGCCCAGGACCGCGACCGCTGATTCCAATAGCAGCCTGATCCCATCTTCTTTTCCAAGAATCTCGACGAAGTTTCTTATTGCGGAGGAGCTCGTAAAAACAATCATGTCCGGTTTGCTGCTTCTTAAATTATGAAGGATTTCCGGCACAGGCCCCGCGCAGATCGTTTCATAGCAGGGAATTGCATCCACAAAAATGCCGGCTGCGGCGAGCGCTTCCGGAAGAACCTCGCGGGCTTCCTTGGCTCGCGGAAGAAGGATACGGCTTCCGGCAATCGCCTTAAGGCCTCCGTGATATTTTTCCAAAGCCTCGATGAGTCCCTCGGCCACAAATTTATCCGGTATCAACTCGACTTTATATCCCGCTTGCTGGACCTCTCTGGCGGTGGCCGGGCCTATGGCGCAGATTTTGGGTATGCGATCGGAGACAAGATTTATTCCGGCCAGATTTAGCCTGTTAAAAAAAAACCGCACGGCATAGGCGCTGGTAAAAATAATCCATGCGTATTCGCGCAAGGAGGCTATGGCCAGATCGAGCGGTTTATTGTCTTCAATTTCGCGAACTTCGATGACGGGGAAGGAAATAGCTCTTCCGCCGAGGGCCTGGATCCCCCCCACCAGTGCATCCATCTTTTTGGCACTGCAGGCGACGACAACAGTTCGATGGGCAAGCGGTTGTGAAAAGGAGATATCCGGCATATCGAAGTCAATCCCCGGCAGCATTGTTGCCGGCTGATCAGAACGCGAATCTCTTGTGTGCCTGCTTTGGGTCCCGTGTTTGGGCGACAGGGCTATGCCATGCCGGCAAGAATTTCACTGCCGCCCATTGCGAGAATGCGTTCAGCAAGCGATATTGCGGCCTCCTGGGCGGACTCCCCGGCCTGTTCTATAGATTCTCTTATAATTCTCTTGCCATCCGGCGACGCTGCCAATCCTTCGATTCGAACTCTGTTGTCCTTGAGCGATGCATGGACGGCGACCGGAACGTTGCATCCGCCACCCATACGGTGCAGAAAACTGCGCTCTGCCAGGACGGCAACGGCAGTTGGCGGATGATTCAAGGCCGCTTCAACTGCTCGAGCTCGGGCGTCCTCGGCCCGCATTTCCACGGCAAGCGCCCCCTGCCCGGGAGCGGGCAACATTTGCTCGAAATCGAGCGGCGCGGAAATCCGGTTCTGATAGCCGAGCCTGTTTAATCCGGCGCACGCAAGTATGAGGGCATCCACGGCGCCGTCGCTCAACTTTTTTAAGCGCGTGTCGATGTTCCCGCGGATATCCCGGACCTTAAGATCCGGCCGTATTGCGAACAGTTGTGCCTGCCGGCGTACGCTGCCGGTGCCGACTACGGCTCCCGCAGGCAGCTCGGCAAGGCTCTTTACCGCATTCGAGAGAAAGGCATCCCGTGCATCTTCGCGCTCGGGGATCGCGACAATTTCCAGGCCGGAGGCAACTTTTGTCGGAACGTCTTTCATGCTGTGCACCGCAATGTCGATTTTGCCGGCAAGCAGTGCCTGTTCCAATTCCTTCACGAAAACCCCGACGGCGGAGCCGGATCGGATCGACGTCGTTATGTCTTTGTCTGCCGACGTCTTTATGATTTGAACCTCTATTTCAGTATCCGGAAAGGCCTTGAGAATCCGTGCCTTGATATATTCGGTTTGGGTCAGCGCCAGCGCGCTTCCGCGAGTGCCGAGAATGATCATCGAGTTACCTGTATATTCCTGATTTTCGATTCCCGATTCTCGATTGCAAACTGAATGCATGATCTCACAATAGTAAATTGAGAATCAAAAATCGAGAATCGGAGGTCTTTGTTTAATCCGATTCCTTTGTTTTAAAAAGCCGCCTGATCAGGTCGGCGTAATCCGCCTCGCTTGGAGACTCCTGTCCATTGCGCAGCTGCATGACCAGAGGATGTGCGATCTTGGCCGCGATGCGCGAAATCATGTGTTCAAGTTCCTGGACCTGCTTTGGTTCCTGGAAGCCCATCTTGTTCATATAGCGCTGGAGTTCAGTTTTGCAGATCTCCTCGATATGGCCCTGGACCTGAATGACAGCCGGCCCTAAATCCATCGATTTAAGCTTCGCGTAGAACGCGTGCACTTCCTGGTCGACGATCTTTTCGGCGGCTGCGGCCGCGCGCAATCGTTCGTGGAGGTTAGCCTCGACGACGGCACCGAGGTCATCTATGTCGTAACAAAAAACATTTTCGATCGTGCCTATCTCCGGATCGACGTTGCGGGGCACCGAAATATCGATGAATACGATCGGAGCGCTTTTCCGGTCATGCATTATCGAGTGAACCATCGGGAGGCCGATCAGGGTCTCCGGCGCTCCGGTTGAAGTGATTACGATATCGGCGCGAGTGATCCACTGCCTCAGCTCGGTGAAGGGAACGGCGGTGCCACGAAACTTGGCGGCAAGCTCTCGGGCGGCTTCGGGGCTGCGATTGGCGACATAAACCGATTGCGCCCCGGTTTCCGACAGGTGACGGATGGCCGTTTCTCCCATCTTGCCCGCGCCCACAATCAGAATTCTGGTTTTCTGCAGGTCCCCGAATATTTTTCGGACAAGTTCCACGGCAGCCGAACTGACGGATACCGGATACTCGCCGATATTGGTTTCCGTACGCACGCGCTTCGCTGTCTTGAAAGCCGACTGCAGGAGCCTGTTCAAATGCGTGCCCACCGTGCGTGCATCCGACGCCGTGTTATAGCAAGACTTGAGTTGGCCCAGGATCTGTGGCTCGCCAAGCACCATGGAATCCAGCGAGCTGGCTACACGGAATAAGTGACGTACGGCCTGTTCATCGCTGTAGCGGTAGAGCTTCTCCTGCAATTCGGGCAGGGGAATGCTGCTGTGCTCGGATAGAAAGGATTCGATAGTATCGATTCCTTCGGAGTGCTGTTCCACGCAGGAGAGAATCTCGACGCGGTTGCAGGTTGAAAGAATCATCGATTCGTGGATTTTGGGCATTGTCGAAAGGCGATTCAGTTCTTGCGGAAGATCATCGGCGTCGAAGGATGCTTTTTGCCGGGTATCGATCTTTGCCGTCCTGTGATTCAAACCCACGAGTACTAGATTAAACATCTGCAACCTGCAATGAATTGCTGTCTACCCGCTCGACAGGGAGGGTGTCTTCGGGCTCTCAAGCTAGAGATTCTTATGGAGTCCCCAATTGACGCAGAAAGTAAACACGGTTGAAACAAAACCGATGATGCTGATATACGCCGCCCTTCTTCCATGCCATTTGGAAGAGAGGCAGTAGTTCAGCAGGACCAGGTAAATCGCCCATGTGATCAAGGCTGCCGTTTGCTTGGGATCCCAGCTCCAAAATCGTCCCCAAGCATGTTGCGCCCAGAACGCCCCCGTCACTATGGTCAGACTCATCAGGACAAATCCCACAAATAGGGAACGACGCAACAACTCGCCGCACACCTGGAGGGATGGCAGGCGGAAATATAAAAATCGGAAATGCTTATCCTTAAGTTCTTTTTCCTGGATCAGGTAAAAAATGGCCGAGACAAAAGTCAGAAAAAACGCCGCATACGCAAGAAAGGCGACGCTGCTATGAAAATAAACCCATCCGCTTCTTAAGCTGGGCGGAATGGAATGGTTTTCCTCCCAGATAAGCTGCGAAATGATGGTCAGCAGCGATACGAGCGGAAGCACAAAGGCTCCCAGTATGTTGATGCGATACCTGAAATTCGCCGCCATAAACGTCAGCGAAATGCACCAGGCGAAGAAACAGAGCGATTCAGGCAGATTGGTGATCGGAAAATGCCCGCGCACCAGGCCGAGAACTACAAGAAAGGTTGTGTGGCAGATAAAACCGCATGCCACCATTCCGAGCGCGATGCGCACAAATATCTGGCGCTTCTTATAAAAACCAAAAATGGAATGAAGCAACCCGAGGAAATAAAAGGCAATGGTTGCGATTAAGATCCAGTTCATTTGACCGACCTAAGAAGTGCAAATTCTATCATTTGCGCGAATGCACTGGCAAGGCAAATGCCGCCTGTCGAT
>Ga0335071_10001911_pt1 | contig 22476 bp, 22 predicted proteins | sample Lox_Sample_15_FD_206724 | JGI IMG/M metagenome (GOLD analysis project Ga0335071, IMG submission 206724) | Soil microbial communities from Loxahatchee National Wildlife Refuge, Florida, United States - Lox_Sample_1.5 | ecosystem: Environmental > Terrestrial > Soil > Wetlands | place: USA... | reverse complement strand
CAAGCTGTATGAGCGCGGGATTGAGGCCAGACTGCAAGCCGTCGTCGTCCGGGTCGTAGTTGCAGAAGGCGGTGCCGTTGCCGCGTCCGTGCTGATCGTTGCACTGATTGGGCACGATGAACGAGTACGCGGGAACATTGCCGGATGCGAGGTCCGCCCACAGTCCCGTACCGCCGTCGAAAGCGGACATTTGCGCGTAGCTCACCAGTGGGTTCGTTCCGAGCTGCACGTTGAGGAAATAGAGGAACGGATTGTGCTTGGAGGCGTAGAGCTGCACGATGTCAGCACTGGACAGGGGCGGATTGAGCTGGGGATTCATCCAGGCAAAGTTGGTGAGGTTAGTGAAATTTCCGTCACTGTAGTTGACCAAGTCGGGGCTCCGCATCGGCAAGCTCTCCTGGTAGGTCTTCCACGTCTTTCCGGCGGCGGCCAACTGGTCGGCGATGGTCATTCCGACCGTGTTAGGGTTAGCCGCGATCTGATGTACGTTGTCGATCTCGATTTCGCAGGGGGGGCCGCTGACTTCGTTCGAGCAGTCGAGCAGCGGAGTGGCCTGATCGGTGCCGGACCCAGTGATGGGGCAGACGTTCGGGCTCGGAGGATTGTCGGTGTTCGCCACCTTTGAAACCAGGTTGACGGCGCAACCTTGATTGTGCCAGTTCGGCGGATTGTCGCTGAGCACGCCGAAATTCGAACCACCGACCACTTCCAGATAGTTGGTCAGGCTGGGATGGGCGACAGCGAAGTAGTTGGTGGCCAGATTCGCCGTTTTCGCATATTGGTTGATGAAGGCGGCGTTGGGATTGTGCATGATCTCCGTGTAGCCGTGGTTCTCCATCATGATCAAGAAGACATGGTTGAGGGCTGGAATGCCCGTTGGCACAGCGCCCTGCTGCGCCGTAGCTGCGCCCGCAAGAGCAGCAAACAAACCGAGAGAGAGAAGGCTTTTTTTCATTGTTTTCTCCAAGAACTTCCCACAGATGAAGTGCCGGGCCAGAAAATCTGCGACGCATAGACGCGCGCAGGCGGCTTCGGCCGGATAGAGTTGACGCTAGTGGGGCTTTATTGCAGGACTGTGACAGTCTTGTGAATATTGAATAAATTTGGGAAAGGCGGGGTTGAGCTTGAGTCTCCGGGTCTTCGCTGTCGGGTCTTGGGTATTAGGTCACGGGGTTCGGGTCTTGCGCTTTTCCCTAAGATCCAAGGCCTAAGACCAGGTTTTTGTTTTCGTTAAGACCAGTTTTTTATCAGTCTGCGGGTTCGCAGGGGGGATCGGCCGGGTTTTGCTGGTCCATGTGTTGTTCGCGGAGCAACCGGTCAAGCTCGGCGCGAGTCTGGTCGATCAGGGCGGCGGCAAACTTCTTGGCCGACTCCTGCCGTTCCTTCGAGAGTTCCTTCACGCGCATGTGTAACAGCGGCATATCGTCTTCAAACCAACGCAGAGTTCTTTGAACCTTGGCAATGCGAAAGTCATTGGTCATAGAGGGTGGCACCCCGGATTTCCCAGAGTGCCACGTCCGCCAAAGGCCAGAAAAGTCTCAGAGTAGGTACGCCGAAAGGAGGGATCGGGCTACTGCAGTTTGGACGAGTCGGCGGCGGCAATCCGTTCCAGAGCGCCGGGAAGTTCCTCTTCCAGGCGTTCGTCGAGCCAGGCTTCCAGCTGCTCCTGGGAGAACTGGGGAACATTGTGAAAGCGTAAGCCGGCGCGGCCCTTCATGTCAGCCCAGACGACCTCCGCCTCCACCTCGAATTTGTGGGAAATATCGGGCAAGCTGAACACAAGTCGCGGGGTGGCGCCTTTCGGCAGAGCGTCGCGCAACATCAGGGCAATTCCGCTCTCGCTGATGTTGGTGCTGTTTGCGTTGACCGTCTGTTCGCCAAGAACGATCTGTACCGGCATCTTCACCGGATGGCGGAAGTAGCGGCGGCGCTCCTTGACCATGAAGTTCAGAGCGGCATGGAAGCAACGCGAAGCATTGAGCGCACTAATCGGCTTCTGTAGAACGAAGTTCGCGCCAAAATCGAAGGCGTCCTTGGTAGTGGTCTTTTTTCCGTTGAGAATGGCGAAGGCGACCGAGTTCTTGTTGCTGGGCGTGTTGCGCAAGCCTTGCAGCAGAGCCAAGCCGCCGCTCAGGTCGTCGCAATCGACGATCACGGCATCGAACTTGTCGTTGATGAGGATATCGGCGCCGGCTCGCGCCTCGGGACAAATCGCCACGTCGATCGAAAGCTTCTCGAGCGTGGGCCGGATCACCCGAACCAATTCGGGGTCCTGACTCAGGAGGAGTGAGTCCAACGTCATACAACGATTCTAGGGGCGACCTGATTTTTCCCGATAGTAACCAAGGTGAAGGACCCTTGGTTGAGCCTGAAAATTCAGTGGTTTCGCGAGTTTGGTAAGAAACTCCTAACTATCCGAAGAACGCGGTTGTGTCGGCGCTTTCGTCGGAGTACAAAACCCTAGGCCACATGCAGAACCTCGTTTACCTGTCGCTGGGATCGAACGTTGGGGACCGGGCCAGTTGCCTGCGGGAAGCCATCCGCGAGCTGGAGCATCTTGGCCGCGTGATCGCGGTCTCTTCTTTCTATGAGACCGAGCCGGTGGAATTTACCGAACAAGCCTGGTTCCTGAACTGTGCGGTTGCCCTAGAGACGGCGCTGCCGCCGGAAGTACTCATGTCGGGGTTACTCAGCATTGAGAAAAAGATGGGACGCGAGCGCAAGCAGGACAAGGGTCCGCGCAGCATCGATCTCGACATACTTCTTTATGGCGATGCGGTCATCGATACGCTGCACCTGACGATTCCCCATCCGGCAATGCCATATCGCCGCTTCGTCCTCGAACCGCTGGCAGAGATCGCCCCGGAAGCATGGCACCCAATTCTGAAAAAACAGATCCGCGCGCTGCTGGAGGACTTGCCCGAAGGACAACGGGTGCAGAAGGTCGAGCCGTGACCAACCACCAAGGACCAACGACGAACGACCCACTAGGGCAGGATGATCCGGCTGCCGGCCTCCTGGGGCGAAACCACGGCTGATTCTTTCTCGGGGAACTGCGCAAAAAGAAACTCCACAAAGCCGCGGGCCTTCGGGCGACCCGAGGTGCGTCCGTGCGCTAGCCGAACGAGGAATACCAGAGCCTTCAGGACGTCCCCTTCGCGCAGGCTGGAATAGCCCATGTGCTTCTGCTCGGCTTCGCGATACTCCTTCACCATGGTCTCGACCTCGGCGGCGACGCGACGTCGCGGTTCGGTCGTCAAGGGCTGCTCGTAGTGGAGGCCGGAGTTCACGCGCCGTTCATAGGATGTGGACAGCATGGTGAGCGCGGCGATTAAGTCCTGATCATTGAGGGTGCGGTCGGTTTGAGCGGCCTTGGCCAGAGCGTAGGTCAGTCCCATGAGCAGATGCTCATGCTCGTACATGAACTGATCGGACATCTCGACCTGGAGGAACAACCCAGCCGGGTCGATCTCTTCCGCAGACCGGGGCCTCTCGTGTTCGCGCGCCTGCATCAAGTAGGGACAGTCGCTGGGGCAATCGAGCGTGACTTCGCGCTGCTCTCCGCAACATTGCGGGCAGATGCGCCCGTGCACCGCGGGGCAGAAGCGCTTCTCTTTCCGGATTTCACAAATCGCGCAGCTCAAACAGTACTCCTCACTTCATTATGTCATCCTGGAATTTCCAGTTGCCGATTTTCGACTGCCGATTTTCGCAACAAGTCAATCGACAATCGAATGCCACAATTGCAATTTCCAACAGTAACCACGTTGGTACGCATAACAGGCCCGTTTCGGCATCGTGGTCTCGAAAAAACCCTGTAAAAATGCACCTCTGAGAGAGCACAAATTAGAAAACCTGCGTGAAATATAGTGTTTTCCACAGGCCCTAGGGTATAAGATTACGCCCGCTGGTATTAAACCGATTTTTTAGAGGAGGAAGTATGGCTGCTGGTTTGACCAAAACACAACTTGTCCGCTTGTTGGCGGAGAAGAACGAGCTCAACAATAAGCAGGCTGCGGCGTTCCTGGAGAGCCTGGCTGACACCGCAATCAAAGAGACGAAGAAGAATGGCGTATTCGTCGTTCCCGGCCTCGGCCGCCTGGTGAAGGCGCACCGCAAGGCCCGCACTGGACGCAATCCGCAGACCGGCGAGCCCATCCAGATCAAGGCGAAGACCGTCGTGAAGTTCCGCGTCGCGAAGGCCGCGAAAGACGCGATCGCCCCCAAGAAGTAGTTTGATTTGAGAACGAGATTTTCATCGAAGGCCGGCTCACCCCGGCCTTTGGTTTCTTAGCGAAGGTTTCAAGGTGACAAAGTTTCAAGGCAACGGCGATTCGATGTCGTGAAGCTCGAAACATTGACGCAGCGCACTTTGAAACCTTGAAACGTTGACACCTTGAAGCCTGCTCCTCACAACTGGATCGTCATCGGCATCGGCGATATCACGATCCGCCGGGTCATCCCTGCTATTCAGGCCGAACCGCGCTGCAACCTTTATGGCTTGGTTACGCGCGACGCCGCGAAGGCTGCGCCCTACAAGACGCGCACCTGGCCGACTCTCGACGAGGCGCTGAAAGATCCCGCGATTGACGCGGTATATGTTGGCACGCCTGTCTTTCTCCATGCTCCGCAAACCATGCAGGCTCTCCGCGCCGGCAAGCACGTCTTGTGCGAGAAGCCGATGGCGATGAACGAACCCGAGGCGCGGTCGATGGTCGAGGCCGGCAAGCAAAGCGGCAAGGTTTTTGGCGTCGCGTATTATCGGCGCTGCTATCCCAAGGTGCAGCGGGCGAAACACCTCCTGGCGCAGGGTGTGATTGGTAAGCCGGTCTTCGCCGAACTGACGAATCACATGTGGTTCGACGGCACCGGCCATCGCGGATGGCTCTTCGACCCTGCGAAAGCCGGCGGCGGTCCGCTGTTCGACATCGCTTCGCACCGCATCGATGTGTTGAATTTTATGTTCGGTCAACCGCAGAAGGTTGCAGCGCAACTCTCCAACGCGGTCCATCACTATGCGGTCGAAGACAACGCCACGGTGATGATCGAGTATCCGGAAGGTGTGCGCGGGGTAGTGGATGTGCGCTGGAATTCGAAAATCAATCGTGATGAATGCCGCATCCGGGGCACGGACGGCGAAATGGAAATGTCGCCGCTGAACGGTCCGGACCTGATCTACCCAGGTGGCCGCGAATCCTTGCCGGTGAACGCCAACGTGCATCTGGCCACGCTCGAGAATTTCATGGACACCGTCGAAGGCAAGGCAGAACTGTTAGCCAGCGGCGAAAGTTCTTACTGGACCGACTGGGTCACCGAGAAGGCTTACAGGAATTGCTAGCGGAAGGGCCGAGCCCAGCAATTAAACCCCAGCCTGTCGATCAGGGCGATTGATCCATTTCTTCCCCAGCCACGGAACGATGAAAAGAAAGGTGACTGCCGCCAACAATGCTCTTAAATAGTGGCCCGCCGTCCACTGTAAGAGTCCTAACGTCAGGGCCAAAGTGGCACACGCGACCAGAAGTCTATCAACGCGATCGGCCTTAGATGCAGGCGCACTAAGAAACGAGAATCGTCCGACGGCGATTGCGATTGCAATTGCAATGCTCGCCGCAAGGAGATCCGAGTACCAAACAATTGACCCAGTCACCCGACCCTCAGGCCAGTGCCGACGAATCAGAGTCGCGAGGAGTTCTGCAATGGGTCTCAGCACAGAAAAGGACCAAACGAAGACAACAGCAGCTGTTATCGCCGCACGCAATAGTTTGGAAGTTTTGGGAACCATCAGCTCGGCGACCTCACGCAGTTATTTCCCATACTCGTTTTTCTCCACTTCCCCACCCTTCATCACAAACTTCACGCTCTCCAGCGTCGTCACATCTTTGAGCGGATCCCCATCCACCGCGACGATATCCGCCCACGCTCCGGGTTCGAGCGTCCCGACTCTTCCCGACCAGCCGAGCAGATCGGCTGCGTTCACCGTTGCTGCCTGAATCGCCTGCAGCGGTGGCAGTCCCAACCGCACCATGACCGCGAACTCATGCGCGTTCAGGCCGTGCGGATACACTGCAGCATCGGTGCCGAACGCGACTTTCACGCCACTGGCAAAAGCATGCGCAATATTTTTGCGAGCGGCGGGAATCACTTCTTTCGCCTTCGCCAACAGGGGCGGGGGCAGGCGCGTCAGGCCGGCGTTGTCGATCATCCAGTCGCCGAGATAGAGCGTCGGAACCAGATACGTCCCGTGTTCTTTCATCGTCGCGATGGCGGCGTCATCGATGTACGAGCCGTGTTCGATGGAATCCACGCCCGCCTCTGCGGCCCAGCGAATGCCCTCGGCTCCGTGCGCGTGCGCGGCCACTTTGCGTCCCAGGCGATGCGCGTCGGCCACGATCGCTTTCATCTCCTCGAGCGTGAACTGCGAAGCCTGCGGATTATCTCCCAGCGAGAGCACGCCCCCGGTGGCGCAAATCTTGATCAGATCGGAGCCATACTTGATATTCTCGCGGACCTTGTGCTGCACGGCGGCCACGCCATCGGCGACGCCGTCTTCCGTCGCGTGATATTCAAACGGCAGCATATTGTTGTCGCAATGACCGCCGGTGATGCCCAGTGCCGGTCCGCTCACCAGCATGCGCGGGCCCGGAACGTCGCCGGCATTGATCGCGTCGCGCAGCGCAACGTCGCTGAATTCACTTGCGCCCACATTCCGCACGGTCGTGAAACCTGCCATGAGTGTGACACGCGCATTCTTAGCGCCAGTCAAGGTTTCGCGGGGCACGGAGATGGCCAGCCGCTCGTAGCCAAACTGCGGATCGAACGTCAGATGGGTGTGCGCATCAATCAGGCCGGGAAGGACGGTTGCATTCGGCAGTTCGATGCGAGTTGTGTCGGACGCGATCTTGGCGTCGGCCGCCGGGCCAGCGCTGACGATCTTGCCGCCCTCAATGACGATGACCTGATCTGCCAGCATCTTCCCAGACTTCACATCGAGCATATGACCGGCATGAACGGCAACGCGCGCCGGAGACTGCGCCCCGGCCGGCAGCCCGAACAGCATCAGCATTCCGATCAAACTCAGAATCTTCAATTTCATCCCATTCCCTTTCCCCAGATTGTGAATGACCATCACAGAAATTTCAGACTCGACGCCGCCGACCATCGAAACCCATATGCAGACAGCGTCGGCAGCATAAAGCACAATAAGCAAGAGCACCAGCGCCAGTGTGCCGAGGCGCGCGCCGAAGAAGCGCCACACCGGCACACCAGGGCCAACGACCACCAGGATGCGAGTGTGAGATTCAGCAGAAAGAGTACACCGACGACACAAGCGCGCCGCACCCACAAGCCGAGGAACAGGCAGATCCCGATGAAACTCTCAATGACCCCCACCGCGTATCCGAAAAATGCAGCGTGGGGCGAGATGACGCCGGTCAGAAACGGCCGGTAGAAGCTGACCGCGTCGGTCGAGATATATTCGCGCAAATAGTTTTGAAAACCACCGTGGGCAAATCCCGGCCCGGCCAGTTTGTACTCCCCGAAGAGCAAAAAGAAGAGCGACGTGGCGATGCGCACCAGCGCGATCGTCTTGGGGAAGGCGGGAGAATCTGCAATCCTGATCGTCAAGAGAGGGGGAACCCGGGGTAGTTTATCCTCCCGGCCCATCATTCGAAACATACTGCTCGAGCGAGTCCAGTTCGTGGCTCAGATCATCGACACGCCACTCCAGCAGATTGCGGATCGACAAGATTCCCAGCAACCGGCCGCTGTCATCGGCCACGGGCAAGTGGCGGAAATGACGCTCCAGCATAATAGTCAGCGCCTCTCCTGGACCTGTACCGCGGGTCGCCATCTCCACGGGAGTGGTCATGAAATCGCGTACTGGAGTCGTCTGCGGATCAAGCCGGCTCAGCGACATCTTTCGTAAAAGGTCGCGCTCAGTGAACATGCCCGCCACGCGAAAGTCGCTGTCTACTACAGCCACGGCGCCTACGTGATGATCCAGCATCTTGTGGATGGCTTCGGCGACAGTTGCTTCCACGCCAACGGCTGCTACTTCGCGATCACAGAGTTCCAACACGCTCATGCCAACCTCCACCGGTCTGACGAAGCGACCGAACCTGACCGTCACACGGGATTGTGGCATTATGCCCGCGGCGAAGGGGAAGTCAAGGGAATTCACGTAGCTCATGCCGGGAACATTCGATTCTAGCGTCGCGTTTCGAAACCTGCGACGCAATCCTGCCGCCCCGCCAAGTGTGACGCGGCAACGCATCCATTGGACGCCGCTAAAAGCAATGCGCCCAATCGTCCGGGCCGCGTCCTCCACTCGACAATTCAGGCGGCTAGTCAGTATATTCAGTTCGTACTGAAAGGACCGATATGGCGGAACTGACTGGAGTACAGAAGCAATACATTCTGCACTGGGGCGAAATGGGAACGCGGTGGGGAATCAACCGCACGGTGGCGCAGATTCACGCGCTGTTGTTTTTGTCGCCGCGGGCATTGCCTGCAGAAGAAATCGCGGAGACGCTCAGCGTGGCTCGGTCCAATGTCAGTACGTCGATCCGCGAGCTGGAGACGTGGGGAATTGTGCGCGCGGTGCATGTGCTGGGCGATCGCCGCGAGCACTACGAGTCGATGAAAGATGTGTGGGAGATGTTCCGGTTGGTGATCGAGCAGCGCAAACGGAGGGAGATCGATCCCACGCGGGAGATTCTGCGGCAATGCTTGACCGATCTGGATCCCAAGGAATCGGGGGCGGAGTACACGCGGGAACGTCTTACCGCCATGGCAGGATTCTTCGAAGCCGTGACCGAGTTGTATGACCAGATGAAGGCGTTGCCCACCGGCACGGTGCGGAAGCTCTTGCGCATGGGGACGAAAGTGCGGAGGAAGAGGTAGTACGGTACGGGGTAGCGAGTACCGAGTTCAGTCGCGATTTGCAACTCCGCACGAGTGCGTCCGGAGCTACAAAAAAGGCGCTTCCATATTTTTGAAGGCTTGGAACCTGTAGACTACTAGGAATTGCATCCACGGCCGGTACGCCGGCGGCTTCGATGATACAGGGGCGTTCTCAGTCCAATGATCCCTTTGAGGCAGACAAGGCTTCCAGGGATAGTTCTGTTTCTTCGGCTAGTCCGGATGTGAGTTCGCCCAGCCAACCTCCTGCTTCAAAACATCCCGCTTCAGCGCAAGACTCGGACGATGACTCCTCTCCTGCTATTTCCCCTTTGCAAGACTCCGCGTCGTCCGTCGACTCCGTTCGCGAGAACGAGGTCAACCGGGAATTGCGGCGGCTGAAGCGGGCATTGCGCGCCCTGAGTGCGTGCAGCCAGGCGCTGGCGCAGGCGGGAAGCGAGCACGAACTACTGCAGCAGATTTGCGACATCATCGTGCGCATGGGCGCGTACCGCTTCGTCTGGATCGGCTACGCGCAAATGGACGAGGCGCGGACTGTCCAGCCAATGGCGCATGCTGGACACGAGGGGGGATACCTCGACAACATTGTGGTGACCTGGTCAGAGGAGCAATCGGGCCAGGGCCCGGTTGGCAGGGCGATCCGGGAAAACCAGGCGTGCGTCGTCGCCTCTACAGAAAACGATGCGCGATTTACGCCCTGGCGGCAGCGGGCATTAGAGCGCGGATATGAGGCCATGATCGCTTTGCCCTTACGCGTTGCCGGACGTTCGTTTGGGGCGTTAGGGATTTACTCGGCGCAGAAGGGTTCGTTCGAGAGCGCTGAAGTGGAGCTTCTGACCGAGATGGCGAACAATCTGGCGTATGGCATCACGGCCATTCGATCGCAGGAAGAAAGCCGGCGTACGGCGGCGGCTCTGCGCGAGGCGGAGGCAAAATACCGGCAGTTGGTCGAGCAGGTTCCGGCGATTTCCTACGTATCGGAAACCGGGATTCACGGCCACTTCCTTTATTTGAGCCCGCAGGTGGCGACCATCCTCGGCTATCGGCCCGATGAATGCCTTCAAGATCCCAACTTCTGGTGGAACCACGTACATCCGGATGACAAGCCGGTGGTGTTGCTGGAAGACACATGGGTGGAGGGGATTCCGTTCCGCATCGACTACCGGATGCGGCGGCACGATGGCGAGTATGTGTGGCTGCGCGACGAGGCCGTCATTGTGCGTGATCCGGAGACCGGTGCGCGGCTGACCCGCGGGTTGATGATCGACATCACCGATCAGAGGATGGCCGAGCACGCCAGGGGAGAGGCGGAAGCGGCGCGGCGGGAGAGCGAGCAGCGGTATCGGGCTTTTCTGCAGCAGACGTCGGAAGGAATTTTCCGCATGGAGTACCGGCCGCCGATACCAAGCGATCTGCCTGCGCCGGATCAACTGAGGCTCGCTTTTCAAAACGGCTATATGGCGGAGTGCAACGACGCGATGGCACGGATGTACGGCCGCGCGTCGGCGGAGGAGCTGATCGGGAAACCGCTAACGGATTTTCTTGTGCTGCGGGATCCGGTGACGGAGCGGTTCATGGTGCGATTCATCGAAAACGGCTACCGCATTACCGACGAAGAATCGCGGGAAGTGGACATGCAGGGCCGGAGGAAGATTTTCCGCAACACGATGAACGGCATGGTCGTGGATGGCTGCTGGATGCGAACCTGGGGTGTGACGCGCGATGTCACGGAGCGCGTTCATCTGGAGGAACAGCTGCGCAACGCACAGCAACTGGAAGCGATCGGGCGGCTGGCTGGCGGCGTGGCGCACGATTTCAACAACATCTTGAGCATCATCATGGGGCACGGCGAGTTGCTGCTGGCAACGGTGGGTAAGGACGAAGGTGCCCGTAGTGGCTTGCAGCAAATCCGGCGCGCGGCGGACCGAGCGGCGTCGCTGACGCAACAACTGCTGGCATTTAGCCGCCGGCAGGTCTTACAACCGAAAGTACTCGACCTCAATGAAGCCGTGGCCGATGTGCAGAAAATGCTGTCCCGCGTGATCGGAGAAGATATCGAGCTGGTGGCCAAGCTGCATCAGTCCTTGAAGTCGGTGAAGGCGGATCCCGGCCAGATCGAGCAGGTATTGATGAACCTGGCGATTAATGCGCGCGACGCGATGCCGCACGGCGGAAAGCTGGTGATGGAGACGGCCAATGTCGACCTGACTGCGGAACAGTCGCAGAAGCTGGAACTGGATCCCGGATCGTACGTAATGCTGAAGGTGATCGACAGCGGTCATGGAATGGACCCGGGGACGTTGCAGCATATTTTCGAGCCGTTCTTCACCACGAAGTCGATGGGAAAAGGAACGGGACTCGGACTGGCGACGGTATACGGAATCGTGAAGCAGAGCGGCGGTAGCATTCGCGCGCGCAGTGACACGGGATCAGGGAGCGAGTTCCGCATTTATCTACCAGCAGCGGCTGAGAGTGCGCGGCGGGTGCAGGGCGCAACAGGTGGTGAAGCGGTACGAGGCGGACGCGAGACCATCCTGATTGCCGAAGATGAGCCGGATTTGCGCGAACTCACATGCCTGTTCCTCGAAGGCTTCGGCTATAAGGTACTGTCGGCGGGAAGCGCGGAGCAAGCCATCCGGATGGCGGAGACGCATGCCGAACCCATCGATTTACTGCTGAGCGACGTCATCATGCCGGGCATGAGCGGCCGGCAACTGGCGGAGAAACTTCTGAGCAAGCGTCCCACGACGAAAATTATCTACATGACGGGTTACACCGACGACATGGTGGCACAGCATCGCGTACTGGAGCCGGGTGTGCAACTGCTGCAAAAGCCATTCACCAAGCTGGAACTGGCGGCAAAGGTGCGTTCGACGCTCGACGGAAACTCCAGTGATTCGTAGAATTGAAGAGGGTTCTCTCTTCGAGGTTTCCCAAAACTAAGGATGGATATGACGCAGGCAAGTGGTGGTGTGTTGGACGAAGTCCGCGACGCAGCCAACAAGAAAATCTGGGTGACGCTCACCGGGCTGCCGTTGATGATCCGCCTGAACTGGCCGTTTCATCAGTCGACCTCCGGCGCGGATTTCTGGGTGCTGCATGGCGACATCGTGCTCGCAGGATCGGACGGGCTGCATGCGCCGGTGGCGGTGAATTTGTCGCAAACAGTGCGGGAGGTCATGCCGTCGCTGGATCCAGCCGAGGCGGAGACACCGGTGATCAATGCGCTGCGCAAGGAAGTCGATCGGCGGCAGATTGAGTTTCTCAAGTCCGGGAAGCTATTGCCAGTGCCCTTCTCCAGCCGGCATTACGACTTCAAACGGCAGCAGTGGGTGTTCGGCAAGGCCACCGATGACGCTATGGCGGAGTTCGTGGAGCGAAAAGTCTATTGGACGACGAAGTTAGGTGCTTCCGAGGACCACCGCGCGTGGATTGGCGATCCAGCTGAAGCGCAGTATCTGCAGACAACTCCAGCGCACTTGCTGGAGGTTGCCGCACGGCTCGTGGCGGCGCAGGGATTGTTGCGCATCGAAGGTGAGTATGCCGAAGCCACCCAGGGATTGATGCATCAAAGCGAGCGATTTGAAGCGGCACGGCAAACAGCCGTTGAGGAGTTGGAGAAGAAGCACGCGTACGAGAGAGGGTAGTTTCGAGTTGTCGCTCCTTCCATACATAGGAGCTCAGAGCACGTAAAAATTCTGCCTGCGAGATCCTTCACTCCGCCGGAAAAGCAGCTGCGCTCAGGATGCCGCCCTCCAAAACCTTCGCGGCTCCCTGCTCTAAACCTCCGGCCTTGATTCCGATCGCGAGAACAATCCCCAGCAGAACCTTGGCGCGATCGCGTAGTTCACTTGCACTAACACGATCGTAGCGATGCTGTAGTACGTGTTGAAAAAGCACAGCGCGGCGCCGGCGGCGTAGAGGGACTGGGCGATTACGATGCGGCGCACTACCGCTGGATGAATTTCCGGCGGCAGGTTGTCATCGAGGAGCCGGGCGCGCGTGCAGTAGCTCCAGCTCCAGAATAATGTCGCGCCGAGTAACAGTATGTTGAACCAATAAACCAGCAGGGCCGTGCGGTAGTGGATGAACTCTGCCAGCAGCGACGTGGAGAACGGAACCAGGCAGACGGCGCAGAGGAAGGCGATGTGGATCCAGGCCAGATTGCGGTCAGAGCGCGCGAAATGGTTGAGTTGCGTTTGCTGTCCGACCCAGAAGATGCCGAGGGTCATCACGCTCATCAAAAAGAGCAGCAAACGTGGCGAGAGCGCGACGAGGACGTGCCACAAGTCGCGCTCGGAGTGAACAGCCTCGCCAGCAGGCACGCGCAGATCGAGGACGAGAAGGGTCATGGCGACGGCGAAGATTCCGTCGCTGAGCGCGGCGAGGCGCTCCACACTTTGTCCTGCAACACGGTTGTAGAGGGAGCGCATCGAAAGGAAGTTTAGAGCGTTTAGTCAAGATCGGCAAAATCTTTGCGGGCAAGCGCCTCTGGCGCTGGTCATGAGGTGAGAGTGAGAATCGTTCTGCACTTATGCTTGTGGATCTGTCTCGTCCTCACTTGTGGAATTGCGCTGGCGCAGAGCCCCCTTCCCGATGCGCCCACGCCGCAGAATCCGCTGCCACCGCAAACACCTCCGCCCCAGAGTCCCAATGACGAAAAGCAGAATGAAAACCCCGCCGAAGCAGTTGCTGAAAAAACCGTGCAAGTGACGGTGCAGGCGGCGGAAATCTCCAAGAAGGTGGGCGAAACGGCGCTAGTAAAGGCGCGCGACTGGGAGAGCAGCTGGCTGACCGGCGTGTTCGTCGGACAGGGCCAGGTGATGACGCCACTGAATGCACAGCAACGGCGGGATCTCTACCTGTCGCAGACGCTCACCACGCCCGGCGCTTATCTGAAGCGGATGTTTCAGGCGGGCGTCGACCAGTGGCGCAAGGCGCCTCCCCAGTGGGACGCGAATTGGGCGGGATACGGAGCGAGATTTGCGTCGCGCGAGGGACAGTTCATCACCGCAAACAGCGTGGCCGCGCTGGGCAACGCGAAGCTAAGATACGAACCGCGCTACGATCAGTGCCAATGCAAGGGATTCTGGCCCAGAACGCGGCATGCAATCGTGCGAAACTTCATGACCTACGATTCAAGCGAGGAGCATCGTGTTCCGCAGCTTGCCTTGTATGGCGGGGCGTTTGCCGGAGGACTCGTGTCGACCGCATGGAAGCCGCATCCTCGAAATGCGTTTGCCGAAGGCGGGCGCGGCATGCTGGGACAGGCAGGGTGGGGAACGCTGTTGAATTTCTTTATTGAATTCGGCGGGGATATTAATCGGAAGTTGGGATCGAGGAAGAAGCAGGGGTCAGGGGCCGGGGGCTAGGGTCCAGGCTGGGCGATAATCTCGCCGGGATTTGCCTGGAGCGAGTACCGTGGCACGAGAGAAAACAAGGCAAAGTCCCACTCCAAGATCGCACACCCAGTTCATTTGCGATTCAGGCCTCGCGGGGTTTGCGGATCGCTTGCACGGCTACTGTGCCCAGGGTAACAAGCGTCATGATTGAAATGAGCCCGAGCGAAATGACGCAATAGACGCACCAGACGCCCAGTACATCTTTTTCAATGTGGGCGAGAAAAAGAGCGAAGGCAAGACTGCCGATCGCCAGCAGCAGCAGCCATCGATAGGCACGGCGGAACGCAATCACGGCCATGACGAGGTAGCCGAGGATTCCCGCCGTGGCGACGGGCATTGCGCTGATCAACGGAATGTGCGGGAGATGCATTTCTTCGAAAACACCGCCTAGCAAGGCGTAGGGGCTGTGGTTGACGACGCCGCAATCCCAGCGCTCGTTGATGCTGCAGGGCGAGTCTCCGTATTCGCGGTAGTGCTCGCGAAGCGCGAGCGCAGAGACGGTGATTCCGAGGACGCAAAGTATGAGTAGGACGTATTTCATTGATCCCTCAGTGGCTTGAAGCCGCAGTTTTCTCCTAACTTATGCGGTGGACCGATGCTGCGTCCTTTATTAGATCAGAAACCTGCCAATCGCCGCCGTGATACCAGTTCACAATCTTGCCGTCGGGGCCGATCACAGCGGTGCTCAGATTGTGTGTGATGAGACCGTTTTCCGGCTTCACGGTGAGCGCAAAGAAATCCTCGATCTTGGGTAGATCGGCAGCGCCGGGAACGGCGAACTCCCAATTCTTAAAGAGCGCGGCGTCGTGCGTGTGAGCGACGGAGAATCCATAGTCTCGCAAAACTTTGGGCTTATCGTGCTCCGGATCGAAGCTGATGCTTAGCAGATGCGCGCCGGCGAGCGATGGATTAGACCCGATTTGCTTATAGATTTCGTTGAAGTTACCGCTCATCCGTGGGCAGAAATCAGGAAAGGGGCAGCGCGTATAGATAAAGGTCACGAGCAGAACTTTACCGCGATAGTCGTGCAACGAGACGCGCTTGCCGCTTTGATTGACGAAGGCGAAGTCGGGGACATCCTCCCCCGGCGAGGGCACATGCATCGAGTTGGCGGCGTTTGCCGGTGGTTGCTTCGCGTGGGCAGTGACCTTCACGTTTTCCAGCCAGTAGTCGGGCGCGGCATCGCTACCCGAGTCGGGCTGGATGACGACGACTTCCGCGGTGATGGAATCGCCGGCAGCGAGTTGTTTGAGAACCTCGGGCGGCTTGCACTTGTAGTCCATCGCCATGGCTTCCATGAAACCGGGGATGGCGTCGCCGTCGATGATGGCTGATTGCGATTGCGCGTTGATGGAAACGATGCGCCCGGTGAAGGGATAGCGTTTTGCCGTGGTTTTGTTGCGGTGGCAGGCGGCGACTAGCGTCAGGGCCGCGATTGCGATGACTGCATATCGATTGAAACACTTTGCATTGTTCACGTGCTTGTCCCTGGATGATTGCATCTCCTCCCACTCTAACGCGGACTCGGGCTTGTCTGCCATGTCCGGCCTCGTCAAAAACATCTTCACCGCAGAAGACGTAGACGAACTTCTGTTGTTGCTCGCCGCCTTTTATGCAATTCTCTTTGCGATTGATTGCAGTTGAGATTGCGTGGAGAGGATTTTCGATGGCTTGCAATCCCGAAGTTTTGAAGCATGTCCCGTTGTTCGCGTCGCTGGATGAAGAAGAAACCGCGGTGCTGGCCGGGCAGGTGCGGTTGAAGACGTTTGCGCCCCGGCAGCGCATCTACAAAATCGGAGACGCCAACGGCCAAGCTTACGTCGTGGTGTCGGGGCGCGTGCGCGTGTCAACCGTCGATCAGGACCAGCAGGAAGTGGTAGTCGACGAGCCATCGCACGGAGAGTTTTTTGGATTCGCGTCGATGCTCGAGCAGACGCCGCATCAGACGGAAGCCACGGCGGTCGAGGAGGCGGTGTGCCTCGAGATCACGCGCAAAGATATCGAAGTGCTGCTGCAGCGCAAGCCACTCGCCGGCATGGACATGCTGCGTGTGCTGGGCAAGCATTTTCACGCGTCGCAGCAACTGGTGCGGATTCGAGCCAACCGTCATCCCAATGAAGTAATTGAGGAAGACGCGACCTTCGGCGAGCGCGTGGCCGATTCCGTGGCCGGGTTCGGCGGATCGTGGACCTTTATCATTACCTTCGCGGTCGGGCTCGCTGTCTACCTGTTAATCGATCATGTAATGGGCCGGCGGGCTTGGGATCCGTATCCGTACATCTTGTTGAACTTGTTCTTGTCGATGCTGGCGGCCGTGCAGGCGCCGATCATCATGATGAGCCAGAACCGGCAGGATACGAAAGACCGCCTGCGCGGCGAACTGGATTACGACGTGAACCGGCGTGCCGAAGTAGAGATTCAAGGGCTGGCGCGGAAGCTGAATCTGCTCGGCGAGAAGATGGGGGATGTCGAAGAGATCGTGCGAGCGTTGGGATCAAAATGAAAACCTCAGAGGATAGTGCGAGCATAGAGTTCTGACGTCAATTCGTCGATATTGGGTCAGTCGCCAGTAATTCTGTAATGCTTCGTTAGAAATCAAAGCTGACGTTCCCACTTCTCGCAAATACGGCGAGAAGTGGGGCATCCCCATTTTATGTTCGTATCTTGGATCCTTTCAGATCAAGCCGGCGCGGAGGCGGCGCAGGAAGTCGTCTGCCTCCGATTGCGCCTGGGCCAGAACCTTGGGCTGCGAGCGGCATTCGAGTTGAACTTCCTGCAGCATGAGTTCAACCGCATCTTTGGGTTTATACCCGTGCGAGATCATCTTGCGAATGCGGCTGGTAAAGCTATCGCTGACCGGAAGCAGCCGCCTGAGGTGGTCTTCGCATTTGTGCTCGCGAAACTTCGTGATCGCCAGGCGATCGTACGCAGTCTTCGCCTCAGGATCGTTGAGGAGCGTAGGGATAGGGGAATTCCACTCGCACTGCGAACAGATCCAGCCTTGAAAACTCCGGTCTAGGCTCCAGACGAGTTCCCTGGAGTTGGTACTGCGTTGATCCATGAGCTGCACGGCTCCCGCTTCCGCACCAAAGCGACTGCATGGCCCATGTGTCCCGTTTTTCGCTGAATGTTAGCGCGAATTGCGCCGCTTGGGGCGTGGCTTTGCGGGTTCGGAACGTAAAGCCAGCAAGAGGGTAGGAATATCTGCTCTTCTTCCCATCGCCTTACTTCGCGAAAAAGTAGTCGAAGGACTTCACGGCCTGAAACTCGTCGTCCTTGATGTCGAACACGGTGTAGAGCTTGGTGACATGCAGCACGTCGTGGACTTTCTGCGTGAGATTGAGGAGCTTGAGTTCGCCCCCCGCGTTGCGCACGGTTGTGAAGCAGCCGACAAGTTCTCCGACGCCCGAACTGTCGATGTAGTCAACGCCGGCGAGGTTCAGAATGATCTTCTTCTTTCCCTGCGCAACCAGGGATCGGACGGCGTCGCGAAGGTCGCGAATCTCTTCGCCCAGAACGATGCGGCCTTTGATATCGAGGATGGAGACGTGGGAGACTTCCCGGGTGTCGATGGTGAGCGGCATGATGGGCTCCGGGGCCGATGGTAGTGGGTGCCATGGGCGAAGTCAAAGGGAAATTTGGTTGAGTTGCGATTCAGAAACTTCGGGCTGGCAATCACAAGACTGCAAGCGCAGCTTGGGCAACCTGAGGGTATCCACGGGAATCTGCAACATTATCGCTGAGACGTTCGGAGGGTCTTCATGACAAGGCAATGGACGCGGTTGGCGATTGCGCTAGTACTTCTGACGGGTGCGATTGCGGCGCAGTGTTCAAACGATCATCGCGACGAGAAGAAGGATGGAATCCTGGTGACCGATTTCGCAATCACGGGCACTCAGTCGCTCAGTGCCACCGAACTGGCGGGGATGACGGGAAACTTTGTTGGGAATTGCTACAACGACGACTCAGAGGAGATGGGAGAACGTGTACGGGGCCTGTTCCAGGACAAGGGATATTTCACGGTCGAAGTAAAGAGCGTGAAATTCAAGCCGGGTGATCCACTCGGGAATCCGAAGCCGGTTGCGATGGAAGCGGACGTCACAGAGGGTCCGAAATACAAGGTCGGGGAAATCTCGTTCGTAAAGAACAGGGCGTTTGCGTCGGAGCGGCTGCGCTCGGAGTTCCCAATGAAGAAGGGAGACACATTCGAAAGAGGCAAGGTCGCAAGTGGGCTCGAGAGCCTGCGCAAGATGTATGGAAAGAATGGATATCTGGATTCGGTGTCCATCCCCGAAACTACGCCGAATTCGAATGGGACCATCGACTTAAAGCTCACCGTCGAAGAGGGCCCCCAGTACCGGCTGCAAAAGGTAGAGTTCGTGGGAAAAAAAGAGGTGACTTCCCGCCTGCAGGTGCAGTGGAAGCTGGCGGAGGGTTCGGTCTACGACTACACCTATCTGGATCGGTACGTTGAAACGAATCGGGAATTCTTGCCGCAGGGCTTCGATCGAAGTAATGTGCAGATCGCAACGGACTGTCCTCAGGCGCTGGTGGATGTTCGTTTCGTGCTCGACGAATCGGAACACCCGTCACCGATGAAGAGTGTGCCGTGCGATACCGATAAGAAAAGTAAGTAGCCAAAGACCGATGAGAACTCGGGCATCCGGGCGCGCTGGAATGCATAGGTTCTTCGCTTCGCGAAGGATGACAACGCTTAAAAGATTAGATTTACGAGTGCGCACCGTGAGGGCGCGAGTCGAGTTCGACAGGCCGGAGTTGGATTTTCTCGGGAACGATCCGGTCGCGGATCTCCTGGATGGGGCTGGTGATGATCGGGCTCGGATAGCTGGGGTGGCGAAATTCGAGGTGCATGCCGCGGCCGACGTATTGCAGCTTGAGCATCGAGCCTCCCCAAGTCGAGCCCGCAATCGCGACTTGCACTGGCTTGGGGCAAAACTCGGGATGTCCCGACAGCATCGCTTCGCTGCCACCCAGCAACACCGCCGTATAGAGATGATGCATCGTCTGGATTTCCAACACTGTCGAGGGCGGAAGATCGTTCAGAAACACGCCCCCTTCGATTTCCGACTGAATAATGCCGCGGTTGACTTCGTCGGCCAGGTTGGGATGAGGGTTAAACATAAGCTGGCTTAGGGTAGCGTAGCGGGTTTCCGGAGACCCGACAAGAGGACTTTGAGGCCGGTGTGGAAACCGTCGAGCATGGCCGTTAGAGGTGGGCCGCGCGGGGTGGGTTGCAGAATATTGTGGATTGACCCGGCCCATGCATCCGGACCGACGGACAGCCGAGGGCGGCTGTCGCTACATGTGTATGGGTAATCAATCGGCATGGGGGCCACTGGGCTGATAAAATAGAAGTTACAAGGGGTTCCCTTTTTTCATGCCAGTACCTGTGTCACAAATGTGGACCGTAAGCACGTATGTGCTGCGGCAGCGGCTTGCCGGGCGCAAGCAGTATCCGCTGGTGCTCATGCTGGAGCCTTTGTTCCGGTGCAATTTGGCCTGCGCGGGATGCGGGAAGATCCAGTATCCGGCGCACATCTTAAAGAAAGACCTGTCGCCGGAGGAGTGCTTCAAGGCCGTCGACGAATGCGGCGCCCCCATGGTGTCGATTCCCGGCGGCGAACCGCTCATGCATCCGCAGATCGCCGAAATCGTGGAAGGGCTGGTGGCGCGGAAGAAGTACATATATCTATGCACCAATGCGCTGCTGCTCAAGGAAAAGATTGACGAGTTCAAGCCGAGCAAATATTTGACCTTCAGCGTGCACCTCGACGGGCAGCGCGAAGAGCACGACCTGGCAGTCTGCCGCGAGGGCGGCTATGACATTGCGGTGGAGGGCGTGAAAGAGGCGCTGCGGCGCGGCTTCCGCGTGACCACCAACACGACCCTGTTCGACGGTGCGGACCCCAAGTCGGTGCGGGCATTCTTCGACGAGATGATGGACTTGGGTATCGAGGGCATGATGCTCTCGCCCGGATATTCGTACGACAAGGCGCCGGACCAGAAGCACTTTTTGGGACGCGCGCGCACGCGCCGCATGTTTCGCGCGATCCTGTCGAACCGGAAGAAACGCTGGCAATTCAACCTGTCGCCGCTTTTCCTGGAATTCCTGATGGGCAAACGCACCTTCCCTTGCACGCCCTGGGGCATGCCGACTTACAACGTGTTCGGATGGCAGAAGCCTTGTTATCTGCTGCAGGATGGCTACGCGGAATCGTTTGATGAGTTAATGAAGACGACTGCGTGGGGAAATTACGGGACAGAGTCGGGCAATCCCGCGTGCGCGAACTGCATGGTGCACAGCGGATATGAGGCCTCGGCGGTGAACGCGACCTTCAGCTCCCTGAGCGGATTTTTGGCGACCGTTCGCGCGACCTTGTTCACCCGGTATCGCGATCCCGAGGCCGAACGCATGCTGGAGGAGCACGTGTCGCCTGTACATCCGCTGGTGCAGATTGCGCCTTCGGAACAGATGCAGGGAACACGAGCGTAGGCTTCTGTGAAGCTTCTTGCGAAAGTCGAAGAGGTCTTCCCTCTTCCAACCAATATCAGTCAGTATCGGTGTGTAATCGTGTTTCGTTTCTTGGCAGCGGACGGGCGCATTCGACCGAAAGACGAGATTCAGCTTCGGACTCCGGACCAGCGCGTTATGGAGACCTACGTTGCGGCGATTGAGCATTTGAAGTATCAGCTACTAGGTCCACCGCCGGACAAAAACAAGGTAGGCATATGCTTACCGCCGGAAGTCTCTGGAGACGTACCTCCTGGAACAGAAATCTGGGTGAGAGAAGCGGACGAAAAGGGATCTGGGGCGTTAGTAGAAACTTCTTGAGAGACCGGTGGCAATAGAACTGTTAGGGATCCTTCGACTGCGCAAGCTCATTCGGGCTCGCTTCGCTCAGGATGGCATTACATAAATGACAGGTAAAGAAGCAGGACATCTCGATCATGCGGCGGGGCAAGCCTCTCCGCATGTGAGCGCCAATCCGGAGGCGATGGAAGTCGCGCCCGGTGTCGAGCGCGAGCAGCTCGAAGGATGGATTCCACAACTGGCATCCGAAGAAGAGATCCGCGTGGCGCTGGAGAAAGCCTTCGACTACCGCGGCGATGTGACCATCACCCGAAAAGATGGATCGAAGGTTGAGGGATATCTTTTTGACCGCCGTTCCGGGACGTCTTTGAAAGACTCGCTGGTCCGGCTCTATCCGAAGAATTCAAATGAGAAGGTATCCATTTCATATGCCGAGATTGGCGCCTTAGCCTTCACCGGGCGCGATACTGCCGCCGGCAAGAGTTGGGAAGCCTGGATGAAGAAGTATGCCGAAAAGAAAGCACGTGGCGAGAAGGACTTGAGCCTTTACGCCGACGAGCTGGAGTAGTTTCCCGCTGTTGTTCCTTCCTTACGAATCATGAAAGTAAACAGGTGGGACCGCTGGGCGTTTCTTGGGCTTGGTTGAGTCCGAACGCTGTCCTTCGATGGGTTCGTGTGGGAAATTTCTTCTATCAGTTCTGTAGGAATCTCATTAGTAATAGTGGGATTTTCTTGCAGTTTCGACCCTGTTCTTTCACCACAGAGGGCACGGAGGTACACAGAGGACATCAAAAGTTCCCACTGACGAAGGTCGTGGTGGAATCCTTCTTACTAGATGATGCGTGGGCCTTGCTTGCCTGCTGGCTTGTGGTCTTTCGGGTAGACGATCAGGTGGCGACGCGGGCCTTCGCCTTCCGACTCCGTGTGCAGATCAGCTTCTTCGCGCAGGGCGAGGTGGACGATCCGGCGCTCCCGCGAGGACATGGGCGTGAATTCGTAGGGCGCGCCGGTCCGGCGGACTTTTTCCGCAGCCACCGTCGCCGCCATGCGCAGTTCCTGAATGCGGACCGAGCGCTGGTTCTGGCAATCGAAGCTGACTTTTTCGTGTTCGCCCGAGGGCAGGTGCAACATCTCGATGGCGATGAGTTCGAGCGATCGCAGCAGCTCTCCCCCGCGATCGAGCAACATGGCGGCGTCTGGCCCGGTAAAGTCGACTAGAATTTCCGGCCTCTCCCAGTCCCGGTTCTCGGGAAGCGGCGGGTCGACCGTGATGCGGTATTTCAGGCGGAGGCCGCCATTGGTCACGACCGATTGCAGGAATTC